>Ga0209292_1001579_pt1 | contig 27634 bp, 19 predicted proteins | sample GOMGulsemesocosm_2_FD_184634 | JGI IMG/M metagenome (GOLD analysis project Ga0209292, IMG submission 184634) | Methane-oxidizing microbial communities from mesocosms in the Gulf of Mexico - GOM9C Gulf of Mexico (SPAdes) (version 2) | ecosystem: Environmental > Aquatic > Marine > Cold seeps... | reverse complement strand
CCTGCATTAAACAAGGGGGAATCTTCTAATATGATAATGGCGGCTTGAATGGCATCGATAGAGCTACCTCCTTTTTGAAGTATTTCATATCCCGCATTTAAGGATGTTTCCATTTTTTCCTTGTAGGCATTTTCTTGAGATTCTGAAAAATTAGCGCGCTTCATTCCTCCCGCACCCCCGTGAATTACAATGGAAAAATTATTGTTTTTCAAATTCTTTATTGTGGTTGTATTGGCTTGTTTGTTACAGCTCACAACAAGAAAAATGCTTAAAATGAGGAGGGAAAGTCTATTCATTGGAATGATTTTAGTTTCAAATATATCGAATAATTGTTAATTTATTGAGCTTCACTTTATATATTTGCCGCAAAATATCACTTATCGAAATCAAAGATACATACAGAACCGTTGTAAAACGCTGTCAAGGAGAAATCCATAAGGTCAAGGGAAGTAAATTTATTGGAATTGCTATTCCTGTCGAAACAGAGGATGAGGTAAAATCCTGTCTAGCAGCTATTAAGAAGGAGTTTTATGACGCTAGACACTGGTGTTACGCGTGGAGATTAGGAACGGAAACATTTCGTTTTAGGGCAAATGACGATGGAGAACCTAGTAATTCGGCAGGTCAGCCTATTTATGGACAGCTATTGTCTCATGACGTAAGTAATGTTTTAATAGTGGTAGTTCGTTATTTTGGAGGTGTAAAGCTAGGTGTAGGTGGACTTGTATCTGCATATAAGATAGGAGCTCAGTTGGCACTTGAATCTTCTAATATTGTAGAAAAGATTATTTGTGTTCAATTTAAGCTTGTATTTGATTACCCGCATATGAATAAAGTAATGCGGATAATCAAAGAAAATAAGCTGGAAATATTAGCTCAAAAAATGGAACTGAATTGTGAATATATACTCTCTGTTCGCAAGAGTGAGGCTACCAAAATTCATCAGTTATATGTCAATTTAAGATGCCTTACAATTAAAGAAATTGAAGCTTAAAAACCTGTTATTTTTTGCATAAAATATGCGGGTATTCTGCAAGGTTTATTCTTTTTCATGTCTATAAAAACCAAGGTGCTTTCTCCAGTGGTTAGCAGGGTGTTTTCTTGGTTATAAATTTCGTATTTAAAAACTATCTTTGCGGATGGTTTGTGCTGTAAGCTAGTCTTTAATGTTAGGAGGTCGTCGTACCTTGCTGGTTTTAAGTAGTTTATATTTAGATTAATTACAGGTAACATAATCCCATCGTTTTCCATCTTTTTATATGAGATGTCTAAATTACGTAACCATTCAATACGTCCCATCTCAAAATATTGTGCATAATTGCCGTGGTACGCATAAGACATTTGGTCTGTCTCACTATATCTAATTCTGAATTGAATTGTGTGGGTCATTTTTAAAAAAATTAGTTTAAAATTATTTCCTATTATCTTACGAAAAAAATAATTAATAATCAATAGTAAAAACATTTTTTTATACTGAAAATTATTCACACTTTTGTATGACCATGACCCATAGAGGAAACTCTATCAATTTCAGCTAATTAAATAAATTAAACGTTAACATTAGAATGAGTAAAACTGCAGCATCAGTTTGGCAGGAATGCCTGTATTTTATTTCGGACAACATTAAACCACAAGCATACAAAACTTGGTTTGAACCGATAGAACCCGTTAAATTAACAGGCGAAGCACTTACCGTACAAGTGCCTAGTAAGTTTTTTTACGAATGGTTAGAGGAACATTACATAAAATTGTTACGAGTTGCTTTGGTAAAGCAATTAGGCGAAGATGCCAAGTTGATTTATGATGTACGTATGGAAAATACGTATAGTAACAATAAACCACGTACGGTTAAAATACCTAGTTCTAATAGAAACCCAATCAATCCTCAGGGAATGGCTGTGGTAGCTGAATTAAATAAAAGAGAATTACGCAATCCGTTTGTGATTCCAGGAATTCAAAAAGTAAAAATTGAATCTCAATTAAATCCGAATTATAATTTTGATAGCTTTATAGAAGGTGATTCTAATAGGTTGGCAAGATCAGCAAGTATGGCTGTAGCTAATAAACCTGGAGGTACGTCTTTTAATCCATTATTGATTTATGGAGGAGTTGGACTTGGAAAAACACATATTGCGCATGCAATAGGAGTAGAGATAAAGGATAAATATCCTGATAAGACTGTGCTGTATATTTCTTCGGAAAAGTTTACGCAGCAGTATATAGATTCTGTAAAAGGGAATACGAGAAATGATTTTATTCATTTTTATCAAATGATCGATGTATTGATTATTGATGATGTTCAGTTCCTTTCAGGAAAGACAGGTACTCAAGATGTGTTTTTTCATATTTTTAATCATTTACATCAAAATGGAAAACAGGTAATTTTGACTTCGGACAAAGCCCCTGTGGATATGCAAGATATTGAACAGCGTTTATTGTCTCGATTTAAATGGGGATTATCTGCAGAATTGCAAGCTCCTCACTATGAAACAAGAGTGGCTATTTTACAAAAGAAATTATTCCGAGATGGTGTTGAAATGCCAGAAGAGATCGTTGAATATATAGCTAAAAACATCAAATCCAATGTTCGTGAATTGGAAGGGGTGCTTATTTCTATGATTGCGCAAGCGTCTTTTAATCGCAAAGAGTTTACCTTGTCATTGACAAAGCAAATCGTAGATAAATTTGTAAAGAACACAAAACGAGAAGTGTCTATTGATTATATCCAAAAAGTTGTGTCTAGCTATTTTGATTTGGATGTAGCTACTTTACAGTCTAAAACAAGAAAACGTCATATTGTTCAAGCGCGTCAGTTAGCAATGTATTTTGCAAAACGTATGACCAAAGCATCCTTAGCAAATATTGGTGCTCAAATTGGAAAACGTGACCATGCAACGGTATTGCATGCTTGTAAAACGGTTGATAATTTGACAGAAACAGATAAGAATTTTAGAAAATATGTAGATGATTTAAGGAAAAAATTAACTTTTTAATCATTACATTAAAACATAATTTTCATACAATATAACATAAAAACGAATGTGACTCTAAAGTTGCATTCGTTTTTAAATTTAAATCTAATTTTATACCATGGTAAAAGTATTAATGGTTTGTTTAGGAAATATCTGTAGGTCACCATTGGCAGAAGGTATTTTAAAATCTAAAGTAAATGCTGATGAAGTGTTCGTAGATTCTGCAGGCACCGCTGCTTATCACATTGGAAAAGGGCCAGATCATAGATCTATAAAAGTGGGTGAGGAACATAGAATTGACATTAGCATGCAAAAGGCGCGTCAGTTTAATGTAACCGACTTTAGGGTATTTGATTATATTTATGTCATGGATCAGGCTAATTTTGATAATGTTGTATCTTTGGCCACTACAGAAAAAGAACGGAAAAAGGTGAAATTAATTTTAAATGAAATTTCTCCTGAAATGAATAGTGAAGTCCCTGATCCGTATTATGGTGGAGAGGACGGATTTAAAAATGTATATGACATGCTAGACCTAGCTTGTGATACCATCAATAAAAAATTAAGTATATGAGTGATTTAGGAAAATTATATTTGATTCCTACCATGTTAGGAGATTCTGAACCATTGGAAGTATTGCCTTTATCAGTGAAAAAAGTAATTGAGGAATTGGATTATTTTATTGTAGAAAATGATAAAAGTGCGCGTAAGTTCATCAAACGAATTACGCCAAGAAAATCCCAGCCTGCTTTGAAATTATTTACCTTAGATAAATATGCAGATGAAATGGAAGTGAGACGCTATTTGGATGTCTGTTCAGAAGGGATTTCTGTGGGAATGCTATCTGAAGCTGGAGTCCCTGCGATTGCTGACCCAGGTGCATTTATTGCGAAAATGGCACATGAAAAAGGAATCCAAGTAGTCCCATTAGTTGGGCCTTCTTCTATTCTATTGGCTATGATGGCTTCTGGATTGAATGGTCAAAATTTTGCTTTTAATGGCTATTTACCAATAGAAGTATCCGAGCGAAAAAAGGCTATTAAGCAATTGGAGCGTTTGTCTAAAGAAAAGAATCAATCTCAAATTTTTATAGAAACTCCCTATCGTAACGACAAAATGTTTACAGATTTGAAAGCTATTTTAACTCCTGGGGCAAATTTGTGTATTGCTTGTGACATTACTTTAAATACAGAGTATATAAAAACGCACTCTATTCAAGAGTGGAAGGGGCATAAACCGAATTTACATAAAAGACCAACAATATTTTATTATTCATAAATCCTAATAAAAAAAGAGCCCTTAATTAATTAAGGGCTCTTTTTTTATAAGTTAATTGTTGTTTATGTATTTAAGATACATTGTTTAGCTTGGTCTATATACGTACGTCCAATGGTGTAGCGAATCCCTCCAATTTCCACACTGTTTCCTTCTAACATGTCTATTTTGTCAATAGCTATAGTATAAGAACGGTGGATACGGATAAAGTTTTCTGGAGGTAAATTTTCCGTAAAACTTTGCAATGTTTGGTGAATTATATACCTACTTGTGGTGGTGATTATTTTTAAATAATCTTTCAGACTTTCAATTACTAAAATTTCGTCTAAATATATTTTTTTCATCTTCTTTTTATCAATTTTGACAAAAATATGAGGGCGATTATTAATGGATTGTTCTGTGTGGTTGATGCTATTTCGGATGCTAAAAACCTTATTTATGGATTTGGCAAATCTAGGAAAGCCAATAGGTTTAACTAAATAGTCTAATAAATCCAATTCATAAGCTTCGATGGCAAATTCCGTGTGAGCTGTGGTAATTACAATGAGAGGTTTTTTTGTCAAGCTTTTGATAAAACTTAAACCATCCAAAAGAGGCATGTTAATATCTAGGAAAATCAAATCAATCTCGTTGTCTTTTAAAAAGTTGAGACCGTCTACCGCATTGTTAAAAGTAGTGACCAATTCAATGTCAGCAAATTGATTTAAATGTCCTTTAATGACATCAATTGCTAAAGGTTCATCATCAATAATCAAGCATCTCGTCCTCATTGTATTTTTATTTTAAGTTGTGCAATAAAAAGTCCTTCTTTCTCTTCGGTCTTTACTTCGTATTCATTCTTTTTGTAACCTAACTCTAGCCTTTTCTGTACATTTTTTAAACCTAAACCGCTTTTGGTATTAAAACGTTGTTCATAAATCGTTTTCGCGGGTAAGGGATTTTCGATACGAAAGTAAAGAAAATCTTCTTTAACTGTAATATGAATGTCAATTTTTATTTTTCCTATGTTTTTATTTGCCCCGTGCTTGAACGCATTTTCTACAAATGCAAGTAGTAACATAGGGGGAATAGACTTGTCCATTAAATCTCCTGTAAGTTCCATATTTATTTCTAATCGTTCGTCAAAACGTATGCGTTCTAAGTCCAAATAGTTTTGAATACACATAATTTCCTTGTCTAATGTCTGACTCTTATTTTTGGTTTCATGAAGGAGATAACGCATAAACTCGGACAGTTTTAAAATTATTTTTGCTGTTTTATCCGATTTTTCAATAGCCAATGAATAGATGTTGTTTAATGTATTAAAAAAGAAATGAGGAGAGATTTGAGAACGGAGAAATAATAGTTCTGTTTCTAGTTGTACTTTCGCTAGTTTGGTGGAACGTTGATGTTCCTGTATCCAGTCCATCGTGATTTTTATAGCGGTTACAAAAGTTATAACATACAATTCTCCAATCATCATTTGAATGGAATAGTTAACCGTGAGTTTTCGTGTAATTTCAGGACCTTCTGGCCAAACATCATTAGATACTAAAAAATAGGTGAGGTTAAACTTTAATATTACCATCAGAAGGAGTACTCCTATCATTGAAAGAAGGTATAATATATATTTTCGTTTAAATACAAAAACGGGCATTAAGATGTATATATTTATATAACATAGTAACATGTGAATAGGGAATCCGATTAAATTGGTTTTTAATGAATAATCGTAATCATCAAAATAACTCCCCCAACGTAATACATTAATTCCAAAATAAATTGCCCAAAATATGATATGGTGTTTTATTTTTATTTCGGAGAACTTTAATTGCTCCATATGATGAGTTTTTTTATCTATTGACATGGGTGTATTGATTTGTTTTTTGTTCAGCCTACTTTAGGTGTTATACGTCTAATATATTTTGTAAAAATGCGAAATTACATAATATTTATCTTTAAATTTAAATATCGCAAATCAACAGTACTAAATTTTGATAATTATCAATATGAAGAAAATATATTTATTGAGTTTAACGGCCGTATTGGTTCTTTTAAGTTCGTGTAAACATAAGGAAAATGTAACCGAGAAAAGAACGACTTCTAATATTAAATTTGTAGATCCGTTTATTGGAACTGGAGGACACGGGCATACTTACCCTGGTGCTACAGTACCTTTTGGAATGCTACAAGTAAGTCCAGACAATGGGATTTCTAAATGGGATTGGTGTTCTGGTTACCATTATACTGATTCTATAACCATTGGATTTAGTCACTTGCATCTAAGTGGAACAGGGATTGGAGATCTAAATGATATTCGATTTATGCCAATTAATAAGAAGGTTGATTTGTCTAAAAAAATCACCTCACGTGATGATATTCCGTTTAAATCATCTTATAGTCATAAAAAGGAAGCTGCTACTGCAGGGTATTATTCGGTAGATTTGTTAGATCATAACATCAAAGCAGAATTAACAGCTAGTCTTAGAACTGCAAATCATAAATATAGCTACGCTAAAGAAGATGAACAATCTGTTATTGTTGATCTTGGTTTTGCCATCAATTGGGATAAAACGATAGCATCCGGAATTACAATTGTTGATAAAAATACCATTTCGGGATATAGACACAGTACAGGATGGGCAAAAAATCAGAAAGTGTTTTTTGTGGCTAAATTTTCCAAAGATATTAAGAAACACGAGCTTGTAAAAGAAGGTGTGTATGTGATGGATGTCAATGGAGTGGAGGGAGAAAAAACGACTGCTCAGTTGTTTTTTGAAACCAATTCTAACGAAGAGTTACAAGTAAAAGTAGGAGTGTCGTCTGTAAGTGTTAAAAATGCTTTTGAAAATATTGCGGACCAAGGAACTGTATTTAATTTTGATGAGGTTAAAAAAGATGCCGAAAAAATTTGGGATACAACCTTGAATAAAATTGAAATTGAAACTTCAAATGAGGATTTAAAAACAATTTTTTATACGGCCTTATATCATACTCAAATTGCCCCAGTTACTTTTAGTGACGTAAATGGTGAGTTTAGATTAGAGAACGATAAAATTGAAAAAGCGGAAGGATACAATGCGTATTCTACGTTGTCATTATGGGATACGTTTAGAGCGCAACAGCCATTAATGACCTTTATGGATCAAGAAAAAGTGGCGGATATTATCAATTCAATGTTGGCTTATTACCAAACGAAGAACATCTTACCTGTTTGGACTTTGTATGGGAACGAAACCAATACCATGACAGGATATCATTCTATCCCCGTAATTGCAGAAGCATACTTAAAAGGTATCAAAGGTTTTGATATTAACAAAGCGTATGAAGCGATGAAAGCGACGATGATGCAAGATGAACGTGGCTTGGATTTGTATAAAAAATATGGATACATCCCTCATGATTTGTTGGATGAATCTGTGACAATTACCTTGGAATATGCGTACAACGACTGGTGTGTAGCACAAATAGCAAAGGTTTTAGACAAAACAGAAGACTTTGATTATTTTTCTAAAAGATCAAAAGCATACGAATATTTATTTGATTCGAAAACTGGGTTTATGAGAGGGAAAGACGCAAAAGGGACATCATGGAAAACACCTTTTGATCCTAAATATTCGGCACATAGAGTACACGCAGAATATACAGAAGGAAATGCTTGGCAACATAGTTGGTTTGTATTGCATGATACGGAGAACTTGGTGAAAATGCATGGAGGTGATGATAAATTCAATGCGCATTTAGAACAATTGTTTACAGAATCGTCTGAAATTACGGGAGATAATGTCTCTGCCGATATCTCAGGTCTTGTGGGACAATATGCACATGGTAACGAACCGAGTCACCATATTGCGTATATGTTTAACTTTTCTAATCAACCATGGAAAACGCAATATTGGGTACGTCATATTTTGGAAACTCAATATTCAAACAATCCTGATGGATTAAGTGGAAATGAAGATTGTGGTCAAATGTCCGCTTGGTATGTGTTTAGCGCTATGGGATTGTATCCTTACAGTCCAGCTTCTGGGGAATACCAAATTGGGAGTCCTATGTTTGAAAAATCTACCATTAAAATATCTGAAACAACCAATTTTGTTATTGAAGCTGAAAATGCTTCAAAAGAAAATATTTACATTCAATCTGCTACCTTAAACGATGCTGTATTCAACCAAACAACTATTAGCCATGCTACTATGTTGAAAGGAGGAACACTTAAATTTGTGATGGGAGCAACTCCAAATAAAACTTGGGGAGTAAAAAATAATAATAAGTAAAAAATGGAAATAATTGACATCACAATAATTGCAGTATATGTACTACTGACATTATTTGTAGGAATTTGGGTCTCTAAAAAGGCTTCAAAAGGTTTAAAATCGTACTTCTTAGGAGGTAATAATATAAAATGGTATTTTCTTGGCCTGAGTAATGGGTCTGGAATGTTCGATGTTTCAGGTACTGCCTGGATGGTTGGAATTCTGTTTTTATATGGACTTAAAAGTTTTATGTTCATGTGGCTATGGCCTATCTGGAATCAAATCTTTGTCATGATGTTTCTAGCCGTTTGGATTCGTAGGTCTAATATAATGACGGGGTCTGAATGGATTTTAACCCGTTTTGGAAATGATAGAGCTGGACGTGCTTCACATATTATTGTAGCTGTTTTTGCTATTGTTTCGGCAGTAGGATTTATCGCTTACTTTTTTGAAGGTGTAGGTAAATTTATGACAGTTATTTTACCTTGGGATATGACGTGGATGTTCGGACAAAATATCTTGTTAACTTCTGAGCAAACCTACGCACTAATAATTATCATCCTAACTACAATTTACACCATTAAAGGAGGAATGTTCTCTGTAGTAGCTACCGAAGTTTTGCAATACGGGATTATGGTAATTGCAGGTGTATTAGTAGCAGGATATACATTTTTTGCCATCAGTGATGTGGAAATTGCTGCAGTAATTACAGATGAATGGCGCAATGTATTCTTTGGATGGGAACTAGAAACGCACTGGTCTGATAAATACCAAGCGTTTAATGATTTGATTGATTCTGAAGGGTATAAAATGTTTGGAGCTTTAATTGGAATGACCTTGTTTAAAGGATTTTTTGCAAGTATAGCAGGACCAACACCAAGTTATGATTTACAACGTATTTTATCGACAAAATCGGTGAAAGAAGCTGCTTTGATGAGTGGATTTACCAATTTAATTTTATTTATTCCTCGTTATTTATTAATTGCAGGAATTGTAGTAATTGCTTTGGTGGAATTAGCGCCTATGATGAATGGAAATCCATTATTAAATGGAGGTGATTTGGAAGTTATTTTACCTAAAGTAATCAATTTTCATATTCCAGTTGGGATTAAAGGATTGCTATTGGCTGGATTATTAGCGGCATTTATGTCTACATTTTCTGCCTTTGTAAATGCTGGACCAGCATATATTGTAAACGATTTATATAAGAAATATTTTAAGCCAGTAGCGAGTGATAAACACTATATTAGAGCCAGTCATATTGCCTCTTTTGCTGTAGTTGGATTGGGTGTTTTTATGGGCTTCTTTGCCAATAGTATTAACTCATTAACATTATGGATTACTTCTGCATTGTTTGGAGGATACGTAGCGGCGAATTTCTTAAAATGGATTTGGTGGCGTTTTAATGGATGGGGTTATTTCTGGGGAATGTTTGCCGGATTATTCATTGCTTCATTACAATTTGTTATGGACAGTTATAAGGGAACCTTTACAGAGGGAACGCTTATCTATGACTTATCAGAATTACATGCTATTTACTTGTTCCCTATTATTTTTGGAGTGTCTTTATTAGGTTCATTCCTTGGAACGTGGTTTACAAAACCAACAGATATGGAAACGCTAAAGTCGTTTTATAAAACAGTACATCCTTGGGGATGGTGGAAACCCGTTTGTGAAGAAATACAAAAGGAAGAACCAAGTTTTAGCAAGAATAAAAGTTTTTGGTACGACATGGGGAATAGTGTGATTGGTGTCATTTGGCAATCAAGTATGATTGTGTTACCAATTTATTTTATTATTCGAGATTACCCGAAAGGATTCATAGCATTGGCAGTATTTTTGATAACATCTACCATATTAAAATTCACTTGGTACGATAAGATTAAAAATTTGTAAACCGATTACAATTAGTTAAAAGTTTCAATTATTAAAAAGATATAAGATGAGTAATATTCCTTGGCAAGATAGACCAGAAGGTTGTAATGATGTAGTGTGGAGATATTCAGAAAACCCAATCATAGATCGCTATGCGATCCCTTCTTCAAACAGTATTTTTAACTCAGCTGTGGTGCCTTTTGAAGGTGGATTTGCAGGTGTGTTTAGATGTGATAACAAAGCGGTGCAAATGAACATTTTTGCAGGTTTTAGTAAAGATGGAATTAATTGGGATATCAATCACGATCCAATTGTAATGCAAGCTGGAAATACGGATATGATTGAATCTGATTATAAATATGACCCACGTGTTGTATTTATTGAAGATAGATATTGGATTACTTGGTGTAATGGTTACCATGGTCCAACCATTGGTATTGCGTACACTTTTGATTTTAAAGAATTTCATCAATGTGAAAATGCCTTTTTACCGTTCAATAGAAACGGAGTATTATTTCCAGAGAAAATTGACGGAAAATATGCAATGTTAAGTCGCCCGAGCGATAACGGACATACTCCTTTTGGAGATATTTATATCAGTTATAGTCCTGATATGAAATACTGGGGAGAACACCGTTGTGTAATGAAGGCAACTCCTTTTGAAGATTCTGCTTGGCAGTGTACAAAAATTGGTGCTGGAGCTGTACCTATTTTAACAGAAGATGGGTGGTTGATGATTTATCATGGTGTTATTAATACCTGTAATGGTTTTAGATATGCGATGGGATCGGCTATTTTAGACAAAGAGGATCCGAGCAATGTATTGTTTAGAACCCAACCTTATTTATTAGGACCTGCGGAACCGTATGAACTTGCTGGTGATGTCCCTAATGTAGTATTCCCATGTGCGGCTTTGCATGATTTTGAAAAAGATAGAATTGCCATTTATTACGGTGCAGCAGATACTGTGGTGGCAATGGCTTTTGCTAACATCAGCGAATTGTTGCAGTATACAAAAGATAATAGTTTATAAAAACACATTTTATGTTCTCAAAATTTAATTTTTTAAGTATCATTATTGGATGTTTTTCTTTGGTGGCTTGTGCTCAAAATACGAAAGATATAACTCCTGAAACCTATGTGGCTTTTCAAACTGACGAAGCCATCACTATTGATGGAGAAGCATCGGAAAAGTCATGGTCAAGTGTGGCATGGTCAAATGCTTTTATAGATATAGAAGGTGTGAAAAAACCAACCTACAAGACGCAAGTCAAAATGATGTGGGATGATAAGAACTTTTACATTCTAGCGCAGATGGAGGAACCTCATGTATGGGGGGACATTACGAAAAGAGACGAAATCGTTTTCTATAATAACGATTTTGAAGTGTTTATAGATCCTGATGGAGATACGCACAATTATTATGAATTGGAATTAAATGCCTTAAACACTGTATGGGACTTATTCATTACTAAACCGTATAGAGAAGGAAATGTGGTGTTAAACGATTGGACACTTACAGGCTTAAAATCGGCGGTAAAAGTGCATGGTACATTAAACGATGCAACTGATACTGATAAGGGTTGGACCTTAGAATTGGCAATCCCTTGGGCGGCATATAAAAAATCTTACTTTGAAAAAAATGTACCTAAAGATGATTTTTGGAGAGTTAATTTCTCTAGAGTTAATTGGAATTTTGATGTAGTAGATGGAAAATATGCACGTAAAAAAGATACAGAAGGAAAATACTTACACGAATACAACTGGGTATGGTCACCAACGGGGGTAATTAATATGCACGAACCAGAAAAATGGGGATATGTGTACTTTAGCTCTAAAATGGCAGGAGAGACAGCTACTTTTACAATTCCACAAGACGAGAAAGTTAAATGGGAAATGTACAGTTTGTTAAGAGCTCAAAAAGCCTACCATTCTAAACATAAACAGTACGCAACAAGTATCGATAGTTTAATCTCAAAGCAAATTATTGTAGATCATAAAACATTAAATCCTATTATAGAAAATCATAGTACAGGATGGAATATTACCGTTATTAGCCCTTTTTCAAACAAAACATTAATCATTAAAGAAGATGGAAAATTCATTTCTAAGTAAAAATTTAATTAAAATAACAAGTATTGCAACGTTGTTTCTACTCGTTATAATAGCAGCATGCTCCGAGAAAAAAGATGCCAACAAAGAGGTTGCAGAGGCCGAAGCTCCATTTGAATTTGGAGTTTGGATTACCGCAAATGACAAAAAAACAGACGACGAATACGTAGCAGAATTTGCAAAATATAAAGATGCAGGAATAGACGAGGTGTTGATTAACACTGGAACAGATCCTGTATTGTTGAAACGAGTGAGTCCAATCGCAATAAAAGCAGGTTTAAAAGTACATGCTTGGATTATGACTATGAATCGCCCTGGTGATAAAGTTGCTTTACAACATCCAGAATGGTATGCCGTGAGTAGAGAAGGGAAATCTTGTTTCGATACCCGTCCTTATGTTGGGTATTACCAATGGCTATGTCCTAACAGAGAAGAGTCTCGTAACCATATCTTAGGATTGGTGGAAGAACTGGCGAAAGTAGAAGGAATAGAAAGTGTCCATTTGGATTATATCCGTTTTTCTGATATTTTCTTACCTATTGGATTGTTACCTAAATACGATTTAGTTCAGGAAACAGAAATGGCAGAATATGATTTCTGTTACTGTGATGTTTGTATCGAAAAATTCCAAAAAGAGCATCATAAAAACCCATTAGAAAGTGCCAATACTTCTATCGATATGGAATGGAAACAATTCCGTTTGAATAGTGTAAAAAACATCGTAAATGATGCTTATAAAATTGTACACAAACACAACAAACGTTTAACAGCGGCTGTATTTCCATATCCTGAAATGGCTGACCATATGGTGCGTCAACGTTGGGATAAATGGAATATTGATGAAGTATACCCAATGATTTATCACGGTTTTTATAACGAAGAGATTGACTGGATTGGTTATGCTACTAAACAAGGTGTTGAAGATGTAAAAGATAAAGGAATTGGAGTAAATACAGGTATTTACATGCCTCCTTTCAAATCGGCACAAGAAGTAAAAGATGCCATTATGTTTGCTAAAGACAATGGTGCTAAAGGAGTGACTTTCTTTGATGGTCCTGCTTTAAAACCAGAATATTTAAAAGCAATTAAAGAAACAAAAGAAAGTTTAAAATAATTCAATTTGAAATAGCTATTTATTAGAGGTCTTCGATGTAAGATTTTTAATAAATAGCTTTTTTTTTGAGACCAATTATAAGAGCATACAAAATGAAGAAAACAGGACTATTTATTATAGCCATGATCATGCTGGCCGTAGGATGTCAAAAAGAAGGGAAAAAGTCGGTAAGATTAGTGGACTATGTAAATCCGTTTATAGGAACTGATGGTCCTGGAAATACCTATCCTGGGGCTACAGTACCCTTTGGAATGGTGCAATTAAGTCCTGATATTGGGATCCCTGGTTGGGATCGTATTGCAGGATATTATTATAAAGATTCTATTATATCAGGATTTTCTCACCTACATTTGACAGGAACAGGTGCTGGTGATTTATATGATATTTTAGTCATGCCTACCAATAGTCGTTTTTCAAAACGCATGAAGGCAAACAATCACAAACCATTTTCTAGTTTTTCTCATGAACAGGAAACAGCAAGTCCAGGATATTACAGTGTGGATTTGTTGGATTATGGCATCAAGGCAGAATTAACTGCTACCCGTAGAACAGGAATTCATCAGTATACTTTTCCTAAGGACGACGCTTCAAAAATAACCATCGACTTGGGCTATGCCTTAAACTGGGACAGTCCTACAGATACTTATATAAAAGTAGTGGACAATAGTACTATTGAGGGCTATAGAAAATCATCGGGATGGGCAAAAGACCAACGTGCTTATTTTGTGATGAAATTATCAAAACCTTTTGATAGTTATGAGTTGTACAGCAATGATACACTTTCTAGTACTCCTGCAAAAAGTAAAAATACCCGTATTGTTTTAAACTATAAAACAGGGAATAACGAAAAAATTATATTAAAAACGGGCTTGTCTACTGCTAGCATTGCTGGAGCACATAAATCTTTAGTGAACGAAGCTCCTGATTTTAATTTTGAGAATTATAAAAGAAAAGCGAGTGAAGTGTGGGAAAATGAGTTGAATAAAATTGAGATTTCAACAGCCGATACCACTAAAAAAAATATTTTTTATACCATGATGTATCAATCCATGTTAGCACCTACTTTGCTAAGTGATCATGATGGTTTTTATAAAGGAGCAAATCACCAAACTGAAAAAGCGGTTGGTTTTGACCGTTACGATACCTTTTCTTTATGGGATACCTACCGTGCAGCGCATCCTTTATACACTATTTTACATCCCAATCGTACGTCAGATATGATCAACAGTTTGTTGGCACATTACCAAGAAACCGGGTTGTTACCTGTATGGTCAATGCAAGGGAATGAGACCAATATGATGATTGGTTACCATGCCGTGCCTGTGGTTGTAGATGCGTATTTTAAAGGGATTCAGAATTTTGATGTGCAACTGGCGTTTGAAGCTTGTAAAGCGAGTGCTATGGCCGATGACCGTCAAATAGATGCTTATAAAGAAATAGGATATGTGCCTGTTGATGAAGCTCACGAAAATTGGTCCGTGTCTAAAACCTTGGAATATGCTTATGACGACTGGTGTATTGCGGAGTTTGCAAAAGCGCTAGGTAAAAAACAAGACTATGAATACTTTTTAAAACGTTCTGAGAATTGGCGAAATATGTATGATGCACAAAGTACTTTTATGCGCCCAAAACTGGGAGATGGAAGCTTTGTAAAACAGTTTGTTCCTAAGGAATATTCAGCGTATTTTTGTGAGAGTAATGCGTGGCAATATTTTTGGTCAGTACCCCAAAATATGGAGGGCTTGATAAAAGCTGTAGGCGGAAATGATGCTTTTGAGAAGAAACTTGACACAATGTTTAGTTTAACCCCTTTAGCTACGGACAAATTACCAATTTTTAGTACGGGTATGATTGGACAATATGCGCACGGGAACGAACCAAGTCACCATGTTGGATATTTGTATAATTATATCAATAAGCCTTGGAAAACGCAAAAGATTATAAGAGAGATTCTAGAAACTCAATATAAAAATACGCCTGATGGACATTGTGGAAATGAGGATTGTGGTCAAATGTCTTCTTGGTATATTTTCAGTTCTTTAGGATTTTATCCTGTAAACCCTGCGCAAGGGGTGTATAGTATTGGATCGCCGTTATTTGACAAAGCTGTATTAAATTTAGAAAATGGGAAACAGTTTGTGGTAGTAACCGTAAATAATAATGAGGATAATATCTATATCCAATCTATTAAATTAAATGGAGAAGCTATGAATCGTGGTTTTATTACACATAAAGAAATTATTCAAGGAGGAACCATTGAGTTCACCATGGGAAATAAACCAAATAAACAAATGAAGCAAGCCATGGCATTGTCTTCAAAAATGTATCAATAAAAAATAATAAAGATGGCAGGTAGAAGAAATTTTATTAAAAAAGCAGCCTTAGGTACTATTGGAATTAGTGCTGTTTTGAGTTGTAAAGAAGGGACCAATGTAGCAGTAACTGCTGTTGAAAAACCAACAAATACAAATCAAAAGAAACCTGTAATTATTTCTACTTGGAATCATGGATTACCAGCTAATGAAGCTACATGGAAAGCACTTGATACGAGCGATACTACATTGGATGCTATTGTGGAGGGAATGAAAATTCCAGAAGCAGACCCTAAAGTTAGAAGTGTGGGTTACGGTGGTTTTCCTGATAGAGAAGGAAAGGTAACCTTGGACGCTTGTATCATGGATCATAATTCAGATTGTGGATCGGTATCATTTTTACAAAATATTATGCATCCCCTTTCTGTTGCAAAATTAGTGCTAGAGAAAACTCCTCATGTAATGTTAACAGGAAAAGGAGCCTTACAATTTGCAAAAGAGCAAGGTTTTAAAGAAGAAAATTTACTGACCAAGCAAACAGAGAAAGACTGGTATACATGGATGGAAAAATCCAAATATGCTCCGGTGATTAATACAGAAAACCACGATACCATCAGTATGTTGGTATTGGACAAAGAAGGGAATCTTTCTGGTGGATGTACCACGAGTGGTGCCGCATGGAAAATGCATGGCCGAGTGGGTGATTCACCCATTATAGGTGCGGGCTTGTTTTTAGACAATGAAGTAGGGGCAGCAGCTGCTACTGGATTGGGAGAAGCAGTGATCAGAACCGCTGGATCTGCCATGGTAGTGGAGTTAATGCGCCAAGGAAAATCGCCTTATGATGCCTGTAAAGAAATCGTAGAACGTATTTTTAACAAGCACAAGAACCACCGCGATATGGGATACCTGCAAGTAGGATTTATCGCTTTAAATAATAAAGGTGAGCATGGAGCTTACAGCCTTAGATCCGGATTTAACTATGCCATACATGATGAAAAAGATGGCAATAGAATGGAAGATGCCCAATTTAAAATGACTTGGGACGATTAAATAAAGAATTGAGATTTTAGTATTGAGATTGGATACAGGAATTAAGACGCTGGACGCTCATTACCACTGAATAAAAGCTTGAAAGATAATCTTGTTAATGATGATTTTTTCTCCTCATAGGGGAGACTAGGAACAGACAACCAGCAACTAACAACAAATAAAGTACAACCAACAACAACATATTATGACAACAAACTACCCTATAAAATTCGAACCAATATTAAAAGATAAAATTTGGGGAGGAGACAAATTGAAAGCATTGTTTAACAAGAAATCTACGAGAGATGATATTGGCGAGAGCTGGGAAATATCAGATGTAAATGGCAATGTTTCTGTGGTGACCAATGGCCCTTTAAAAGGACAAAATTTACAAGAGATCTTAAAAGCACATAAAGGTGACTTGGTTGGACAAAAAGTATATGAGAATTTTGGAGATAATTTTCCTTTATTAATCAAGTTTATCGATGCTAAAGAAGCGTTGAGCATTCAAGTACATCCAGATGATGTCTTGGCAAAAGAGCGTCATAACTCGTTTGGGAAAACCGAAATGTGGTATGTAATGCAAGCGGAAGATCATGGCGATCTAATTGTTGGATTTAATAAAGACGTAAGTAAAGAATCGTATGTGGAGCATTTAGAAAACAAGCAATTGTTGGAAATAATGAACCAAGAAAAAGTACAAAAAGGTGCTTGTTATTTTATTCCTACGGGACGTATTCATGCCATTGGAGCAGGAGTATTGTTGGCGGAAATTCAACAAACAAGTGATATTACCTATCGTGTGTATGACTGGGACCGAGTAGATGATCAAGGTAATGGTCGTGAACTACATACAGAAATGGCATTGGATGCTATTAATTACAAAGCAGAATCTAAATATACGACTGATTATGATACCGTTGTAAACGCCTCTTCACCGATGGTGGATTGTGAGTATTTTACTACAAATATGGTAGCGGTAGATGGCGAATTGGCTATTGATAATACAGCGAAAGATTCATTCGTAATTTATATGTGTGTGGAAGGAGAAGCACGTATCCATTTTGGAGATAACCAGTTTGAAACGGTATTGAAAGGAGAAACTATCCTGATCCCTGCAAGCCTTAAATCTTATCAAATTAAATCAGAAGTTTATTCTGAATTATTAGAAGCGTATATAAAATAATTAATCCCCCATAATAGTCAATTTATGAAGTATTCAGTTCGTTTAGTTTTTATGATCGCTGTGGCGATATTTTCATTGAGTTCATGTACAAAATCTAGCAAAGTTTTTGTAGAAAATGACATAAAAATTATTCCTAAACCAGTATCCTTAGTATTAAATGAAGGCGTGTTTGAATTTAATAAAAACACGGTGTTTGTTGTAAATAATGAAGCTCAGCATGAAATTGCTGCTGCTTTAACGAAGAAACTAAAGGCCGCTGCAGGATTGGATATTCAAATTGTAAAAACTGCGGTTAAAACTAATTTTATCACCTTTTTACAAGACGATTCATTGGCAAGCGAAGGGTATACCTTAAATGCGAATGCTGGGAAAGTTAGCATATCCGCAAAAACGAATGCTGGTTTTATTTATGGCTTGGAAACAATTCGCCAATTATTACCTGTAACTATAGAAAGTAGTACACAAGTAGCAGGGGAAGCATGGGTAATTCCAGCGGTGGATATTAAAGATGAACCTCGCTTTAAATGGCGTGGATTGATGTTGGATTTATCCCGTCACTTTTTTGATAAAGATTATTTGAAAAAGACCATCGATGGCTTGGCCATGCATAAAATGAATGTATTGCATTTGCATTTAGTGGATGATCAAGGGTGGCGTATAGAAATAAAAAAATACCCAAAACTTACAGAAATTGGAGCTTGGAGAGTAGACCAAGAAGAACTTTCTTGGAATGGAAGAGAAGTTACAACTGCTGATCAAAAAGGAACTTATGGTGGATTTTTGAGCCAGGAAGATTTAAAAGAAGTAGTGGCATACGGACTCTTAAAAAACGTGGAGATTGTTCCAGAAATAGAAATGCCTGCACATGTATCTAGTGCTATCGCATCTTATCCTGAACTATCTTGTTTTGACACTAAAATAGGGGTGCCTTCTGGTGGATTATGGCCTATTACAGATATTTACTGTGCAGGAAAAGAGCCTACTTTTGAGTTCTTAGAAAATGTATTGTTAGAAGTAATGGATATTTTTCCTTCTAAGTACATTCATATTGGAGGTGATGAAGCAACCAAAACTAATTGGAATAAATGCCCGCATTGTAAAAAACGTATGAAAACTGAAGGCTTGGCAAATGCAGAAGAATTGCAAAGCTATTTTATAAAGCGTATGGAGAAATTCATCAATTCTAAAGGGAAGAAACTTGTCGGTTGGGATGAGATTTTAGAAGGAGGATTGGCACCAGATGCTACCGTAATGAGTTGGAGAGGAGTAAAAGGAGGATTGGAAGCAGCAAAGCATGGAAATGATGTGGTGATGACTCCAGGATCTCACTGTTATTTTGATCATTATCAAGGACCTAGAAATGATGAGCCTCAGGCTTGGGGAGGATATACTCCATTGAGTAAAGTATATACTTTTGACCCTGTTGTGGATGGAATGACAGCGGAAGAAGCGAGTCATGTATTAGGAGGTCAAGCTAATTTATGGGCAGAATTTGTGCCTACGGAAGCGCATTCAGAATATATGATTTACCCACGTATTGGAGCTTTGGCAGAAACTGTTTGGAGTCCAAAGGAATCTAGAAACTGGGATGATTTTTCAACACGTATGTTGTCTATGTTTGAGCGCTATGAAAATTTAGGAATGAATTATGCGAAAAGCGTGTATTTAATTACAGCCAATACGAAGATGAATTTAGAAACAAACCAATTGGAAATCACATTACAAAATGAATTTTCTAATTCTGATATTCGTTATACTATCGATGGAAGTGATGTTACTGAGAAGGCCATCAAATACATTGATCCTATTCAATTGACAAAAACAACAACCTTAAAAGCATCTCTATTTAGTAAGGGAAGTCCAATAGGAAAGACATTTGAAAAAACGATAAATTTCCATAAAGTTGCAGGTAAAAAAGTGAACTATATTCAAAAATATAGTGATAAATACAAAGGCCCTAGTGATTTTGGATTGGTAAATGTATTGAGAGGTTCAAAGAATTTTCATGATGGTCAATGGCAAGGTTGGATTGGAAATGATATGGAAATTGTAATGGATACAAAAGGAATTTCTTTTGACACTATTACCGTAGGGGCTATGGAAGATCAAGGCTCAGGAATTCACTTTCCTGTAGCGATAAATGTATTGGTCTCTAATGATGGAAAAGTATTTACAAAAGTTGGTGAAATTGCACGTCCTTTTGCTAAAAATGCAGAATCAGAATTAAAAGATTTTGTAATTTCTGTTGAGGCACAAAAAGCTGCTTTTGTAAAAATCATTGCAAAAAACCATCAAATAAATGCAAATGGTGGCGGATCTTGGTTGTTTATAGACGAAATTTTAATTGACTAAATGAAAACATTTTTTAACTATATAATAATCTTTTTTGTTGGGATTTCGTTGCTTTCATGTACTTGTAAAGAAGCGCGTGTTTATACAGAATCTGACATTAACATTATTCCAAAACCTGTAAAAACAGTTTTGAATAAAGGTGTTTTTGAAATTGATAAAAACACTACTGTTACTACTTTTGAAGGGATGTCAGTGGAAGCTGTAAAACTTTTAAAAAGTAAAATGAATCGCGCTGCTGGTATAGCATTGAAACAGGTAGATCCGGCAAGTAACACGACTGATAACGCTATTGTGTTTACAAGGGATACTAGCTTGTTGAAAGAAGCATATGTGCTAGCTATAAATTCAAAAATTGTAACTATAAAAGCAAATAGTAATAGAGGCTTTTTGTATGCTGTTCAAAGCTTGTTGCAATTATTACCAGAGGAAATTGAAAGTATTACCCATCAAAATGATATCATTTGGGAGGTTCCTAACGTAACCATTACGGACCAACCTCGATTTAAATGGCGTGGTTTGATGTTGGACGTTTCTCGTCACTTTTTTAAAGTCGCTTATATCAAGGATGTGATTGACGGATTGTCGATGCATAAAATGAACGTATTGCATTTACATTTAGTCGATAGCCAAGGCTGGCGTATAGAAATAAAAAAATATCCAAAATTAACAAGTGTTGGTGCTTTTAGAATTGAAGCCGAGAATAAGCAGCTGAACGAAATTAACGGAAAAGTTAAAGGCTACGAGCAAACACTTGGTGGTTTTTATACACAAGCAGCTATCAAAGAAATTGTGGCCTATGCAACAGCAAAAGGAATTGAAGTAATTCCTGAAATAGAAATGCCAGCACATGTTCATAGCTCGGTGGCCGCTTATCCTAGTTTAAGTTGTGGGGTATATTCAGAGGATGTTTCTTCTAAAACTAATTGGGAGAATCCAGGAATGTACTGTGCAGGAAAGGAATCCACATTTGAGTTTTTGGAAAATGTATTGTTAGAGGTTATGCCTTTATTTCCTTCTAAATATGTCCATATTGGAGGAGATGAAGCAGGAAAAGCAACATGGAAAAAATGCTCTGATTGTCAAAAAAGATTGAAATCGGAACAGCTGAAAAATGAAGATGAATTACAGAGCTATTTTATCAAACGTATGGAGAAATTCCTAAGTTCAAAAGGTAAGAAGCTAATTGGTTGGGACGAAATTTTAGAAGGTGGTCTTGCTAAAGATGCTACCGTCATGAGTTGGAGAGGTGTTCAAGGAGGATTGGAAGCCGCAAAACACGGGAATGATGTGGTGATGACGCCTGGATCTCATTGTTATTTTGACCACTATCAAGGTCCTAAAAATGAAGAGCCATTGGCTTGGGGTGGGTTTACTACCTTGAGTAAAGTATATGAATTTGATCCTATTGTTGAAGGAATGACTGCAACAGAAGCGGCACATGTTTTAGGTGGGCAAGCCAATTTATGGTCTGAATATATTCCTACGGAATCACATTCTCAATATATGATATATCCTCGTTTAGCTGCTATGGCGGAGGCGGTTTGGAGTCCCAAGGAATCGAGAGATTGGGAGTCGTTTTCGAACCGATTATTTTCATTACTAAAGCGTTATGAATATGCAGGTATTAATTATGCTAAAAGTGCATTCTTAGTAATTCCTGAAGCTACCATTACAAAAGATAAAAAGGAGTTAGAAATTAATTTAAAAAATGAATTCATAGGAACTGATATACGTTATACAACAGATGGAAGTGCTGTAATAGCAAGTTCTAAAAGATACACGAAACCATTTGTTATTTCTAAAACTACAGAAGTAAAAGCATCTGTTTTTGAAGCAGAAGAATCCGTAGGAAAATTAATGGATCAATTGTTCGTATATCATTATGGAGTAGGTAAAAAGGTTGAATACCTGACTGGTTATAGCAATAGTTATAAAGGAGTTGGCGGGTATACATTAGGAAATACAGTAAGAGGGAGTAAGAACTTTCACGACGGACAATGGCAAGGTTGGTTGGATAAAGATATGAATGTTGTCATAGATTTAGAAAAAGAAACCGAACTGACTAAAGTGACCATTGGAGCAATGGAAAACCAAATTCCAGGAATTTATTTCCCTGTAGGATTTAAAGTGTTGGTATCTCAGGATGGTATCAATTTTAAAGAAATAGGGCTTTTAGAAAGAAGTTTTGTAAAAAATGAAACACCTGTTTTAAAAGATTTTGAAATTAAGTTAGCCCCTTCCAAAGCAAGATATGTAAAAGTAATTGCGCAAGGATATAAAAAGCAACAGGGGAGAGGCGGAGTATTTATTTTTATTGATGAAATTTTAATCAATTAAGAAATTAGAAAGAAGATTGGCATGTAAATGCTGTAGATATAAAATGAGAATTATGATGAAATACGTTTTACAATTTGTTATAGTAATGCTATTATTTTCTTGTGGAAAGCAAGAGAACACACAGCATAGTAAAGCACCAGTAGGTGATTTAGTAGATCTAGTAAACCCGTTAATGGGAACTGATTCTGAGTTTAAATTATCTAATGGAAATACCTACCCTGCGATTGCAACGCCATGGGGAATGAATTTTTGGACACCAATGACCAATAATATGGGAGATGGATGGACGTACAAATACGATGATTATAAGATTCGTGGAATCAAGCAAACACATCAACCAAGTCCTTGGATTAATGATTATGCGGCGTTTTCTTTAATGGCTACGACTGGTGAATTAAAATTTCAAGAGGACGAACGTGCTTCTTGGTTTTCACACAAAGCAGAAACGGTAAAGCCACATCACTATTCGGTGTATTTGGCAGATTACGATGTAGTTGCTGAGGTAACACCTACGGAAAGAGCTGCTCAGTTTAAATTTACCTTCCCGGAATCAGAGGAGTCATACATTATTTTAGATGCCTTTTTTAAAGGTTCTATGGTAAAAATCATTCCAGAAGAGCGTAAAATAATTGGATATTGTAGAAATAATAGTGGAGGAGTTCCAGAAAACTTTCACAATTATTTTGTGGCGGAATTTGATAAGGATTTTGAAGTTAATCACACTTGGAATGACGGTTGGGAATTAACTAAGAATTCTGTAGATAGCGAAGGAGATCACGTTGGTGCGGTTATAGGGTTTAAAACCAAAAAAGGAGAAGCGGTGCATGTAAAAGTGGCCTCGTCTTTTATTAGTCCTGAACAAGCTCAGATTAACTTGTCAAGAGAAATTGGAGCAGATACTTTTGATCAAACAAAAGAAAAAGCGAAGCAAGCTTGGGAAAAAGAATTGAGTCGTATTGTTGTAGAAGACAATAATCAAGATAATTTGAAGACCTTTTACTCTAGTTTATACCGTGTATTACTATTCCCAAGAAAATTTTATGAGTTTGACAAAGACAATAAAGTAGTGCATTACAGTCCTTATAATGGTGAAGTATTGCCAGGATATATGTTTACAGACAATGGTTTTTGGGATACATTTAGAGCGGTATTTCCATTTTTTAACATGATGTATCCAGAATTGAATGGACATATTATGGAAGGATTGGCCAATACATATAAAGAATCTGGATGGTTGCCAGAATGGGCAAGTCCTGGACATAGAGATTGTATGGTGGGATCTAATTCTGCCCCTATTATTTCTGATGCTTTCTTAAAAGGAGTGAAAGATATGGATACAGAAGTGTTATTAGAAGCCATGTTAAAAAATGCAACGCAGCAGGAAGGAAGACCTGTAAATTCTGTCGGTAGAGCTGGTGTGGATTATTATAATGAACTGGGATATGTACCTTATAATGTAGGAATCAATGAAAACGCAGCACGTACTTTAGAGTATGCGTATGCTGATTTTACCATTGCCAAGATGGCAGAGAAACTAGGAAAAACGGAGCTTGCAGAAAAGTACTTTAAGCAATCTATGAATTATAAAAATTTATTTGATCCAAGTACTAATTTAATGCGTGGAAAAAATAAAGAAGGAGATTTTCAATCACCATTTAATCCATTGAAATGGGGTGATGCCTTTACTGAAGGGAATAGTTTACACTATACGTGGTCTGTTTTTCACGATGTGGATGGATTGATTCAATTAATGGGAGGAAAAGATGTTTTTGCTGCAAAACTAGATGAAGTTTTTGTGATGCCTCCTACTTTTGATGCCTCTTATTACGGACAAACAATTCACGAAATTAGAGAAATGCAAATTGCCAATATGGGGAATTATGCGCACGGAAATCAACCAATACAACACATGATTTACTTGTATAATTTCGCTAATCAACCTTATAAAGCACAAGCTAGAGTAAGAGAGGTGTTGACAAAATTATATTCAGCTACTCCTGATGGATATTGTGGAGATGAGGACAACGGTCAAACTTCTGCTTGGTATGTCTTTAGTTCTTTAGGGTTTTATCCTGTAACTCCAGGAGTGGATCAATATGTAATTGGGAGCCCATTGTTTGACAAAGCAACCATACATTTAGAAAATGGAAATTCGTTTGAAATTACTTCTAAAAATAACTCAAAAGACAATTTTTACATCCAAGGTGCTTCTTTAAACGGTACTGATTATGCTAAGAATTATTTGAATTTTGATGATATTCAAAATGGAGGTTCTTTATTATTTGATATGGGTGCAAAAGCGAATACTTCATGGGGTACTGCTGATGAAGCTGTACCATATTCATTAAGTACTGCTAAAAAATAGAGACGTTTTTAAAACTGAAACTGAAAATTATGATTCAGAGTAAAATCTCAAAAGTTGTTTTATTGTGTGTGTTATTTCTAGTATCTAACACCTTGTTTGCCCAATTGTGGATGGTAGATCCTTTGGAAGCTATTTATCCCGATAAAAATGATGTAGAAACACAGTATAAATCTTGGACCCTACATAATGCTATTGGCATGGATGCGGAGGTTCATGTATTACTGAAACTACCAATCCAAAGTCATTTTTCCATGGCGGTTACCCTAGATGGAAATGATGTTTCAAGTGAGGTTTTAAGTAAACTGATTGCGGTTCCTGTAGAGCAAAATACAGGAGTGGATAGTAGAACAGAACAGTATCTAGGAAAAAAGAATCCCGACGTAATCAGAAGGGCTCCTTTTGATATTTTTGAAGTGATTGAACCTGTTACTGCCTCAGAATTTGTGAGTGAGTCTGTGTATTCTGCGTATAAAATTACTATTCCGAGGAGTAAGTTAGAAAAAAAAGGTGCTTATAAAGTACATGTTTCTATAAAAGGAAATGATATTTCTTATGCAGGAAATTTCCATATAAAAGTATATGATGTGGAGCTGCCTCTAGCCAAGGATTCAAAGTTTTTTTATACGAATTGGTTTAATTTGAGTAAAATGGAATCTCAATATAAACTAGAACGATGGTCAGACAATTGGTTTGCAATGTTGCATAAATACGCAGCTTTGATGGCACATGGACGTCAAAACTCTATCTCTATCCCGGGAGAATTGATCACCTATAAAAATGGAACGTTTAAATTAGATGAAGATAAAATGTTGCGATTTATCGATGTGTTTAGAGCACATGGATTTAAATATTTTGAATCGGCACATATTATGAATCGTGGAGATAATGACGACTGGGGTGATGCAGAACTTAAGGTTGCACTGACTAAGAATCGCTATTATACGGAGCATGGAAAAGAAGACGTTGCGCAACTTATTACCTTGATTAAAAACTTTACTACCCGAAATAATTTGACAAATAATTGGCTACAACATATTTCTGACGAACCTACGGCTGTAAATGCTGCTTGTTATAAAGACGTTGCTAAACAATTGAAGACGGTGTTCCCAGAAATCAGGATAATGGATGCTACCAATGCACGTGAAAGTTTGGCTGGTGCTATCGATATTTGGTGTCCTATCATCAATGATTTTCAAGAGAATGAAACCTTTTTTAGAGGTCGTGAATCCAAAGGAGAACAGGTACTTGTATACACCTGTTTAATTCCTGGAGGAAAGTGGTTAAACAGAACCTTGGATCAGGAAAAATTAAGACAAGTATATTTTGGATGGGGAGCAGCTCATTATAATACAGGAGGCTATTTGCATTGGGGACTGAATCAATATTTTGCGGATCCATACAAACAAAGTGTTGTAAAACATCATGCTCCAGGTGCAGCGGCTAATAATTTTTTACCGGCAGGAGATACGCATATTGTATACCCAGGTACGCAAGGACCATTGTCATCTATTCGTTTTGAATCACACCGATTGGGAATTGAAGATTATGATTTATTGCAGTTGTTGAAACAAAAAAACAAGCAAAAATACAATCAAATTATAGCGGAACTATTCAGAACGTATACCGACTATAATATAGATGTGAAAGCCTATAGAAAGGCTAAAAAACAGTTGTTAAAAGCATTGAAATAATTTAATTAGAAAAATAGTACAATATGAAAGATACGCTATTATTAAAAACATATATTGCTGTGGTTGTTGCATTTATTTGCATGGCAAACCAAGTGATAGCTCAGCAACCTGCTGATTTTGTGAATCCGTTTATTGGAACTTCCAATTATGGAGCTACCTATCCAGGACCTATTGCTCCAAGAGGAATGGCGAGTATCAGTCCATTTAACGTGGCGGGTCCTCAAAACATGCCATTGGAAAAAGACAGCCGATGGTTGTCCAATCCTTATGTGAATGAAAACACCTTTTTAACAGGGTTTTCTCAAGTCAATTTAAGTGGTGTTGGTTGTCCAGACCTAGGAGTGTTGCTATTGATGCCTACTACGGGGGATTTGGAAACAGATCATTTAAAATATGGAACCACCTATTCTAACGAAGTTGCAAAAACAGGCTATTATAGTACAACCCTTGACAAGTATAATGTAAAAGGAGAATTTACTGCAAGTAAAAGAGTAGGAGTGAGTAAGTTTACGTTTCCAAAAGGAACATCCAATGTATTGTTAAACCTTGGATTGGGATTGACCAATGAAGAAGGGGCGATGGTAAAAATAGTGTCGTCTACAGAAATCGAAGGAATGCGTAGCGTTGGGTCGTTTTGTTATAACAGTCCAGATGCCGCTTATCCTGTGTATTTTGTGGCACGATTTTCAAAACCTGCAGATGCATTTGGTGTGTGGAAAAAACCAGAGACCTATGAAGGTGTAGAGGCACAATGGATGGGCTATAATGGAAAAACA
>Ga0209292_1001578_pt1 | contig 27640 bp, 32 predicted proteins | sample GOMGulsemesocosm_2_FD_184634 | JGI IMG/M metagenome (GOLD analysis project Ga0209292, IMG submission 184634) | Methane-oxidizing microbial communities from mesocosms in the Gulf of Mexico - GOM9C Gulf of Mexico (SPAdes) (version 2) | ecosystem: Environmental > Aquatic > Marine > Cold seeps... | reverse complement strand
ATTATGGGCATTCGCTGATTAAACCTATTTTTGATAACTTTCTATGCTCATCAGCCCTGCCGTTATTTTCTGGCAAAAACTAAAACTCACTTCAACCTATTCTATACAAATACTCCCCCTATAATGTTGACATCCTCCCATCCCTAAAGGAATGGGATTCCTCCTGCGAGACGCTCATGCCCGAGCGCAAGAATGTTCTTTGCCGCGTTTATATCGCGGTCATGCTCAGCTCCGCACTCTGAGCAAGTCCATTCTCTTATTCGCAAACCTGTTCTACCTTTCGGACTACTATCGGGAATACACCCGCAGCTCGAACAAGTTTGGGTGGAGTATGATTCGTTGACTACTTCAAAAACAACACCTGCGTGATCGCACTTATATTCCAACATTGTTTTGAGAGAACCCCAGCCAGCATCTAAAACAGACTTTGCCATTTTAGTTTTTGCTAACCCAAGGCTTGAGACGTTACCAACGAAAATAGCCGCATTCTTTTCTACCAGATTACGACTGTATTTATGTAGGCTATCCTGCCGACGATGTTTAATTTTAGCGTGAATAGCTTTAACTCTTTTCTTGTTTTTAGCTCTTTGGGCTAAACCTAACTTAGACTCTAACTTCCTGTATTCTCGACCTTCAATTTTTACACCATTTGAATCAGTAGCAGATTCCTTACAACCTAGATCTATACCAACACCAGTATTACCAACGCCCTCTGTTAACTTGGCATCGTAAAATACCACTACATTGAAATACCATCGACCACGAGAATCTTCGTTGAAACTAGCTGATCTAAATGTATATTCACTTAACCCGTAGCTATCCCAAACACCGAAGTAAGAACCATTATGATATATTTGGCCTTGCTTAAATTGAGCCTGCCCTGTATTTACAGGAATCCACCCTAAAGACCTTCGCACTCCAGCTGATTTTCGCCAATTAAGCCTGGCCTTTTTAAATTGCTTACGCCTTGTAATATATTCAGAAGCAATACATTGGAGTGTTTGACTATGAAGACCTAGTTCCTTACCCGCGCCTTTAGTATAGGGATGGAGATCATAGGCAGACAAAAACAGCCTACGTTCTTTTATGGAACGTATACTTAACTCGTTTATGTAATTCCAAACAAAATTAACACTTTTAGCCATTTGGTCTAATTTTTTAATATGCTTGTCTTTGATACGTATTTTAAGTGTTTTTGTCTTTTTCATCTGTTCATTCTATAGTCAGTTTATGACTAAAACAAACAACATTAGAAAAGGCCGTAGGTGTGTTTATTCACTGCACGTACACTGTATTTGTCACTAAATATCGCTACGATGTTCTTCAGGGTTATATGTTATCTACACTTAGAAACATATTTACAAAGATTTGCTTTGATTTTGAAGCAGAGTTGATTGAGTTTGATGGCGAGGTGATTATGTCCACTTACTTGTACATTACCCGCCAAAAGTTCAGCTTTTAAAGCTAGTGAATAGTCTTAAAGGAGTCTCTAGTAGACAATTGAAAATGCACCACCCAGAGGTTACTAACAGGTATTTCAAATCCGCTCTTTGGTCTCCTTCTTATTTTTCTGGTAGTTGTGGAGATGCGCCAATAGATGTAGTGCGCAAGTACATAGGGCAGCAAAAAACGCCACACTGAGCAATGCTTATATCCCACACCTAAAAGGAGTGGGTTTTACGCACTAACTGATAAACTTCCCCCAGCCATCGGTGCATTCGGGTCCCCTTTGTGTTTAACAACAGAAAAGTTCCAATAAAAAAAGCGGGGAGTACCGTTAACATATGTAGGTAGGATAATGGCAGGTAGCTCATTTATTTCTCCGGTAGCCGTCGCTTAATCGCTATTTTGAATGACTTTTAATGGCAGTATATTTCCCCCAAATTGGGAGTAAAACTCAATAATTGCTTTTGTTCTGGCTTAGATAAAGCAGGGTGAGAAGCGTAAACAGTTATTTCTCGACCAATTTTTGGTAGCTGGTATCGAATCAACGAGTGAGCAACCATAGATAATTCGTCAGCCGTTGCAAATTTGCCGGATATTTTAATGTCTTTTTCTCGGTAGAGTTTAGCAATGTCTATAGGAGCTATGGTGGGGAATAGGGTTTTGGTCACTATAAGCCATTTATTATTAATACAGGCAAATGCAGCAACAGTTTGTACGCTTGTACCGTCAGAAGTCGCGATCATGACAGGGCGTTTATTACTATCTCGCAACAGTGCGATCGCAATGTTCGACACAATTGTTTTAGTTTGCATTTCGATAAAGCCATTTCGAACATCCAGCATGGCTATCGCTCGCTCCCTAGCCTGCACTGATTCAAGATTGCCGCTATTATCATCTGCAATCTGTAGCTGCCAGTGAGGTATTGATAGAAAGTAATCTTTAACATTTTTATCGGTAGCGCAAATATCTGCTAGCGCTGAAACTGGCGATATTAACAGTAAGATTAGGGCCATTTTAATATTCATAGTGACTCCTCAAGTGATAGGAAATAATGGCGCATATTTCCTAGTGTAGTTGCAGTGAATAAAATGCAGATAAATACGGGTAGTGATGCATAGGCCGCTAAGCTATTTAGCTGTATAAGGCAGCCAGCATCGCAGCTTATGCTTACCCAGCTATATAATCTCTGTTTATGTAAGTGCACCATTTTTCGGTTGCTATCGGTGGTGCTTTAGAGTGCTCATCAATACCCAGTTTGAATTCGACAGCTGAACGCCACTCAGCGGAACCTAATTCTGGGCCATGGCCTTGGCTGTCAGTCACTTGGACTTTTTGATCGACTAGTGAGAACCATTCACTTGAACATGTTATCGTCTGATCAGCACTGCTCTGTGGCGTAGTGCACGAAGATGTTGCCACAGCCAACATACTAATAAGTGATAGTTTCATTGAACTGTGCATAATAAATCCTCATATTTACCGGAAAGAACCCTTTGGCTAAGGAGTCTTTTAACAGCATAAAACCTGTGGTTAATTGAGCAGGTCAAATTCTTTGGTATAGGTACTTGACCCTCTGATATTTTTAGCGATTAACCAGTGAATGATTAAAGCCACAGAGCCAGACACTAAAAATACGACAGCTCTCAATAATGCCTGAAGTCCACTGCGTTTCTCATTGCTCAGTGCCACTGTGAAGGCGGCCTGACGCTTTTTAGTTAATATGCCTTCGTCTGGGCGAGCTTCGCGCTCACCTTCATTGATGTATTGTCTTGCGTCTTTCCAAAATGCATCATTACTTTGATATTTATCATAGATGTACGGATCCATTGTGATGTTGGGTAGCGTGATATTTATCACAGCATAGCTGGCGATAGCTGCAGAGATAACAATACAAAACACCGCGACAAAACAGACGGCCAGTGCATATATTTCAAGTTTTGATTTCATCGTTGTCTCTCCAAACAGGTCTCATGTAACCAATACAAGCGGTCGGTTTTTTTACAGTGCTGTATTAAAAAAAAGCAGCGTGTGAGAGCGGCTCACCGGTTCCTATAACGCTTTTCTCAAGGCTGTCTCTCGAGTCTTTCAGGCCGCTGGTGATAGATAGCTTGCCAATAGGTTGTGTGCAATCTGCAGCTATTAGCTGCAATAAACCTGTTAACTTCTACAGTGACTATCGACTTGAGTTTTTATCATTTTTTACTTCAGTGAGTTGTTTGAGCAGCCTCAGTCCTGACTGAATTAGCACGTGTGCAAGTCCCAATAACGCTCTAAATGTTTGAATTAATTTAAAATCGAGAGTACCACTTTGTGGCTAAACCAGCCATGGCTGAATGTAGGATAAACAAAAAAATCAGATAAAACCTGATAAAGGCTAGGTTTTTACCTAAATTGTTTAGGTTATACTTAGCCTTGAAATGTTCTGCAAGGAATGACTGATGCATAAACTAACGCTGCTACTTGCCCTGGTATTAGCGACTTTAATTGGCTGTACTACGCAGCTAAGACCGAATTCTAATATCCAGTCTTATTATGTCACTGTGCAGTTACAGCAATCCCCGGCACTTTTATGTGGCGTTACCCCAAAAGGTGAAGCTTGTGTGCCTCTACTTGATGGCCCTAAAGTAAAAAACACACTAAATGGAAATATTAGGTATTGGCTAAACAATTTACAAGCTAAGGGGACAGCGGGTAGCCAATCGGGGAGCAGTGTTTATCCTGTCTCTAAAGAGCAGGGGGTTAGGTTGTTACAGGCGCTAGTGGCCGATATAAGGCATCGGGAATTTGAGCGCTGGGCTGAGCGTTATAACGACGATGATTGGCTGTTTGATCGGCTCTAAATTAGGCAAGCGACACAGGAGTGGTTTAGCGCGGTGAGCTTGAAAAGCTAATAAGGCGCTTGCTGCTTTTAGCAACAGCCAAAGTTTGAGCCGAGCAGGCTAGTCTTTAACCTGCCCGGTAATATCACAGTAAATCGTGCATCGCACATTGCACGTGATTGTACATACCTCCATCACAGGCAATATTAGTGCCGCGTATCCAAGTGCTGTCATCTGACACCATGAATACCGCCACAGGCGCGATATCCTCAGGTGTACCAGCGCGATCCATCACTTTCATATCCTCGGCGGCGCGCTCGCCTAAGGTTTCTAAAAAATCCTTGAGAATCGGCGTCTCAACTGGCCCAGGGCTAATGCAGTTCATACGAATCCCACGATCGCGCCAGCGCCAGCGGTTTTGCATGGTCCAAACGATTAATGCCTCTTTACTGAAGAAGTAACTGCGCGCGTCATCGATTTGGTATTGATCGCAAAAGTGAGCGACTTGCGCAAAGTCGCGCAGTTGCTCTACGGCTTTGATAGCGGGTATTGCATCGCGCCAACCAAGCCCTGCTAATGAAGCGATATTGACAATGGCTGCATTGTCGGCCAGCTTATCAACCACCCCTAATGTCAGCTTCTTAAGTGCTAGTAAGTTGACTTTTACCACCTCAGTACAACCGGCGGTTGGAGGTAGCCCGGCAATATTTAACAGGCCATTGCAACCTGCTGGTAGTGTTGTTATTAAAGTATCAATGGAGCAGGGGTCAGATAAATCCGCTTGATAAAAATCATCGACATTAATAGATGTCGGATTGCGATCCACTCCGATCACTTTTGCGCCCGCTTGCTTAAGTAGCTCGCAAGTTTTAGCGCCAATGCCCGAAGAGCAACCGGTCACGATGATTGTTTTATTGTTAAAGTTCATAGTGTTGTCCTCAAAATAATGATTTAAAACGGATAGTGCTGGTTGGAATCTTCAATGGTAACCCAACGTAAATCGGTAAATTCGGCGATGGCAGCAGTACCGCCAAAACGGCCGTAACCACTGTCTTTCACACCTCCAAAGGGCATTTGCGGCTCATCGGCTAAGGTCGGCCCATTGATGTGACAAATACCACTTTCTATTTGCTCAGCAACTTGCATACCGCGCTGAATATCGCGGGTAAAAACTGCTGAGGACAGCCCGTATTGGCTGTCATTGGCAATGCTGATCGCCTCTGCTTGATCTTTGACTCTGATAATGGATTTCACCGGACCAAAAGACTCCTCGTGATAAATGCGCATCTGTGGATTGACGTGATCAATCAAGGTGGCCTCGACAATGGTGCCATCGCGACCGCCACCGGCTATCACGATCCCGCCTTTGGCTTTGGCATCAGCAATCAGTTGATCCATTTTTTGCGCGGCACTGTCACTGACCAATGAGCCAAGTACCACTTGATCTCTCGGGTTACCCGCGGGCAGTAGCGCGGCTCTAGCGGCAAGCTTTGCGCAGAACTGATCGGCAATTTTTTCATCGACGATCAAGCGCTCCGTCGACATGCATATTTGCCCTTGGTTCATAAATGCGCCAAAGATAGCGGCATTTACCGCGCCGTCAATATCAGCATCATCTAAGACAATTAATGGCGCCTTTCCGCCAAGTTCTAACAGTGCCGGTTTGAGGTTTTCTGCAGCGAGCTTGGCGATAATTCGCCCCACTTGGGTAGAGCCAGTAAAGTTGATGTGTTTGACGGCATTACTGTCAATCAGCGCTTTGACGATAGCGGGGGCATCTTCTGGCGCGTTGGTGATGATATTGAGTACGCCTGCAGGAAAGCCCGCGTCTTGAAAAACTTTGCCGATAAGGCGGTGCGTGGCGGGGCATAGCTCAGAGGCTTTTAAAATAACGGTGTTACCGCAGGCGATGGCCGTTGCGACTGCGCGGGTGCCTAAGATAACCGGTGCGTTCCATGGCGCTATACCAACGCATACCCCTTTTGGTTTGTTGACACCCATCGCCAGTGTGCCCGGTTTATTCGAGGGGATAATACTACCGCCAATTTGCGTGGTCATAGCGGCAGCTTCGCGCAGTATTGCCGATGAGAGCGAGACGTTAAAGGCCGCCCAAGGGCCAGTTGAACCCGTTTCTGTGATCATGCACGCAGTGAATTGATCGACGTAACTGTCCATGATGTCAGCAGCTTTTAGCAGTAGTGTGCGCCGCTGCGTAGGGCCGGTTTTGGACCAGCTTTTAAAGGCTGTTTGCGAAGATTCAAGGACGGTTTGCACATCGGCGATCGTGGCGGCAGCCGCGCGTGTCGCTATTTGCTTGGTGACAGGATCGATACGCTCAAACGTATTGCCGTCAGAGGATTTTACGTCTTTTGCATCGATTAATAGTTCTATGTTCATTGAGCTGACTCCATAAATAAGTGGTTGCTGTATCGTTTGAATTATATTTTTTGAAAATACACCTTTGATAAGTGATGGCGCTGCTACTCTCTTTGCCGCGCTACGGTTTATTTTCTTTATTGATGACTCTGTAACCTATGGGTAAAAACTGCCACTGATAGCGTTTTTCCAGCGCTCCCCATATGCCCTTGGGCATAAACAGAGAAAAGAAAATCGCCGTGGCCCCTAAGCCGATGAGATACCAAACGCCAGCACTGCTAAACCAAGTTTCCACTAAGAAAAATAAGATCGCGCCAAGTATCGCCCCTTCAAATTTACCGATCCCCCCAACCAGCACCATGAAAATCATATAGGCGCTCCACTGCACGCTAAAGTAGGTTTTAGGTTGAAAAGAGGTGGCAGAGGCAAGCCATAGAGCACCGGCGATACCGATTCCTACTGCCGCCAAAACAAACAGCAAACGCTTGGTTTTTTCAGGTTCTATACCGATAGAGTTAGCCGCTTCTTCGCTGTCGCGAATGGCTTGAATGGATAAACCTACTTTGCTGCGCAGCAGCATAAATAACACGCTCAACAGCGCTGTCATCGAAAACAGCGCCAGTAGGTAGATGATGGTGAGGCGACTCTCAGAGGGATATTGGTTGAGACTGATCAGCGAAATACCAGTCTCTCCTTGAATTAGCGTATCTAAGTTAACCAGTAAGTGGATTAAGCTGGCGATGACCCACATGCCAATGGCAAATTCGCCGCCGCGCAAACGCAGCATCACCCGCGAGATAGGATAGGAGATAGCGGCTACTACAATGGTAGAGAGGGCCATCGCCAAAAATGGATCAAATCCTTGATCGGCAATGCGGATGGTGAAATAGGCACCCAAACCAAAGAAGGCTTGCTGACCGACCGAAACAAGCCCGCCGTAGCCTGCCAGTGCATTCCACATGGCGGCTAAAATGACGTAGATAAAGAGTGCCGTGAGTCGATCGAGGAAACCGCTTGAGGCAAACAGGGGCGCCAGCGCCAGCACGATGATAAGCAGTGCGCATAGCAGAAGTGCACCCTTAGAGGAGGGAGTCCAACGCGAAATGTGAACGCGATTGGAATATTGGGATAGATCTTTATTAATACAGTTCATTTTGACACTCCCAATACGGACTTAAGGCGATTGGCCAGCGCACCATCGGCGAGATAGAGACGCACAAACAGGATGATAAAGAACACGGCGTGGCCGCCAATTAAAAAGCCCTGTGGATGGATGCTGGCACCAATGCTCTGCGCGATGGCCAGAATAATACCGCCGAGCAATGTTCCCCACAGAGAGCCCAATCCGCCGATGATGGTGACTTCAAAGGCAAACAGTAACTGAGGGCCGCCAGAGTACGCATCAAACACTCCGCGAACACTCATCGCCAGTCCTGAAATAGCGATGGTTGCCAGTGCAATAGCCGCGGCTATTGCGCTAACTTTGCGGGCGTTAATACCGACAATACCGGCAGTATCTGGATCTTGCGCGGTGGCTCTGATTTGCCGACCTAAAGCGGTTTTCTGCATCAAAAGCTGCAGTGTTCCGAGCAGCAAAACGGCACTGCATAAGATATAGACCGAGGTTTTACCGACGTAAATATTGTCCAATATCTGCCATGACTCCCAGGAGAGGTCGCCAATAAAGGGTGCGATAGAGCGTGTATCGGCGCCAAAGTATTGAAACAGTAAATTTTCAATCACAATAGCTAAACCAAAGGTGGTTAAAATAGGTAGCAGCTCGCCGCCGCGGGCGCTTTTGTAGAGCAAAAATTCTTGCAGCGCCCAGCCGAGCATCATCATGATAGGGATGACAATGAGAAGGCTGTAAAGAGGAGACAAGGCGTAGTATTCTGCCAGCCACCAAAATAGGTAGCCGGATAATACCAATAAGCTACCGTGCGCTAAGTTAATGATTTTCATCACGGAAAACATAAAAGATAGGCCGCAGGCGATCAGCGCGTAATAACCGCCGAGTAATACTGCCTGTATAATTAGGTTAGTCACTGCTTACTCCATGGTGCTGTTGGTTATTTTGTGTAATCCAAAGTAGGCGTCGGTTATCTCTTCGCGACTCACTAGGGACATAGGTTTATCGAGCACGATTTCACCCTCTAACATGCACACCGCCCGCTGCGCGACTTGCATCGCCCTCGATAGGTCTTGCTCGACCAGTATGATAGTTGTGCCCATTTGTATCAGCGTGGCTAGTGATGCGTAAACTTGATCGACAACCAGCGGTGATAGTCCAAGCGACACTTCATCGAGTATTAAAATGTCAGGGTTGCTCATCAGCGCGCGGCCAATGGCTGTCGCCTGTTGCTCGCCGCCTGACATAGTGCCGGTTTTGCTGTGGCGGCGTTTCACTAGGTTGGGGAAAACCTTAAAAATCTTCTCAATATTCCACTGACCAGCTCTGGCAGAACTGCCTCCTAGCAGTAAGTTTTCCTGAGTGGTCAGCTCGCTGAAAAGTTTTCTACCTTCAGGTACCAGCGCTAAGCCCTCTTTTACTCTCAAGTGTGCACAGAGCTGCGTTATGTCTTTATCATCGAGATAAATGTGGCCAGCAGTGGGTGAGTGAGCACCGGCTAATGCGCGTAAAAAGGTGCTCTTTCCGGCACCATTTGCACCAATTAAGGCGATGATTTCCCCTTTTTGTACCGTTATACTGAGATTGCGTACCGCACTCAGTTGACCGTGAGCAACCGATAAATTTTTGACTGTTAATGCACTCATTCTGCACTCCCTCCCAGATAGGCTTTGATCACACGAGGGTCTTTCATCACCGCTGCGGGTTCTCCATCGGCGATGATCTCTCCCATATCCATGCATATCAGGCGCTCGGTCACTTGCAGCAGTAAATGCACAATGTGTTCTATCCAAATGATGCCGATATTACGCAAGCGCAGTGTTTTAATGGTGACGATCAGCGCTTGGGCCTCGGCATCGGTTAAACCACCGGCTATTTCATCGAGTAGTAATATCTTGGGCTGTGTGGCAAGCGCTCTGGCCAATTCAAGGCGCTTTCGATCGAGCAACCCCAAGCTATCGGCTTGACGGTTAGCGACTTCTTCCATCGAGCTTAAGCTAATCGCCTCTAGGGCGCGTTGATAAGGATCAGCGTTGTTATCTGCTGCCAGATCGTCTTCACTATTGTGGCTGTAGTTAGCCGCCACTAGGACATTTTCAAAGACCGTCATGCCGCCAAAGGGCTTGGGGATTTGATGCGTACGCACTATCCCAAGCTGGCAGCGCTGTGGGGCACTCAGCTGCGTGACATTTTCGCCGTTTAGCATGATCACTCCACCATCTAATGGGAAGGCGCCGGCAAGCGCACTGAGAAAAGTGGTTTTGCCGGCGCCGTTGGGCCCTACAATCCCAACGGCTTGGTTCGCTTGCATACTAAAGCTAAGTTCTTTGAGCACTTGCAGCGCGCCAAAGTTTTTTACTAGCCCTTGTGCGATTAATTCATCGCGGCTATTTAATGTATTCAACTTAACGACCTATTAAGAGTTGTACTCGACCAGCTGAGCTTCTACCGGAACATTTTTGTCAGTGGTGTTCTCAGTAATCAGATAGTCAAATTTATGCGGGCCATCACTGGATTTTTTCCACTGGGTACCAATAATCGGGCCAGAGGCGACGTTGGGGACTGGACCGCTGGTGAAATCTAAAGGGCCGCCAATGGTAGTCGTTTTGAGCTGGCTGATCGCAGTGGCAAGTGCGGATTTATCTTTTGGATCTACAACCCCACGCAATGCTTCTATACCGGCATCAAGCAGCGACAAACTGGCACCGAGTTGTTGTGTCCACTGTTTGCCTGACTGGGCTTCATAACCATTGCACAGTTCTATGCCGTTTTGGCCGGTCAGTGGTGAGCGATAGGGAAAGGATTTATGCCAGTAAGCGGCACTGCAAATATTATTGCCAAGGCCACCGAGTGACTCGATATCAGATGGGAATAACCCAGTTTTGGCAATTTGACAGATTTTAACTTGGCGGCTTAGCCCCTGTTGCGCCGCTTGACGCCAGAAGGCAGCAAAATCAGGTGGGATAGGGAATGAGTTGAAAATCTCAATGCCCTCGCGTTTGAATAGCGCAATTTGCGATGAGTAGTCGGTCGTCCCTGTCTCATAGGCGCCGGGATCGACAATGGTATAGCCCGCGGCTTCCAGTTTGGGGGCCAGAACCGCACGTATGGCATTGCCGTCGGCGTCATTGGGATACATTACACCGACTTTTTTGTTGGTTTTAATCAGCTGCCACTGTGAGATATAGGCCTGATAAAATTCTTCTACGCCAAAGCCAAAGTGATAGGTCCACTTAAAGGGAGAGGGTTCGCCAGGTTTAGCGCCACGGCCAAAATACCAAGCTTCCCAAGGCATCACCGTGGAAATACAGGGGATCCCCGCCGCTTCGCAGGCATCGGATACCGGGTTGATGGTTTCAGGGGTCGATACTGCCAGCATTAAATCAACTTTCTGGTTATTAATTAAATCTTTGGCAAGTTGCGCCGCTCGCGATGGGTCTGATTGTGTATCGCGATCGAGTATTTCCACTGGGTAAGTGTTGTTTTTGATGGTCAGTCCTTGCTTTAATGCCTCGCGTGCCTGTGCCAAAACAAAAGGGTCGGTTTTTCCAAAACCCGCCAGTGGCCCGGTGCGGGGGCTGATAAAGCCAATACGGATGGTTTGCTCTGCTTTGTTTTCAGCAAATGCCGAATTTGATGCAAATAAAGCAGTTCCTGCAATTGCAGAAAGTGTGAATTGACGTCTTGATATTGTGTTTTGATTGTTTTTAGACTGTTTCATATTCAAGCTCCTATTGATGATTGCTGCTGAGTGTTCGTTTTTTAGTTTAATCTCGGTGCTGAGATTAAAAGGGTGGGGTTGGGCTGCCACTTTCGCTGATAGTGATCCAGCGCAGCTCAGTAAACTCTTCGATGGCCGCTTTAGAGCCAAATCGTCCGTATCCACTCGACTTCATACCGCCAAAAGGCGCTTGGGCTTCATCGGCGATGGTGGTTGAATTAATATGGCAAATACCGGATTCAATGCGCTTGGCGATGCTCAGTGCGCGGTTTATATCTTTACTGAAAACCGCGGCAGATAAACCAAAATCACTGTCGTTGGCAATCGTGATAGCCTCGTCATCATTTTTACAACGGATGATTTGTGCCACAGGAGCAAAACATTCTTCAAAGTAGATACGCATCGAAGGGATGACTTTGTCGATAATGGTGGCATCTAGATAGACGCCGTTAACTTGACCGCCACAAAGTATTTGTGCCCCTTTGGCGGTGGCGTCATCAATCATCGACTGGATGCGTATTCCGGACTCAATATTGATTAACGGTCCGAGTTTAGCCTGAGTATCGGCGGTTAAATTGCTGGTGATTAGCCGGGCTTTGGCAACCAAGCATTCGATAAATTGCGCAGCGATGCTCTCCTGTAAAACGATTTTTTCAGTGGACATGCAAAGCTGCCCTTGATTCATGAACGAGCCGTAAATAGCGGCATCTACCGCTGCTTCAATATCCGCGTCATCCAGCACAATAAAGGGAGATTTACCACTGAGTTCCAATAGGCAAGGTTTTAAATAATGCGCACAGCGTTGGGCTATCAAACGCCCAACCCGGGTTGATCCGGTAAAATTTATTCTGCGAATGGCCGGGTGGGCAATTAACGCATCGACCACCGCTGAAGCCTCATCGGGTTGGTTAGTGACGACTTGCACTACATGCTGGTCAAAACCGGATTGAGTAAATATCTCACCGATCAACTGGTGGGTTTGCGGGCACAGTTCAGACGCTTTTAAGATGACAGTGTTGGCGCAGGCCAGTGGTACAGCAATCGCGCGGATGGCCAATAAAATGGGGGCATTCCACGAGGCCATCCCTAAACAGACCCCCACTGGCTGTCTAATGCTCATCGACACTTTGCCCAAGCTATCAGTCGGTAGGGTTTCGCCGCTAATTTGGCTGGTTAAACTGGCGGCATACCGCAATAACTTGATCGCAGTATCGATATTAATATCGAGCCAGTTTTCTTTAGAACCGACCTCTTGCGCCGCAATGATTTTCAATGCATGGCGCTGTCGATGAAAATTATCAGCAGCGCTTAACAGCAGTTCAGCTCTCTTTTCAGGGCTCACTTGAGACCAAGTCGGAAATGCCGCGGCCGCCGCGTTTACAGAGGAAACAGCACGTTCTATCGCCTGCTCAGATGTTGCAGAGGGAGAGATTGATAAAGGACTTTTTGGCTTATTTGTCTGCCAGTTATCGTGTGCCATGTTGTTATCTTCTCTTGTTTTGCTAACTGTTTTATATTTTTTATAAGCATATTATTGATGAGAGCTATGCTTAAGTAAATGTCATTATTTGGTCTATGGTTGTCATTTTTTGTGTTTTTGGTTATAAATACGGCAATAAAAATTGCAATGAAGGATCTATGAAACACTTTATTTCTGTCAATATTCATCTGCATGCACGTGTTGAGTTACTCGAGGCTAGCCTATCGAGTAAGTACTTTGAGCCCAAAGTTGCTGCATATCAGCAGTTTTTTCACTTGTTCTTTTTGACCGCAGGCAGTGCGCAAGTGGAACTCCCCAACCAGCAATTTGCGATGGAGGCGGGAGCTATTGTCTATATCCCCGTGACGGGGCAGTTCTCAATATCGATGAGCGCGGGAAGCAGCGGCTATTTATTGGGGGCATCGTCTGATTTGCTGATAGAGGCGATAGGCACAAGTGCTGAATCAGTGTTGCTGCGAGAGTTTTGCGAGCGTGAATTTTACTATTTGGATAGCCAGCGTGAATACTTGCCACAGCTCTATCATTTAAGTGATGGACTGATGAACGAAATATACGATCCCGGGCGTGGATCGCGAATGGCGGTCGCCGCCTATTTTAGGCTGATGTTGATGGGCTTGTGGCGTTTGGCGCAGACCATGAAATCACCACAGCGAGGCCAGGGGGAGAGCACCAGTTTACTACAGAACTTTCGACATTTGGTCGAAGTTAACTATCGCCAACGTTGGACTATTCGCCAGTATGCTCAAGCACTGTATATCAGCCACGACCGGTTGCATGCCATTTGTACCCGTACTTTGGCCAAAACACCCAGTCAATTAATTCAGGAACGGGTGATTTTTGAGGCAAAATTACGCTTGGAGCGCTCGGGAAATAGTATTCAACAGCTGGCAGATGATTTAGGTTTTAGTGACGCTACCACTTTTAGTCACTACTTTAAGCGCTATGCAGGATCAACCCCGGCGGGTTTTCGAAAAATGAGTAAAAAGCCGTTAGCGCAACAAAGAGAAGGGCTCTCCTTTGGTTACGCAGATTGGCCGTAATTCTAGCTCACTTATAAGCGCTTAGATCAACACAGACACTGCTTGCTGCAATTGCTCTTTAAGTGCCGGATTGAGCAATTGGTTATTATCTGTATCAAAGTTTTTATAGAAACTAGGCACACTAATACTGGCCTTTAGATCGGCGGCAAAATGGCTGGCGCTGTTGCTTGCTGCAGCTAACACTGCAGCTGCCCCCCCGGCACCTGGCGAGGTGGCTAAATAGATAGTCGGTTTGTTTTGAAACAATTTCTGTTCGATGCGCGAGGTCCAATCAAACAAATTTTTATAAGCCGCACTGTAACTACCGTTGTATTCCGCAAATGAGATGATCAGTGCATCTGCCTGGGTTATTTTGGCATAAAATTGTTTGGCGAGCAGTGGTTGTCCCAGCTCCGCTTCACGCTCAGTACTGTAAATTGGCATTTCGTAATCATTAATGTCGAGTTTTTCGACTTGTGCACTGGGGTGTAAATCAGCCACATAGTTGGCGAGTTTACGGTTAATCGAGTGTTTACTATTACTGGCGGCGAAGGCTAATATTTTCAAAATGTCTCTCCAAAAGTGGTGGAATTTAGGGGTTAATGGCTTGAATTGCGCTGTTTAGGGTCGTCTGAAAAATATTGCACAAACTCAATTTCAAAGCCCGAGGGGGCAATAAAATAGACATTGCGGCGATACGGTTGAGTATCACCATGGTTGCTGACTGTAAAGCCTGCCTGCGTTAAGCGTTGAATAACACCGTCAATGTCGTCAGTGGCGTAGGCTAAATGAGATAAGCCAACTTGATGACCGGCTAAATCGCGGTTTTCTCCCTCGCCATTATCATTGAGTGCTATATAGTGATAATCATCGCCAAAATGTAGCCAGTTGCGGGGTTTCCCATACCATTCACCTCGACCTTCGTCACGTACAGACCAGTGCGGAAATGCCGCCTGATAAAACTTTAGCATGGCTGTAATATCGTTTACGACTAAGTTTAAGTGCTCTAAATGCATCATATTTTGTCTCCTTTTGATTACTTCTTGTATGTCTGTTAAGTCATTTGCAATGTCTTGACTTCAGCCTTGTCTGGATTTAATTTTTTAATAAAATTGGCTAGCTCAATGTCACTATTTTGTGCGCTAAAGCCACGCACGCAATCTAAGTGAACAACCCCTCCGTACCCCATACCTAAGTACTTAAATGTATCAGTGAAAGAGTCAATGAATGAATCATCGATTGACTCACTTATTGAGGTTGCAACAACATAACCAACCTTACCTCTTAACATTCTTCCTTTATCTTTTAGTCTTTCTACAGATAAGAAGTCGGACATACGATCAATGAAAATTTTCATCTGAGCACTCATCGCAAACCAATACACAGGCGATGCAAAAATGATGTTGTCATGCTTGAGCAAGTGATCCATTAGCGGCAAAAAATCGTCATTACTGTTTTTATGCTGGTAATCAAATGCAGAAATATTCTTTAAATCTAAATCGATGACTTCAATGTTTATTGCTTGTGCAATAAGGTCGATCAACTTCCCAGTATTGCCATTGCGTCTTGAGCTACCAATGACGGCGATTGTTTTATTCATACTTTTACCCAATTCAGTAGTTGATTGTTTAATATGCTCTTCAAGTTATTCGTAATAACCCAACTTTATCGGATTCAATAGCTTCACCGGTGAGTGAGTACACTTCATCACATGAGACTTGCTAAATCGCATTGTAACTTCGTTATGATTTTACAAAGCGAGGGGCCATTTACGGCAAATCAGTCCTAGTTACAATTCAATTTTTCTGCGCCTAAAGTAAGGTCCAACTGCCAACTTTGGGTTCAATGCTCGTTAGTGATGCAGTGGAAGCGATCTTAAAACCTCAACTGAACTTGAGGTAAAGTATTTTTATCACTATTATTGAATTTATTTTTAAAGGAGCAGCCAATGAAAGAATTCAGCGTTGGTCAAGTGGCAAAAAGGTGTGGGGTGAAAGTCAGTACTCTGCATTTTTACGAGCAGAAAGGCTTACTTAAAAGTGATAGAAATAATGGCAACCAGCGCCGCTATAAAGCAGAAGTGATGCGTAGGATTGCGGTGATTAAAGCGGCGCAAAAAGTGGGTATTAGTTTAAGCTCGATCAAAACGGCTTTTGCATCGCTACCTGATAATCGCACCCCATCGATGGATGATTGGCAGTTGTTATCAACCTTGTGGCGCGATGATTTAAATGCGCGAATTGCCTACATGGAGAAGCTACGGGATTCTTTGACTGGCTGTATTGGCTGCGGCTGTCTATCGATGAAAAGTTGTCCTATTTATAACCCCGAAGATATTTTACAAGATGAAGGTAGTGGCGCTGTTATCTTAGACAGGGATAGTCAGTTAGTGACGCAGTAAGCCTCCTCGAAGGTATAACAATAGCTTGAGAATGCTATGGGTTATCCTTAATAGGCTATCTGTTGGGTAAGTGCGACAGTGAACTGAGCGTTGAGATAGCGATCGATTGACTGGCGTCTAGCTATCGCTTGCATCACTGTGACGCAACGCTATTTCACCTAACCTTTGCAGCGCTTGTTCAATGTCACTATTGATACTGACACTGCAATTGATCCGCAGGCAATGGCTATATTTTGCGGTAGATGAAAAGAGTTTGCCCGGCAAGAAACTCACTTTTTTCTCGATCGCCTCTGCAAACATTGCGCCGGTGTTGCAGTGCACAGGTAGCTCCACCCATAGAATATAGCCGCCTTTGGGATCGCTGACTAAAGTGCCTGTGGGGAAGTGCTGTTTTATTTTGCACTGGAACCATTCTACATGCCCCGCGTATATTTTACGCAGCTGGCGTATATGCCTATCGTAGGCACCGGTCGATAAAAATTGTGCGACACTCGCTTGCGCAATACTAGAGGCGCTGACATTAGTAAATGATTTTAAATCTTCAATTTTGGCCCGATAAAGCCCCGGGCAGACCCAGCCGACTCTAAAGCCCGGTGCCACCGATTTAGAGATTGAGGAGCAGTAAAGTACCAGTCCATTTTTATCAAAGGCTTTAGCCGGGGGATTGCGAAAGCCATCGTGGGCCAAATCGCCAAATAAGTCATCTTCAATCAGCGGGGTGTTGTGCGCAGCCAAGAGTGTAACAAGTTGTTTTTTAGTACTCAATGGCATAGTAGAGCCACTGGGATTATTAAAGGCGGGCACTAGTGCGAGCGCGGCGATATCCCATTGCTCTAACGCTAATTCCATAGCCTCTAAACTGATCCCCTCTGCAGGATCTGATGGGATTTCTAACGCTTTAAGTCCCAGCGACTCAATCGCTTGTAATAGGCCGACAAACGCCGGGGATTCAATCGCGATAGTATCCCCGGGCTTTGAGACGGCTCTTAAACACAAGGTCAAGGCCTCCTGGCAACCGTTAGTGACAATGACTTCCTGTTCGCTGACATGACATTGCGCCTCTGCTAAGCGTCGGCTTATTTGGTGTTTAAGTTGTGCCAGTCCCGATGAAAAATGTGCCACCACTAAGTCTTTCATCTCTAGCTGAATCAATTTGCGCATAATGCGCTGTAATTGTTTCACCGGTAGGAACTCGGCGCTGGGATAGGCGGTACCTAAGTTGATAACCCCCTCACCCTCGCAGGCAAAGAGTATATCTGTGGCCATACTGTGAATTTGCACGTCGCTCGGTAGTCCAAGTGGCGTTACTTTGGTCGCGGGTTTTGATCTTTTGAGTGCGCGTACGTAAAAACCGGATTTGGGGCGCGGTTCAATCAAACGTCTGTCCTCCAGCAGTTCATAGGCTTTTTGCACAGTGGCAACACTGATCTTTCGCTGGGCAGATAGCTGCCTGATCGAGGGGAGTTTGTCACCGCTTTTGTAGAGCCCCTCTTTAATTTGCAAGGCGAGTTGATCGGCAATCTGTTCATACAGTGTCAAAGTGGGCTGGGGCATTAGCGGCCTTTTGGTTAATGTTGGTAGTTGATTATTGTTAGTACTTTTAACGACTTGGTCATTTTTCTAGGCCTACACTGACAGCCAATCACCGAAATTGTAGTAAGGTTATTGCGCATAGGCACAGTTTATCGCGAAAACTACCTGTACAGATGATATTCAGGGCATCTGTATTGGTCTTGTTAGTGTTTTTCTGAATCTGTACTGGTCTAAGCTTACCTCCTAAGATGGTATTTATCCAATGAGGCAAGGTGAAGTGATGAGCAAGCCAAGTAAATACCAGGCGAGAAAGCCTGATGAAAATGGAATAATCCAGTACAGCGCAGAGGATAATGCCGTTTGGGAAATACTGATTAAGCGACAACTAAAATTAGTGCAAGGGCGTGCCTGTGACGAGTTTTTGCAAGGTCTTGAAACGCTCAATTTACCGCTAGATCACATTCCGCAATTAGCGCAGATAGATAAGGTTTTATATCAGGCAACGGGTTGGAAAACCCAGCCGGTCAGCGCGCTGATTAACTTTGATACCTTCTTTTCTTTACTGGCCAGTAAAAGGTTTCCGGTGGCGACTTTTATTCGCTCGCGTGAAGAGCTCGATTACCTACAAGAGCCGGATATATTTCATGAAATATTTGGTCACTGTCCGCTATTAACCCAGCCAGATTTTGCTAAATTTACCGAAAACTACGGAAAAATTGCCAGCAATGCCACCGCTCAAGAGCGGGTGTATTTAGCGAGGTTATACTGGTTCAGTATTGAATTTGGTTTACTGAAAACAGATAGCGGGCTGCGTGTATACGGTGGTGGCATCCTCTCCTCTAAAGAAGAGATACTCTATTCATTGGAATCTGCTGCCCCGTTGAAAATTGATTTTAATCCTATAGATGTACTGCGCATGCCCTATCGGATTGATGTTTTACAAGCTGTCTATTTTAAAATACAGCAGCTGAGTGATTTATCGACAATTGCTGAATTAGACTTATTAGACATGGTTAAACAAGCCAAAAATATTGGCCTATTTCCATCACTTTATCCCCCCCATGATTCTGCGGCTTAAGGGCGTAGTATCAGTTATTATTACTGAGGTAATTTATGAGCCAGAACAATCTTGATGCATTAAAATGTGAAGCTTGTCATATAGACGCGCCAGCCGTGCTAGATGTGCAAAAAAATGAATATCTAGCAGCGCTTTCGGGCTGGTCGGTGATAAGTGTTGAAAGCATTGATCAACTACAAAAGTCCTATTCGTTTAATAATTTTCGCAACGCTTTAGCTTTCACAAATGCAGTGGGCGCACTGGCTGAAGAACAAGGACATCACCCGGATATATTAACGAGCTGGGGGAAAGTCACAGTCACTTGGTGGACGCATTCCATCAAGGCACTGCATAAAAATGATTTTATCTGCGCCGCTAAAACGGATGGGCTGATTGACTAATTAAGCTACGAGCTACGAGCTAAAAAGCTTGCTCCGCTGCTAGCTATTGATAAATAATGACCTGCTAACTATTAAAGTAGGTTTGTTATGTGGATTCAAAAAGAAATTCAACTTAAGCCTCGCGAGCGAGGCTTTTATTTAATCACTGATGAAGTATTAAAGCACTTACCTGAGCTTGCCCGTGTGAGTGTCGGTATGATGAATATCCTGATCAAACATACCTCGGCTTCATTGACCATTAACGAGAATGCGGACCCAAGTGTCAGGGATGATTTTGAAAGCGTTTTTAATCAGCTAGTACCTGAAAACCAAGCATATTATACCCACATTTTTGAGGGTCCTGATGATTTACCCGCGCACATCAAAAGTAGCTTACTAGGCAGCAGTTTAAATATTCCCATTACCCAAGGCACCTTAAACTTAGGGATTTGGCAAGGTATCTATCTGTGTGAGCATCGTAACCACGGCGGCAGTCGATCGCTGCTGGTGACCATTAATGGTGAGTAATCATTAATAAATTAAAGAGTATATTTAATAGTTATTATCCTTAAATAATGTTCAGCTAACTTTTTTACCAATCAAATCATCATTGCTAACACTGGCGCGGCTGATTTATCGGTTTTAATAGAGATGGGGAGTTTATTTTGAATTTTGATACTTGGATGTTGTTTTTTATCGCCTATTTGGCCATTACCTTGGCACCTGGGCCCAATGTGTTGTTTGTGGTGAAAAACGCACTGCAACACGGCTATCGGGCCGCCCTGATTTCTATCCTCGGTAATTTATCTTGCCAGCTATTGATTGTGATGTTAGTGGCAGCGGGCGCCGGTGTTCTCCTAGCGCAATCACCCGCACTCTTCTTTGCTTTGAAATTCGTTGGCGGCTGTTATTTAATTTATCTAGGTCTCAGCGGGTTGTTGGCGAAGGACAAGTCGACTAAGCAAGCCCCACAGAGGTTAGCCCAGAATAGCTTAAATATAATTTCTATCTATAAAAAAGGTTTCTTGGTCTCGGCCAGCAATCCAAAAACGGTTATTTTTCTATCGGCTTTTCTGCCGCAATTTATCAGCGCTGAGCAGTCAGTGGCGCAACAGTTTGTGATAATGTTTCTCAGTATCTGCTTGATAGTCACGCTAATACATTTGCTCTATTCATACATCGCTAGAAATATTCAAAACCAGTTGCAGCAATCTGCTATTAAAAAGTACTTTACTAAAATTTATAACAGCGCCTTTATTGCCTTTGGCGGAGCATTGTTGTATAGTCAGCGCGGTAATTGATAGCAATGACAAACATTATCACCGTTACTCAAAATATTGCATTGCGATATTTTAGAAAAGGTGATGAAGTGCTTGTTCATGAATATTACAGTGATAGGGATTGCGCTTTATATCTTGCTAGAAAGCCTTACAAAACGATAGCAAAGACCATGGAGGTACTGAGTAAATATTCTCATCCTAACAGCCTTAGTCAACATGCAATGAGTATTTGGTTAATCTCACAGAGACAGAGCGAGCAAGTGATTGGCTGTATTACATGCGAGCAAACTAACAGTGAGGTGGTGCTACATATCGGCATTAGAAAAAACTTTCAAGGCAGAGGTATCGCCTCACAAGCACTTAAAGTAGCAGCTGCTTATTGGTTAACTTTGAGGGGAATAGATAAAGTAGTCTCCTACACTGATATAGAGCATCTGGCAGCGCTTAGAGCGTATATTAAAGCGGGTTTTGTCGTAGTGGGCACTAAAGAATCCTATTATATAGCTCCTCAATTGACGCCAAATAGACGTACGGTTAACTGGCTTGAGTATACGAGTGATACTTAAGTTGTGCTTCTAGGGTTTATTAAGAATATCTGGTTAGCAGAATAAAAAATCAATAGATTGACAAGTAATAGGGGTTTGTATGTCAAGTAAGCAACAGTTTCACGCATCATTACAACCAAAGCTACAAGGTGAGTTGTTAACACTGCGACCTATGCTTGAAAGTGATTTTGAAGCACTGTACGCAGTGGCCAGTGATCCATTACTTTGGGAGCAACATCCAGCGAGTAACAGGTACCTGAAACCGGAGTTTGAGGCTTTTTTTATAGAGGCAATTACCTCTAAAGGTGCGCTTGTGGCCATTGACAGCGTTTCTCAAAAAGTTATCGGCACATCTAGATACCACGATTACAGGCCTGAAGATGCTGCGTTAGAAATTGGTTGGACTTTTCTATCTCGATCGCACTGGGGTGGCGCTTATAATAAAGACATGAAGCGACTCATGTTAGAGCACGCCTTTACTTTTGCCGAGAGTGTTTTGTTTGTGGTGGGCGTCGACAACATCCGCTCACAGCGCGCAGTGATGAAAATAGGGGGCGTGGAAATAGGCAGGCGCAGCAACGCAAATCGCGCTGATAATGTGGTGTTCCAAATAACTAAAACAGACTATGCAGGTTGATTTTCAAGCTTGCAGTACATTAAACCCTGCCACCAGAGACTAGATGTTTAATCTAGGGTTTATAGATTTCTAATGCGCTGGATTTCTGCTTCATCAATGTTTAATGACTGTAGAAATTTTAGGTGTTCACGCGGTTTTAACGACTCAAAGCTTTGGTGCCAGGCGACCATGTCTGTTTCTTTAAAGCCGAGCGAGATCATCAATTCTACCCATTGTTCTTTACTTAGACCGTGATCTTTTAAGAGCTCGGGTTCTTGCAGCATCACCACAATCGCGTGCTGTTGTTGTTTTAATTTCACCACTTCTTTTTCAAGGTTGTAAAACTGCTTCATCAACAGTTTGGACTGAGATGGCTGGTCTTTTTTATTGAGCAGTTCCGCGATTTCAGCCACGCTGACGCCGAATGAGCGATAGGCTAAAATATTCTTTAATTGTTCTACTTCTTCTTCACCATACCAGCGATAGCCATTACTTGATCGGGTACGCGGTATTAGTAAGCCAGCTTTCTCATAATACAAAACACTGGTGCGGGTCAGTCCGCAGCATTTTGCAAGTTCAGAAACGCTTAGCATGTCATCCTCCTTGATAGTAAAGGACCTAAATGGGTTTTATGTCTGGTTGAATAACGATCAGTTTAGCAGTATTACTAAAGAGTTTCTCCTTTGAGTAATGCTGTAGCAGTAAGCTCAGTGCGTCTTCCAGAATATCTAAGTTTTTAGCACAAAAATTCTGCCATGACTTATCGCTGACATCGTTTAAACGCTTAGACATTATCTGCATAATAGCTACAGTGATGGTCATGTTGAATTTATCTTTTGCTCCTATGCTGTTTGCATAAGCTTTGATTCCTGTGCAAACCTTATCGACAGCAACAAGGTATTCATAGCGTATTAAATAAATCCAAGCCACTCTGATATGCCCAAGATGGTCAAAGTGGATTGGATCTAAGCGTTGATTTTCAAATTGTTGTAAAAACTGTACGTGGCTCAGTGCTATGATCTCTGGCATCGCTAAATCCTCCTCTGGTAGCTAAAAAGAAAGGATAAAGCCTATACCTGTAGACAGGTAAAGGCTGTGATCTAAATTATTGTAGATTAAAAGGGCATCACGAATGATAGTGATATGTTTTGCTTAAGCGCAAAGCGCTGATTATCTGCCAAGTGGCTCGTTGAAGTCACTGATTCAAGTCGTATTCTTGTGCTTACCGATGCTGTGAATTCTGCTACAATCGCCTTTGCATTGAATTTTTGGACTAAGCAAGTAACAAAAGGGTGTTATGGAGAAAGAGAGCTTACGTATTGGCAGGCAGATTCGAGATCTGCGCAAAGCCAAAGGTGTCACTTTAACTACACTGGCAGAAAAGATAGGGCGCTCTGTCGGCTATGTCTCTCAAGTGGAACGAGGCGTTTCTTCGTTACCTATCCCTACTCTGCAGGCGATTAGTGAAGTATTTGGTGTCCAGATTAGCTGGTTTTTCCACGCCGATACACAAGCCCCTGCGGATGAGGTCAATTATATTGTACGCGCGCATGCGCGTCGCAGCCTTAATTTTTCTGGAACCGGTATCCGAGAAGAGCTACTCTCGCCAAGACTGAGTGGGCAGCTAAAAATGGTATTGACCACTTTCTCTCCCGGTGCTGGTAACAAAGAGCCCCGCAAGCGCAAAGGTGAAGAGGGGGGAATAGTACAATCGGGTAAACTTGAACTAGGGGTTGCCGATAAAAGTTTTTTACTCACAGCAGGGGATAGTTTTTCTCTGACAGAAGAGGATTCACACTGGGTGCGCAACCCTTCAGCGACAGAGGATGCCGTTGTGGTCTGGACACTCAATGGTGGGAGCTACTAAGCCGTTAAACACCCTGTGTCGGAGATAACGGCGTAGGTAATTGCTTTGACAAAATTACCTTGGTAAGTATTTACTGACAGATGTTTGCCATAAAAGCGTCAACGCCAGCTTGAGAGACAATCTCATCTTGATCAGGGGTACCAGAACTACAGCCAATCCCGCCGACAATTTGCTCGCCGGCAAACAGGGGGAGGCCGCCAGCAACGATGGAAAATTTACCCTGATTACTAGTGTTAATACCAAAGGCTGGTTTACCAGGTACACTGACTTCTCCGTAAGCGCGGGTTGATTTTCGCGCCGCAGACGCGGTGAAGGATTTACCAAGGGATATATCAATGCTGGTAATACGGGCATTGTCCATGCGTTGAAACAACAGTAAATGACCGGCGTCATCGGTTATTGCTATGTCCATATCTACCTTTATTTCGGTCGCTTTAGCCGCGCAGGCCTGCATGATTAACTGAGCATCGCTCAGGGTCAGTTTGGGAACCATCTTCATTGTTTATACCTCTTCTTTGAGCCTGTTATAGGCAGCGACGTCAGTTGCTGCCGGTCAGTAAAAAATGATGCGTTTGAATAGCGCAAAAATATCCGCGCAATGACAAGTTGAACGCTATCTCGTCAAATAACTGCCGTTAAAGCTCGCTCGAATTTCTCTACAGTAGTGTCAATGTCATAGAGTTTGTCTAGGCCAAATAAGCCGATGCGGAACGTTTTGAAATCCGCAGATTCATCACACTGTAAAGGTACCCCAGCGGCTATCTGCATGCCCTGTTGGGAGAATTTTTTACCGTTTTGTATGGCGTCATCTTCGGTGTAACAGACAACCACACCCGGTGCTTGAAACCCTGTAGCTGCGACACTCTTGATTCCCTTTGATTCAAGCAAAGCGCGAATGCGCTCACCGAGTTGTTGCTGGGCAATGTGTAGTTTTTCAAACCCATACTGCTGGGTTTCTGTGATGACTTCACTAAAGCGTGCCAGAGAATCAGTCGGCATAGTTGCGTGATAGGCATGAGCACCGTTTTCGTAGGCTTGCATAATTTGTAGCCATTTTTTCAAGTCGCAGCTGAAGCTAGTGCTATTGGTGTGCTCTATCGCGTCGCGAGCGCGCTCACTAAGCATCACTAAGGCGCAGCAAGGGGAGCCGCTCCAGCCTTTCTGGGGGGCGCTGATCAATACATCGACGCCTGTTTGCTCCATGTCTACCCAGAGTGTGCCCGATGCGATGCAATCGAGTACAAACAAACCGCCGACGTCGTGCACAGCATCGCCAATCGCTTGTAGATAGTCCTGTGGCAAGATCATCCCCGAAGACGTTTCAACATGCGGGGCAAAGACGATGTCTGGACGTTCCTTTTTGATGGTCGCTACCACTTCTTCAATAGGTGCTGGCGCAAAGGGAGCCTGTGACTCATTGACACTGCGCTGTGCTTTTAACACGGTACAGCTAGCGGGAATGTTGCCCATCTCTAGAATTTGGCTCCAGCGAAAGCTGAACCAGCCATTTCTGATGACTAGGCACTTTTTTTCGCTGGCGAATTGGCGGGCGACCGCTTCCATGCCAAAGGTACCGCTACCGGGAACAACAATGGTTGAGTGGGCGTTATAAACCGTTTTAAGAGTACTGGAAATATTATTCATCACCGCCTGAAAAGACTGTGACATATGATTTAAAGATCTGTCTGTATAGACAACTGAGTATTCAAGAAGGTTATTAGGTTGTTCAGTACAAGGTGCGTTCATTGTTCTCTCCGTGAAATTTTTAGTTATTTTTTCATGATATTGCCTTATTGTATTTGCCAAGACAAGAGGGGTTGCTTAATTATTGATCTTTATTTTTTTAAATGCATTAATATCAGTAAGTTAAATGTGTTTTTATTAGCGGATAAGCAGTGTTAATGGCTGTGTCCTGAATTTTGATCGCTACTTTTTAGAATGCTAAGAAAATTAGTTACGAAAATGTACTTTTTAAAAAAATTAAGTAAATCAGTATGATATGTATTTGTTTCTGAGGTTTTTACAAGTGTTTTATGTATTTAGATAAAAAGGAAATAATTTTATAAAATGAAAAATTGACGTTGATATTTCATATATGTATAAATATGTTAATACAATAAATTAGCCTGTGAGCAGTGGAGAGAGGTATATGGAACGTGAATCAATGGAGTTTGATGTTGTTATAGTAGGTGCAGGCCCCGCTGGTCTTGCGAGCGCTTGCCGCTTAATGCAACAAGCCAATGCGGCACAACAGCAGCTGACTGTTTGTGTGGTTGAGAAGGGTTCAGAAGTCGGTGCGCATATACTTTCGGGGGCCATTATCGAGACACGAGCACTGGATGAACTTTTTCCCAATTGGCAAGAATTGGGTGCACCTTTAAATACACCAGTCACTGAAGATAGGTTGTATTTACTGCAAGGTCCTGAAAAGGCGCAAGCACTGCCAAATTTGCTGGTGCCAAAAACCATGCATAACACCGGCAACTATATCGCTAGCTTAGGCAATGTCTGTCGCTGGTTAGCTGAGCAAGCAGAGCGTTTAGGGGTGGATATCTTTCCGGGTTTTGCGGCATCACAAGTGCTTTATCGCGAAGATGGCAGTGTCAAGGGGATCATTACCCAAGATATGGGAGTGGGCGCTGATGGTCACTCAAAAGACAGTTATATGCCGGGGATGGAGTTACATGCAAAATACACTATCTTTAGCGAAGGTTGTCGCGGGCATCTCGGCAAGCAGTTAAATGAACGCTTTGAGCTTAATAAAGACGCAGATGCCCAACACTACGCTTTGGGAATGAAAGAGCTATGGGATATTGACCCTGCTTTGCACCAGCCCGGATTGGTGCTTCACGGTACTGGGTGGCCGTTTTCCGGCGCTACCAGTGGCGGGTTCTTCTTGTATCATACTGATAATAACCAAGTGGTAGTGGGGCTCATTGTTGATCTTAATTACGACAACCCTTATCTTAGTCCTTTTGATGAGTTCCAGAGTATTAAACACCACCCGGTTTTAAAGCAATATCTCGTCGGTGGCAAGCGGGTATCCTATGGGGCGAGAGCAATTACTAAAGGGGGCTTAAACTCCCTGCCGCGAATGAGCTTTCCCGGTGGCCTTTTAGTGGGGTGCGATGCAGGTACTTTAAACTTTTCAAAAATAAAAGGTACGCACACGGCGATGAAGTCTGGCATGCTGGCCGCAGAGGAAATTTTTGCGGCCATAAGCAGCGGCTGTGAAGGCGGCAAAGAGCTAGCGGGATATCAGCAACGTTTTAAAGATTCCTGGCTCTACGATGAATTGTATCGCTCTCGCAACTTTGGCCCTGCACTGCATAAGTTTGGCCCGCTGTTAGGGGGAGCTTTAAATTTTATTGATCAAAACCTGTTTAAGGGCAAGATGCCTGTTACTTTACGTGATACCCGAGCAGATTTTACTCAGCTTAAACCCGCCAGTAATTTTAGTGCAATAAATTACCCTAAACCCGATGGCCTAATCAGCTTCGATAAATTATCTTCTGTATTTCTCTCTAATACCAATCACGAAGAAGATCAGCCCTGCCATTTACAATTAGCGGATGCCAGTTTGGTGCTTACGCGTAATTTACCTATTTTTGCAGAACCTGCTCAGCGTTTTTGTCCGGCGGGTGTGTATGAAATGGTAGAGAAGGATGAAGGACCCCAATTACAAATTAATGCGCAAAACTGCCTACACTGTAAAACGTGTGATATTAAGGATCCCTCGCAAAATATTCACTGGACAACCCCTGAGGGGACGGGGGGGCCCAATTACCCCAATATGTAACTAGCGCCGCTCCCTTGGGTGCACTCTCAAGGGAGGGTTAGTTTAAATAATCGATAGCGCTGCAGTCTCCTGTTTGCGGCTTCTAAGGTCATGCTCTAAAGGTTCCAACTTTCCAACTTTCCAACTTTCCAACTTTCCAACTTTCCAGCTT
>Ga0209292_1001576_pt1 | contig 27699 bp, 26 predicted proteins | sample GOMGulsemesocosm_2_FD_184634 | JGI IMG/M metagenome (GOLD analysis project Ga0209292, IMG submission 184634) | Methane-oxidizing microbial communities from mesocosms in the Gulf of Mexico - GOM9C Gulf of Mexico (SPAdes) (version 2) | ecosystem: Environmental > Aquatic > Marine > Cold seeps... | reverse complement strand
TCATGTGTGATAAAGCATTATCATTAACAAATAAGTCGGTATCCCATTTACCTTCAAATGTATATGCGGTATCGCCTAAACTTACGTCCCAACCATCGTCAATCAAATCATGAAAGTTGAAATCATAAATAGCCCATGAACCAGCCTCTTTGTCTTTATTTGGTCCTTTTAATACAAAAGCCAAGTGGTCAAAAACGCTTGGTCGCCCTAATGCTGCTGTCGCAAACGCTATAGCTGCAGGGTCCACTGCTAATGACCAAGTTCCATCGTTATTGAAAGACATATCAATTACTGAGCCTAGGTTATAGTCACCTATAGAGTCGTATTGAAAGTTCCAGTTATCCTCATCCACTTCAAAACCCCCCAAACGAATCCAACCAGGATCATCCGCTTCACCAAGACCATCCAGATTAACCATAGAATCATCTTCGTTTGTTAGAAATTGCTCACCGGGTATAAAATAACCATCTTTACTATACTCTCCATTAAGAAGCCCGTCTCCAAGACCACCTTTGTTAGGATCCGGATCTTCTCCCCAATCATTACTAGGGTCGACGATAAACCCCAAACAAGAAGTAGAGTCGATGGCGGTATCTGCGGGAACAATATTATCCCCAGCAGGAAAAACTGGCGTGATAGCAGTAATTTGAACGCTTTCCGTCATACACGCTGTCGTATCGCTGATAATAACTCCAGCATGACTGAAGCCGCTAACCATCAATGTCAGAACCGCAGCGGGAAATATAAACTTTTTCACAATTTATCCTTTAAATGTAAAATATTATTTAGAGTCATGCACAATGTCTGCCATATATGTAATTTGACTTGTAATCATAGACTTAAAAGTTGTTAAATTTAACTTAAAGCCATATATGTAAAATAATCTGACATAATAAAGGATAAAATCTGTAGTTCAAAAAAACTTGCCCCAAGATACTAATTATTCAATGTTACAGTTCTTATTAAGCTTTCATAAAACCTTTCCTATATATATTTTTGGTCTTTATTTATCAAAAAGTCACTTTAGCCCCTTTACGACTTTAACTCCCTTTAGATAAGCGATAGAATTAAATTGACTGTTTATTTCCTTTTATAAGTTAGAAAGCAATGACTTCAGAATACCCACAAATCTATCCACAGAATCACCTTTGTAATGTTACTCTATTAGGTAACTTAGTTAATACGCCAATCATTAGGTACCAAACTAACCCTATTGCAGCGATTGCTGAATTTACTTTAGCTACTCATGCTCGATGGTTTGATAAGGTCAAAAAAGAATATAAAGAATGGACTAGCTATCATGTGGTGAAAATGATCGGTGATGTGGTTGAGCGTACACTATTACATGCCAAAAAAGGCGATGTGGTACTCATTCAAGGATATTTAGTTACCAGTAAAAAGTCTGCTCGTGAAATCATTCATGCTACTTATGCGCATACTTATCCAAAAGGATATACTCGTTCAATCAATCAAATTCATTGTAGTGGCAAAGTTTCAGGTGAAATAAACTTAGTGACTACCGAATCCAATAAAGCACTCGCTGAACTTGAATTGGATATTAATTATTATGCATTTTCCCCTATCACCAAAGAATTAAGAAATATCAGTATAAAGCGTAAAGTGCATGTTTGGGGCAAACAAGCGGAATACCTTAAAAATAATGCAAAACATGGCGACGAAATAATCGTTGACGGTAAGTTAAGTTATATTAATAATGAAGCTAAATCTCAATTTATCGAAGCACATCAAATAGTTTTACAAAAACTCACCTAACTATGAATATTTGGTAATCTATTTATTTCTGTGAGAAATTATAAGGAAGTATGATTGGAATGAGTAAAAAAATAAAAAAATATGCTTTTTTCATCGCTACTTTTAAACAAAAAATATTACCTTCGTCTTTATTGCTACTCACGATATTTCAATGTAGTCATGCCGCCCAACTTCCTCTTATTGAACAAACTAAGCTCTTTCAACAAGACTCAAAACAAGAGCTGTGGCAAGATTTAGCATTAAACCCTTTGAACAAAAAACAGTTCTTTATTCATACAAAGTCAGGAAAGGTATACTTAACCAATAAGAACAAATTTCCTACAACTCCTATATTCAACCTTAAAACCTATTACCCTAAATTAATTAATTTCAATAATTTTACACTACACCCTAGCTTTTCTTTTTCTAGCCAAGAAAATTTTTTAAGCTTCTATACCAGTCATCTTGAGCCTGTAGATAAAAAACAAAAAACAAAACGAGTTATTGAAACATCAATCAAGGAAGTCTTACCTTATGAAATTGTTGTTGCGAAATGGCAGTTTAACCAAAAAGATGACCTCTCATTAAGTGTTGCTAAACCAAAAGAAATATTGCGTATCCCTGCTTTATCAGCAAATGACAAAATTGTGCAAATGGCATTTAACCCTCACATAAAGTCTTGGCAAAATGACTTTTCCTTGTTATTTATTGCTTTGAGCTTCAATGAAAAACTAGCAAATTCAGCGCTTTATTCAGGTGCAATATTAAGAATTAACCCCAAGAATTTTGGTTTATTGAGTTATACCATTCCAGCCGGTAATCCCTTCAATAAAACAAAAAGTATTCCCAATGAAGTTATTATTACAGGCAGTCAGCAACTGCGATCTTTTACCTGGTTAAAGAATAGTGTCGGGAATTTATTAGCCTCGCATAGTTATCAACAAAAAGAGCTATTATCCCAAATTGATCACGGCAGTGATTGGAGAGTGGATAAAAAGACTCCTTCATTGCTTGAGCTTTCAAATTCGACAGGGATAGATAACAGTGTTATTTATCGAGGTTCAGCAATGCCAAGCTTAAGAAATCACTTATTATCATTACAGTGGAATAAGCAATGGCAGCTAAATGCAATCAAGACAACTACCCCTTATACAAACGAAGTTATAGCAAGGTTAGATTCAACGATATTTAATAAACACTCGAATATTACTCTCTATTCTGATGCACAGGGTGAGTTATTGTTACTTGATAAAAACAACCATAGCCTGATAAAAATAACAGCAAGCATCGAAAACAATACAAACACGTCTCAATTACTACTTGAAAGTAAAAAGCAATCTGAGCAACAGCTCACTAAGCTACTCATTTGGCTACTCGCTATAGGTGTTATCATCGCCATCATTTATAAAATATCTTTTGGAGATAAATGGGGGAAAGCAAAAGGTTTTTTGAAAAAGCATTATGCTAAATTTTCATTAGACGCAACAAAAAATAAGGTACTGTTATTTAACCGTCATCAAGAAGTAGCCGAGCAATTCATTTTAGTTCGCGATATTATCAAAAGTGAAATATTGCTCAATGAGCAGCTAATATCCACTGTTGATGCCTCTAATGAACATGGTTTCAGTCATGAAGATGAGCAAGTAATATTAACGAATTTCACAAAAGAAAAACGTGACAAAATGGTTACCGCTAAAGTAAGGAAAGTTGAACTACTACTTACAGATAACAATAAGCATACTTTTTCTATCTGTCTTTATATGCGTGAAGGCAACCAGCGGTTAACTAAAGCTAAGTACAATGAAGTAATTAAAGATGTTATTGACTGGACATGGTTTATCGCCCAAAAGATAAATCCAAAGCGAACCCAGAAGAGAATTATAAGAGTAGATGTACCTGTTGCTGCTGAGCCAACAGTTCAAATAACTCGTCCATCACAGAGCCAACCAATTAAAGCTACAGTCGATACTCTTGAACCAATACAGCTCGCTTCTGAAAAAAAAGAAGATATGTTCACTACAGATAGTACTCAAAAAACGGATCAAATAGCAGGCCATCAATCAGATGTCGATTTAATAAATGCGCTAGATAAGCTCGCTAAGTTGAAGCAACAGGGATTATTAACAGATACAGAGTTTGAAGAGGCTAAAAATAAAATATTAAATAATTTAACAAATAGTTAGAGTCTGCTGATATTAGTAAATACAAGGTGCGCTATATTCAGCACACCTTACTATGCTTTGGGTATATATTTATCAAAAATTATCAATCAAGCGTTAATAAATATTTAATTAAATTATGATAATCTTGTTCAAAGTTAGCCTTATCTAAGTCATCAGTCAAAATGCGATATTTACCATTAACCACGACCGATGGAACTGACGTCATACCACCAGAAGTACTTAATGCATCTTGGTGTACGACCATAGATTCTGCTCTATCTTCTACTTCTTTGCTTGCAAAGGCTTGATCAAAATCTTTACCGTCGACACCATTTAAAATAAAGACATTGCGCACATCTTTCACTTGGGCAAACACCGCATGGTGTACATGAATATATTTGAAAATGGCTTCAATCGAACTTTCTTCAACGTTTAAAACTTGTGCAGTAACTAGTGCTTTAGTCATTACTTTTTGCATTTTACGTGATGCTCCCGGTAAAAAATCAACATGATTCTTCACAAAAACAGCACCTGTTGGCAAATTCTTTTTAATAGCAGCAGCTAAAGCCTCAAAGCGAAAACAATGCCCACAATAGAATGAAAAATACTCTCTCACTTCTGCACTTTCAACGGTAACGCCTTTAACTTTTACATAATGTTTATCTTCTTGATAATCAGCTGCTTGACTAATAAAAGGCAAACTAATAAAGAGTATTAGTGCTAATAATTTTTTCATTTTTTAAATTCCTACAATTCTTCAACTAGTGGTTAACTTTAAATTTCTTATCAACTATTTACTGTTAATCTAAGGCATTAAACTCAATGGTGGTTGTTGTAATGCTGACATTTGTTCTTTAAGCATTAATATTTGCTGCTCCCAATACCTTTCAGTATTAAACCAAGGAAAGCTATGAGGAAAAGCAGGATCTTGCCAACGTTTACATAACCACGCCATATAATTTACTACCCGCATAGTACGTAAAGATTCTATTAAGGCAAACTCTTTTCGATCAAAATCAAAGAACTCTTCATAACCGAGTAGTAGCGTATCTAATTGAATGGTTTGTTGCTGACGATCCCCTGATAACATCATCCAAAGATCTTGCATTGCTGGTCCCATACGACAATCATCTAAATCAACAAAATGCGGACCATCATCAGTCCATAAAATATTGCCCGCATGACAGTCGCCATGCAGCCGAATTAACTTACCAGGTTGATATTGTTGATGGGCGATATCAATCACTTGCTCTAAAATCGTATAAAAAGGCAAGGCTAATACTTTAGGCACAAAATCAGACGCTTTGATGATATCTCGCGCTTCAATTAAAAACTCGTCACTAGTTACCGTTGGGCGATAATGAAAAGGTTGTTTTGCAGCTACGCTATGAATACGACCCACAAAGCGCCCCATCCATTCAAGTTGATCAAGATTATCGACTTCAAAAATTCTGCCGCCACGACAGGGGTAAATAGCAAAATGATAGCCTTTAAAATGAAATAGCGACTCACCATTAATGCTTATCGGTGCAACTACTGGTAACTCTTGTTTGGCAAGCTCAAAAGAAAAATCATGCTCTTCTCTTAATGATTGCTCAGACCATCGTTGTGGGCGATAAAACTTAGTAACATACTTCACTAAGTTTTCATCATGGAATTGGTAAACACGATTTTCATAGCTATTTAACGCTAGCAAACCACTGTCTACTTGAATGCCTGTACTTTCAATACCATCAAGGATCAGGTCCGGTGAAAGTGAACTAAAGTCAAATACTGACATAATTTTTTTCTATACTCATAGCAATTATCTACGTTTATTAAAAAATCGAGTTTCATGGCTTAATGAAATTTCTTCATCTTCAGCAACTAGCTCAATAACAAAAGTAATATCTGTCATGTAACCTTTTAATTCAAAAGGATCAACCGAAATACTCATTGGTAAAGTATATACCGACGCGGCTTTAACTAGCACTTCTTGCTCACCATGCCATTGAGTATTATTAATGCCCTCAACCGATAATCGATAGGTATTATCGGTTTGCGACATATTAAGAATTTTTAAGGTATATACATTCTCAATTTCACCATTAAAATTTTCTTTCGCTAACTCGGTGCGATCACGAATAATATCTAAAGACAATGGCACTCGATTAACGATTTCTAATATTAGCATCGTACTCATTAACACCATAACAATAGCGTAGCCAATCAACTTCGAACGAACAAAGTGTACTTTTTTACCTGATAATTCATGTTCTGTGGTGTAACGAATCAAACCACGATCATATTTCATTTTATCCATTACGCCATTGCAAGCATCAACACAAGAACCACAATTGATACATTCGTACTGTAGGCCATTTCGAATATCAATACCCGTAGGACAAACTTCAACACATAAATTACAATCGATACAGTCTCCTAATCCAAGTGCCTTGGGATCTTGTTTACGCCCACGAGGACCTCGACCTTCTCCACGATCAGCATCATAAGAAACCGTTAACGTATCTTTATCAAACATCGCTGATTGAAAACGAGCATACGGACACATATGCAAACAAACGGTTTCACGCATCCAGCCAGCATTGCCATAGGTCGCAAAAGTAAAAAATATTAGGATCACGGCCATGGTAGCGGTGGTGCTAATGGTGAAAACATCAACAAACAATTCTCGTACTGGAGTAAAGTAACCAGCAAACAACATAGCGGTAAATAAAGAAAATAATAACCAAGCACCATGTTTTAAGGTTTTCTTCCAAAACTTGGTAAGGTTCATTTTTTGTTGATCTAGTTTTCGTCTTTTATTCGCAGAGCCTTCAATTTTCTCTTCAAACCAAATAAAAATAAAGGTCCATACCGTTTGTGGACACATATAACCACACCACACCCGACCTAAAAAAGTGGTGACAAAAAATAATAGAAAAGCACCAAAAATAAATAACCAAGCCAGCAATGTTAAATCCTGAGGCCACAAGGTTAAGCCCCACAGGGTAAAACGCTGCTCACCGATATCAAATAAAACAGCTTGATGACCATTAAATTGTAACCAAGGCAGTAAAGCAAAAAAGGCAAAATAAACCAAATTCATTCGTTGTCTAAGTTTTTGAAAAAAACCTGATACTTTACGAACATATATTTGATCACTAGGCTTATATTGTTCAACGCCACGATTTTTAGGTTGGTGAATTTTGATATTTTTAACAGGGATATTGAGATTTTGTTTTTTATTGCTTGGCTTAGTTTTTTGCTCTGAATTCACAACAAATCCTTGGGTGCTTCACACGAATGGCGAGTTGATTTTCTCGCATATTTTTCACAGCTGTTTATTTATTTGCGAAAGAATATTTATTATTAGACAATATCGATAATTATTATAATTCTATTATACGACAAGCTATGAAAAATATATTGATCTTAATCGTTGCTGCAGCAATATTTTTACACTTTTATCCGCAACCAGAGCTTGAGAGTTGGTTTAATGAACAAAAAGAAACGGCTCTAGCAACATTCTCTGATGCAACTGATACCAAAGTGCGTTTAAAGTCAGATAAAATTTACCAAGATTTAGAGCCTAAGCTTGCGCAATTTAATGAAGAAGAAAAGAAATTTCTAAAAGAAATTACCGCCTCACGAGAGTCAGTGAAAGCCTTTTACTACCAATACTGTGAAAAAGATAAATTTTCGCCGAAATTTCATCGCACTAACCAAAAGTTAGTCTGTGAAACAATTTATAAATATACCGTTTATTTCTAGTCAAACCTCTCTTCTTTATAATTAATATCGTTCTTTGCCCCATCCTGAACATAAAAAAAGCGAGTAACATTAAAGTCATGCTACTCGCTTTTACTTAGCTTGAAATATAAACGTGCCTATGCAGACAAGCGAGCTAACATCTCACTAAATTCTTGCTCTGCTTGTTGCTCATTTTTATGAGAGCCCGCTTTAATCACCCATTGACCATTCACCATCACATCATCAACTAAATTGGTTTGACTAGCAAAAATAACACTATCTAATAGATGTTGTTCATCTTGAGCAAATAATGCTAGCTTACTCGACTTAAGCACTAATAAGTCAGCTTGCTTACCTAATGCTAATTCACCAGTATTACTATTAGTACTTTGTGCACCACCTAACGCTGCTTTCTGCCAAAGATTATATCCAACAGAGGCTTGTGTATTTGATGCAAGAATAGCGCGTTGTTGTTTGATTAAGCGCTGAGCATATTCAAGCCAACGTAATTCTTCTATCGGATTCACAGAAATATGGCTATCAGAGCCAATAGCGAAAGTGCCGTTGTTTTGTAAAAATTCAGTAGTTGGAAAAATACCATCTCCTAAATTGGCTTCGGTTGTCGGGCAAATACCTGCAATGGCTTGGCTAGCAATAATACCTTCCTGTTCTTGCTCATTAATATGTGTGGCATGAATTAAGCACCATTGTTGGTCAAGCTCGGCATTATTTAACAACCACTCAACCGGACGTTGGCCATGGTGCGCGAGGCAGTCATCTACTTCTTGCTGTTGTTCCGCAATATGGATATGAATAGGTGCTTTATTGTCTATACTACGTACATGACTTACCGCTTGTAATAAAGACTCCTTATCAACAGCTCTTAACGAGTGAGGGGCAATACCCACATTACTATTACTATATTGCTCGGTTAATAAAAAACAATCACTGACCAACTGATTAAATTGCTCAACACTATTAATAAAGCGCTTTTGACCATTATTCGCTGGTTTAGCACCAAAGCCACTGAATCGATAAAGTACGGGTAGGAGTGTTAAACCTATACCTGAATCTTTAGCCGCATCAAAAATAGCTTTTGCCATAGTCGTCAGTTCATCATGATTTTCACCATCAATATCATGATGTAAATAATGAAATTCAGCTACACGGGTATAACCCATTTTCAACATTTCTATATACAGTTGCTTGGCGATCACTTGGGCGTTATCAGCAGTTAATTGCTCCAAAAATTTGTACATGACTTTGCGCCATGTCCAGAAACTGTCTTGACCTTCACTGCCCTGCTCACTAAAACCAGCAAATGCTCGTTGAAACGCGTGGGAGTGACAATTCACCATGCCAGGGATCACCGTGGCAACACTCTCAGCACCGTCAATTTTACCAGAGGTGATTGCTGTTATGATGCCATTATCAATAGTCAAGCTGGTATCTGTTACCCAGCCATCGGACAGTAAAATGCGCTCTGCATATAATTTCATATTGTTCCCACTACTTCTTCGAAGCAAACACAATCAAGCATTCAACTAAGGTTTTTAATTTCGGTTTTACCTGTTCGGCAAGTTGCGAGTTATATTCATTACTTGGTTCATTCATATATGTGCGCTGGGATAACTCTAATTGTAATGCATGAATATTATTTTTTGGTTGTCCATATTCACGTGTAATAAATCCACCTTTGAACCGTCCATTGGTGATCATGCTGTAGGGAGAAAAATTTAGTTGTTCCACCGCATCAATTAATTCCGCTGAACAACTTTCACCATTGGCATTGCCAAAATTAAAATCGGGTAATTGTCCTTCAAAAAACCGTGGCACATGCGATAAAATAGAATGCGCCTCTAATAACACTGCACAATCAAAAGTAGTACGAATGTCATTAAGTGTATCTTTGATTGCTTGATGATATGGCTGCCAATAATGTTCAATACGATGATGAATTTCGGCATGATCAGGAATGCAATTATCAAGATATAAAGGCGATAAATCAAATGCAGTTGTTGGGCATAATTCAGTTGAATTAGCTCCTGGATATAAGTCAACACCATTGGGATCACGATTCAAATCGATCACATAACGATTATATTTTGGCATTAAAATATACGCGCCTAGCTCTCGTGCAAAATCATATAACTTGTCTTTATACCAGTCTGTATCTGGTACCAACTTGGCTTTATCCGTCATTATATCAGCAATATATTTGGGTATTGCTTGACCGTTATGCGGCATACTAATTAATAAAGGCACACTACCTTTAATCAATGTGTAGCTTTGAGACATCTTTCAACCTTAATTGTATATACAACTTGAAGGTAATTTACCATGATGGCCATTATGCAGCAATGTTTTTAGTTCTAACCAAGCAATCAATCTGTTTTTGTAATTACGACAATCAATTCTAATCGCTTTATAAAGAAAACATTAAAGCTAATAATATAACCATCAAATGAATAATGTTAGAACATAGGAGTTCATCATGCTTAATAATATAGAAGGTCAAAACATTCCAGCAGTAAAATTCATCATACGTAATAATGATGAATGGACATCACGCAGCAGTGACGAAATATTTTCCAATAAAACAGTCATTGTTTTTTCACTTCCTGGAGCTTTTACGCCCACCTGCTCATCTTCGCATTTACCTCGCTATAACGAATTAGCCAGTACGTTTTTTGCAAATGGTGTTGATGAAATTGTGTGTTTATCAGTAAACGATACTTTTGTAATGAATGCTTGGGCTGCCGATCAACAAACAGAGAACATTAGTTTATTACCTGATGGCAATGGTGAATTCACTGAGAAAATGGGCATGTTAGTTGACAAAGCAGACTTAGGCTTTGGCAAGCGTAGTTGGCGTTATGCCATGTTAGTGAAAAATGGTGTTATTGAAAAAATGTTTATTGAGCCAAATGTACCTGGAGATCCGTTTGAAGTTTCTGATGCCGATACCATGCTAGGGTATATCAACCCTAATGTAGTACAAACTCAAGCCATTACCATATTTAGTAAGCCTGATTGTCCATATTGTAAAAAAGCAAAAGCACTTTTAAACAGTCAAGGTTTACAGTTTGAAGAATTAACCGTTGGAGAAGATGTTAATATTTCAACCTTTAGGGGGATTACCAACGCCGATACTGTTCCGCAAATATTTATTGATGGTAAGCATATTGGTGATAGTGAAGCATTAGATAACTATTTTTCATAACTCTTTCAGACTAAGGCATAAAGCAGAGCTGCTGGCTCTGTTTTATACCAATATAATTAGTTGACTTTAATCAAATAGAAAGAGATTAATTATTTGCATTTCTTAAACATACTCCTACGCTTATAAACAAGCATTAGGATAAATGCGTATCGAAAACACGTTTTTAATACACATTACTAAGGAATTAAATATGTTATATCTCTTTAAATATTCAAAGTGGATAACAGCATTTGGATTGCTTTTTGCGAACCTGTTATTCATTAATTATTCAATGGCTGAAGTCGCGGTTGTTGTTCATCCTGACAATACCTCTACTTTTAACAAAGGTAATATTAAGAAAATATTTCTTGGCAAAACCAAGTCATTTAATAATGGCCGAGTCGCTATTTTATTAAGCCCAAACCAAGATGACCCAACCCGTAAGGATTTCAATAAAAAAGTATTAAACAAGTCCAACAACCAAGTAAACGCCTATTGGTCAAAAATGATTTTTACCGGTAAAGGTGTCCCTCCCCAAGAAATGGCTTCTGCAAGCGAAATTATTTCCGCGATTGCTGCCAATAAGGATGCCATCAGCTACATAGACTCTACTGCCGTGACTAGCGCAGTAAAAGTTGTTGCAACATTTTAAAGAGGACTGACTAATGAAAATTGTAATGCTCACAATATTAATATTATTTGGAACTCTTGCTTCTTCAGATGTTTCAGCAGATGTAAAATTTAGCGGCTATGGCTCTATCGTTGCAGGTAAAACGTTAGGAACCGTAGATGACCCACTAAACCCAGGACAAAAAAGAGATGAGACACTAACCGCTGACTTTTATGATGTTGGTCAATATACCAATGATATAACTTTCAACGCAGAATCTATATTTGCCTTGCAAGCAGTTGCTGACTTAGGCAGCAACCTTAAAATTACCGCGCAACTTGTCGCAAAAGGTGTTGACGATTTTAGCCCTGAATTTGATTGGTACTATTTAACTTATCAAGCTGCTGATAATTTAACCTTGATGGCTGGACGAAGAAATATTCCAATGTATTATTTCTCTGAATTTTCTGAGGTGGGTTATGCTTACCCATGGATGCGTCCTCCCTCAAATCTATACTGGTGGCAAGTTACGCAATTTAATGGCGTACACGCAATGTATGATTTTGACCTAGGTGAATATTCAAATACGTTAACAGTATTTTACGGTAATGAATACTCCAATGATAATGTTGAAATGCTTTACTACGATAAGCTTTATGGTGGTTCAGCAAGAACTGTCAATGAGTTTTGGACAGATATTTTGGGTATGAACTGGAATATATCTGGCGATAACTTTGATTTGCGCTTTGTTTATTTTCAAAACGATAGAGATAGAGAAACTATTCAGCAAGATGGAAGTATTGACGATTACACGCCATTTTCTCAAACCTTTATTGGTCTAGGTGGTAGTGTTGATATCCAATCATTCACGTTTTTATTTGATTGGAATTTTGTCGATTATGACGATGCACGCGGCACTGAGTTCCCTACTTATCTAATCTCTTTAGTATATAATCTTGATGAATATCAACCCTACATTAGCTATTCAAAAGCAGATCATGAAAGAACTAAAACCGCATCTGCAACTGAAGATTTAGAAGAACACTACATTTCGAGTATTGGCCTACGCTATAACTTTTTACCAAAGGCGTCGCTTAAAATTCAGTTTGACCACTTTGTTGATCAAGGTCATGAGCCTTCAGGTTGGGCGTATCATGGCGATTCAGATACCATTACAGTAGGGGTAGATTTTATCTTTTAGTTATGATTTACGATTAAACCTAACTCTTAATTTTCTTGTGAGTTAGGTTTGATATTTTTTAAAAACGATAGAATATTAAAAAAGAATCATCACATTAATATCCTTTATATTTAGTATGCAAACTTCCATCAACAAAGATCTCAAACTTTTGAGGAAGGATTCCACCAAGCATCACAGCCCTAGTATGTTCTATCAAAATTTTATATGTTTCCGTTTGGCCTACTTCGAATAGATATGAGTTTTTCTGCTTTGTTGAAAAGTGTGTTGTTTCGTCAAGCGGACTTCTTATTGTCTGTTTGTCACCATTCACAGAGTAAATAAAACTCCCCGTAAACCAGTTGCGTTTAATAATAATTTCGATATTTTCTTTTTTTCCCAACTTAAAAATAACCTTCATCTTAAAACCCTTATCTTATTTATCTTTCAGAGGAAAAAAGTTTCTAACCATTTTAGATTTCAACTTGTTATTTTCTTTGTATCTCAATATCGTTCCTCCCCATACAACCCCAGGGTAAGTCATAATTTGTTTAATAAGCATATTAATATGAGGAAAGGTGATCACCTGTATTGCTTCATTAATAGATAACCACTTTATTTTTTCAATATTTTCAGGTTTTGTTACCTCCCCTCCACTTATCTTTACATTAAAGAAATGTCGGTTTGAGTCAGTATTATTCTCTTTATTTTTTAAAACAAACACTCCTCGCAAGCTAGGTTGATTGACGGTAATTCCATATTCAGCAGCTAACTTATGCAAATTATCGTTCGTACGTTTTTTGTTTTGATTATATAAACCAGGTGTCACCCAAAAATTAGTATTTTTAATTTTTACCACCATAAGCTGATTTTTATCATTGAAGATTAATAACCGATGGAATTCTGAAACTTTTCCATTTTCATTGGCAAATAGAGGGAGTGCAAATAAACATATAATCATTAACAGCAGTTTATTCATTGAAATCTCAATTATGGATTAACATTTAACAATATATTAACGAGAACTCTCAATTAAGCTTTAAAAAATTTGTAATATATTGCATCAGTCACTTATTCTTAATTTAGTATTTTAAAATCATTAGATGAAATTTTTATCAGCGAGTGACAGGGTGATTATTAAAGGAAGGTATTAAGGGCTTCACCTGCGAAAATAACGACCGTTCAACTGAATTTAATGGACGGCCATTTTAGCTTTATACTTTAAATAACTTGGTTATTTGTTCTTGAGTAGATGCTAACCCAGATAAGTCATGACTGACTTCATTCATTTTATTAGAAACCTCGGCTGACTCTTCAGCGCGAGATTTTATATCTTCAACATGGGTCACCATGAGGTTTGAAATTTGGTGTTGCTCTTCTGTCGCTACGGCTATTTGACTATTCATGTCGGATATAACATTAACTGTTGTAGTAATGGAAGATAAACTCTCTCCAGCTTCCAGTGCGCTAGTAACACTGTCTTCTACTTGCTTTTTACTACTCTGCATGGTTGAAACCGCTGATTGTGCCGCATCTTGTAATTGAATGATAATTTGATTAATTTCTTTGGTCGACTCCTGAGTTCTAGATGCTAAACTTCTTACTTCATCAGCAACAACCGCAAATCCTCGGCCTTGTTCGCCCGCCCTAGCAGCTTCGATCGCAGCATTTAATGCTAATAAATTTGTTTGATCTGCAATACTTTTTATCACTTCTAAAACTTGATTAACTTGGTTTGTATCTTCTTGCAGTTTTAAAATAGCACTTGCCGATTCTGTGACATTTTCCGCCAACTCACGAATACCTGATATCGTTTGATTAACAACTTGGTGGCCTTTCTCTGCCTCTTCATTTGCATTTTTAGCCGCATCAGCCGCATCTGATGCATTACTGGTAATTGAAGCGACACTTTGACTCATTTCGTTAACCGATAATAAAGATTCTTCTACAGTTTTCATTTGCTGAACCGCCGATGTCTTGGAAGCCTCTGATAACTCATCCACGGTTGAAGCTGTTTGTGCTAATGGCTCTGCAGTGTCAACTATCTGTTTGATCACCTTTTGCAATTTTTCCATAAAAGAATTAAACCAGAAAACCAAATCTCCTACTTCATCTTTGCTATTGGTTTGAATACGTACGGTTAAATCGCCATTTTCCTGTGCGATATCTTTAAAAGAATCAACAACTTTTGCCAAGTTATAGCGAATAGCATTACTAATAGAGATTGCCACACTAAAAAGTATGATGATCGTAATCAATGCAACAATAATCCCTATATTAGTGGTCGCCTCAGCCTTTTCATTTACCTGCTTAAAGGCATTGCTAAATGATGTCATTTGTTCACTTTGGAAACGGTTAAGGTTCTTTTGCAAGGTTAATAATTGTTCCGACATTGCTTTACCACGACTTGCAATTGTAGAGAAGTCTGCTGTGCCATTAACCATTTCCATCGACATTGCTCGCGCTAATTTATAATAGCTATCAAATTGATTCTCTAAGGTTTTAATAGAATTAGCCGTTTGCTTATCAACACCTGCAGCCGTTTTGAAACTCTGCCTTACTTGTGATGCCATATCATCTGCTTCATCAAGTAAATCCTCTTCTCCTTCAGTTACTGCATCACTGAGTGACTTTTTGATTTTATCCAGAAGCACTAAGCTTTTTTCTGACGTTTGTAGCAGAGGGAATCGTACATTTTCAGCATTATCAAGTATAGCCACTGCATTGTTCATGGTGTACATACTCATGAGCAAATAAAAAATAAAACCTATGGAGCCAACAACTGGGATTAACAGTATTTTAAATTTAACGGATAATTCTCTAAAAAAGTTCATTGAAACTCCACGTAATGTCAGTTATTCATTGTTAATTAACATTAAATATAGTCTATATCTTTGTAGTTGCCGCTTTTTGAAACGCTTTATTTTGCTTATAACATGTTGGTAAAGCTGGAGTTGAAGAATAAATAAACTATGAAATTAAAAACGACAAAAACAAGACTACTTCACCCGATCGAACAGTCTTTATTCATCGTTTAATGAAAGCAAATTTAATTGCGAGCTTCCAAATTAATCCCAGATCGAACATAAATTAATGATAAACTCACATATCATTTTGAATTTTAACTAGCTAAGTATCCTTATGAACAATCAGCCTTATAATGCCTTACATGGCATCACTTTGAAGACCCTAGTTACCGAATTAGTTGATCACTTTGGCTTTGAAGGTTTAGCCAAAGAAGTAAAAATACGGTGTTTCTCTCAAGATCCTAGTATTAAATCTAGCTTAACCTTTTTGCGAAAAACCCCTTGGGCACGAGAGGAAGTTGAAGCTTTGTTTATTAAGCATAAACATGTGGTACACAAAGAACTGGATTAGAATTGATTAAAAGTTATAAGTCATGAATTAAAATTACTAGGTTTATCCCTTTTAAAGCTGGCACACTAACTTCATTATTTTCATCCGTACAGGTCAAAATTTTTTATGAAACAAACCAACCAATATATTTTAACTTGGCAGTGTCCTGACACTTCGGGTGTACTAGCAAAAGTAACACAAAGTTTGTATCAACACGGGGCCTTTATTACGGAAACGTCACAATACAGTGACCCCTATACCGAGAGCTTCTTCTCTCGTATTGCTTTTGATGACCGAGCTTTAACGGTATCAATTGAAGAATTTAGTCAAGCTATTGATGAACTTGCTTTGCCACTGAATATGCAATTTCAATTAAGAAATAAAGTCGATGTTCCCAATATTGTGATTGCCGTATCCAAAGATGACCATTGTTTAGTATCACTACTAACAAAATGGAAAGCGGGTGTGCTACCAATAAATATCGTTGCTGTTGTTTCTAATCATGAAAATTGTCAATCATTAAGCCATTGGCACAACGTACCCTTTCATTATTTTCCGATAACTAAAGCAAGTAAATTAAAACAAGAGAACGATATACTTCGCGTGATGAACGAAACCAAAGCTGATTTATTAGTGCTCGCTCGCTATATGCAAATATTATCAGACGAAATGTGTACTCGTTTAAAGGGTAAAGCTATTAACATCCACCACTCATTTTTACCTAGCTTTAAAGGTGCTCGCCCATATCATCAAGCACATAAGCGAGGGGTAAAAGTTATTGGTGCCACTGCCCATTATGTAACTGCAGATCTTGATGAAGGACCGATTATTATCCAAGAAGTAAAACCTATTAATCATACTTTTACAATAGAGCAAATGGTGCATTTAGGCCATGACTTGGAAGCAGCCGCATTATGCCATGCGGTGAAAATGCACGCTGAGCAAAGAATTTGTTTGAATGGTGATAAAACGGTTATTTTAAATTAGGCAATGAAGTGTAATTGCAGGTGTACATTTTTCAACACGTTTATTGAATGAGAAACTTTCGATAAATAACCAAAACATTAGTAACAAAGGTTACTTTATGTGAAAATCTAGTCATAAATAACCAATGAAAGATAAAGTAGAATGATTAATTTAAAACGATTCCACCACGTCGCCTATCGTTGTGCAGATGCTAAACAAACCGTTGACTGGTACAAAGAACATTTAAACATGGAACTTACTGTTGCCATTGCTGAAAACGAAGTGCCATCAACCAAAGCGCCAGATCCATATATGCATATCTTTTTAGATGCTGGTATGGGGAATGTATTAGCCTTCTTTGAAATTCCTAACTCTCCAGATATGGGTCGAGATGAGAATACACCGAAATGGGTACAACACATCGCTTTAGAAGTTGAAGATGTTGATGCATTAGTTGTCGCAAAAGATGAACTACAAGGTAAAGGTGTTGAAGTTTTAGGGCCAGTAAATCACGGCGTATTCAAATCAATCTACTTTTTTGATCCTAATGGGCATCGTTTAGAGTTAGCAGCTAATACTGGTACCGTTGAACAAATGGCTGAATTAAAGCGCGTTGCTCCTTTAATGGTCGAAGAATGGGCTGAAACTAAAATAGCGCCAACTCATGCGGCTTGGTTACACGAAAAAGATTAGCTCTCTTTCAATTAAATGAAAGATCTAAAGCCTCCTAGCCAGCTAACCTTATAAGCTGGCTTTTTTATATGTCGCATAATTAGCGAACTTCCTATTTACCAAAATAATAAAATATGACTCAAAGTGACCGCTTAGTTACCTTTAAATCCAGATATCATCGTTAGCGCTATCAATGATTTAGTATAGAAAACCTCCAAAACTGTTAAATAACGAATGTTTTCGTATAAAAAAAAAGCAACGTTTTGTAGCACATTAGCCAGAAAGACTGTAAGACATTGACCATTAACAAGTTCAATTATTACCGTAAATAATAGTTACTAATACATTAAAACGAATAAAAACATACTGATAACAATTTACTGACCAAAAGGTCGGAAAAATAAACGAATATTTCACTTGTCGGATTTACTAGCTTGGGTAAAGTATTGACCAGCTACAAAGTAGCGAATAAAAATAAAAAGGAAGTTAATTGCACGGAAAGCAAATAATGTTCAACATTAATTATAAATTTCGAATATGGATGATTAACTACTAATCAGGAAGATCGTTATATTTTGTCCGGGAGACAATAGGGATAGCCAAAGAAAGCGTCAGGATGATCGATAATAAAAAATTGCTATGGAAGCATAAATAAAAAAACAGGAAAAAGTAAAAACAACAGGGACTGTGCTAATAGGTTGGGATAACCACTTAAGAATTGGAACTATAGATATTTGCCGCTTTAAAGTGCAATTATATTCTCCTAAAACGATGACTTTGTCATCGTTTTTTCTTTTTATAAAAGAAATTTTCTCACAATAATACCAAGTCCACTAAAACTGTCGTAAAATAGCCTTACATATCCTATTTACTCATTGCTTATTATGTCCCGTTCAAAAAAATCTAGAAAACCTGGTACAGGTTCTATTGGTATCGTTAAAGACGATAAGAAAAAAGTTGTTATTGTTGCTGATAAAAAGCCAAAGAAAAAATCAGGTAAAAAGCCGGGTAATCGCCAACAAGAAGCAGTGGAAAGTCAAAATCAGCAAAGCGGTTCATCAAAAGACAAAGATCCTCGCATTGGTAGTAAAAAGTCTATCGATTTAGGCGCTCCAATGAAGAAAAAAGCAGTTAAAGCGGAAACAACAGAATCACCAAAAAGTTCCCCTATTGCAGCCATTCGAGTCATAGAAAAATCACCAACAAATAATGAAGCTTTAGAACAAGAATTATATGCAATTGAAGACGATACAAATTTACAAACGATTCTCGAAAAACAAGAAAGCGATGTTGAATTAACTGAAGCTGAAGTGAATTTTTTCAATGAGAAAATGACTCGCCATCAAGAGCTACGTGAATTACTTGGCTGGGCTGATGATAATGAAGATGATGAAGCCGAAATCAACAGTGATGAGACCAATACTAAAGCGTTAGGTGAAGAAGCGCTTTGGGATAAATTAGATAATACCGATTTTTCTAAATTTGAATAGGTTAACTCATGTTGTCAAATGATTGGTTGTATTCGATTATTTTAGCTGTGGTTATTATTGGTGGTTTAGCATTTTATGCTGTCAAACTATTACTACAATTAAAACAACAAACTATCAAGCAACAAGAAGCAGAAATAGCCCATCAACAAGGCCTGTTTAGACACGATAAAAAAGTACTCGACAGTGTCATTATCATCGTTAGGGCGATGAAAGAAGAACAGTGTGATACTTCAGAAGGCTGTTGGCGTTTATGTGTATTGCTTGACTCACTTAAGACCAGCCAAGATCTCAATATTGAATTTCCTGCTATATTTGAATTATACGAAGCAATTAAACATATGCCAATTTTAGCTGAGCGGAAAAAGCTCGAAAAAAAACAGCGTATGAAATTCGATCTAGAACGAATGAAAGTAGAAGCTGATTTATCACCTGCTATTCATCAAGATTTACAAATTTTGCATCAGTATGCCATTGAACGGGTAAGTGCTATTTCTCAATAGTACAAAGTCATTATGACGTGCCCAGCGAATTCATCAAGCGAGGCTAAATATATGACAGATCAGCTAAAAACAACATTTACTAAACGAATCATTGAATTACAGCATCGTATTAGCTCCATTCATCAAGACTTTGCTGGTGGTAGAGATGCCGATTGGTCTGAGCAAGCAGGTGAACGAGAGAACGATGAAGTGCTCAACGCACTAGAATCAGAAGCCAAGGTTGAAATCCAGCAATTATCTAACGCTATTTTACGTATTGATTCAGGTCAATATGGCTTATGTGAAAACTGTGGTGAAGCAATAGCGAAGCAACGTTTAGTTGTACAACCTGCCGCACTAAAATGCATTAGTTGTGCCGATTAAGCTTTCTGTCTTATTCTTAAATAAGTGTGATAATAATCACAGTTTATTGTCTCTGATCAATAATATCATTGCTCAATTTAATATAATTGCTGCAATGATTACTCCGATGTATGGCAATAAAAATGCAAGTCAGTCAATTTTTCGATGCTCAGTTACTTAATAAATACAATACTAGTGGTCCTAGATATACTTCGTACCCAACGGCACTAGAATTTCATGACGAGTTTAAACATGACGACTTTGTTCAAGCAATAAAAGACTCGCCTAACCGAGAGTTATCGCTGTATGTACATATCCCTTTTTGTCATACTCTTTGTTATTACTGTGGTTGCAATAAAGTTATCACGCGCCATCGCGATAAAGCCGATACCTATCTTGAATACTTAGCACAAGAAATTGCTTTGCAAGCGCCATTATTTACTGAATATACCGTAAAGCAGTTACATTGGGGTGGCGGTACACCAAGCTTTTTAACTCATCAACAAATCACCAAACTAGTTTCATTATTAAAAGACAAATTTAACTTCTCAAAACAACTAGAAATGAGCATTGAAATTGATCCTCGTGAAATTGAAATGGATTTGGCAGAGCATTTATATTCACTAGGCTTTAATCGCTTAAGTTTAGGTGTGCAAGATTTAGATCTCAAAGTACAACAGGCTATTAATCGCGTTCAGTCTACAGAATTTATTGGTAACTTTATTGCGCACGCCAAAGCTGTTGGTTTTCAATCCATTAATATCGATCTTATTTATGGGTTGCCTCACCAAACGTTAGAGAATTTTAGTAAAACCTTAAAGACTGCTCATGAATGGGATGTTGATCGAATTTCACTGTTTAGTTATGCCCATTTACCCAGTCGCTTTGCTGCACAACGTAAATTACGTGATGAATGGTTACCTAGCGTAAAAGAAAAATTTGCCCTAATGAAATTATCAATCGAAACACTATGTGGTTATGGTTACGATTTTATTGGCATGGACCATTTTGCCAAACCAAATGATGAACTATCTATCGCACAAAGTGATGGTACTTTGCATAGAAATTTTCAAGGGTATACCACCAAGGGCGGTTGCGATTTATTAGGTTTAGGGGTTTCATCTATAAGTAATATCGGGCACTCTTTCAGTCAAAATATTAAAGAATTAAAAGCTTATTATCAGGCGATCACAGAACAGCAACATGCTCAAATTAAAGGCGTAAGTTTATCGCAAGACGATATTATTCGTGGTGAAGTTATTCGTGAATTAATGTGTAACTTGTATGTTGATAAAAACAAAATTAATGAAAAATACGATATTGATTTTGACGAATACTTTGCTGAAGATATTCCTCTACTCGATACTTTTATTGATGATGATTTAGTAGAAAACTCAGCTGATGCTATTCAAGTTAACCAAAAAGCACGTTTATTAATTCGAATTATTTGTATGAGTTTTGACGCTTATATGAAAAAACATATTAATCAGCAGCGCTTCTCTCGCGTAATCTAACGCCTACTGGAGAACCTCACCTACATTAAAGTGTTTTGTAGGTGAGCATTGATAGGTGGCGTCCATATGATTTACTTTAAGAGATAACACCTAAGCTAAACTCATACTCTGCACTAGAAAACACCAACTCAGTGCCGTTTTTTGTTTCAACTTCCTTGGCTAAATCAATCCATTGGTAATACACATTACGGTGCACTTTGGCCAATAAATTTCGCCGAACAATCACATAAAGTTCACCCGCCTCATTAAGTATTATTGGATGTTCTTTATCTAAAATAAACTCATCAGCTAAGTTAGTACTCACTGTCATCACTGACTTATTTTCATTCTGCCAAGCCCATTGTGTTAAAACAAAAGGTGCATCATCAACAGTAATTTTTATTTTTTCAACTGGAGTTACTAGAAAGTACTCATCACGTTCATTTTCTATTTCACGCCATAGCACCGAAGCAAGAAGCTTTACTAACGACAAACGCTTAAAGATTGTACCACCATAAAACCAATCACCATTCGATTTAACCTGTAAATCAATTTCACCACAATAAGGAGGGTTCCAGTCTTCTATTGGCGGAAGTTTCTTGCTCTGCCCCTTTCCTTGATTTGAAAGTTGAGCTGATATTTTTTCTAAAGACATATTTATCACCAGATCATTCAATTAGCGTCTTAAACTTTACACTGCAATGTCCAAAACAACAAAGCTGCAAATAGTTAAGTTTTTTATTATACAAATAGATCGACAGATACATTTACCTCTCCACTTGCCCTTCCCTAAAACTATTATACCAAACTTTACCTTTGCGCTATCGTTATTGGCTTCATATAGGACTACCGTTGCTGGTTCTTCAATAGATAAGTACTGGGAAAATGAATGAATTTAAAGGGTTATTAACTAAACTACTTAATAACTAAAATTCTGAATTCGGTCAAGCTACAGTAAACTTAAATAAAAGCGTATAAACACAATCAAAAGCGAAGATTTTCCTTGTCAATCGAGGCATAAATGCAATATACTCTCCGCGCTTTTCCTAGCATAGGTAGGACAAAGCGTTTTAAGTAATATCAGTGGTGGCTATAGCTCAGTTGGTAGAGCCCCGGATTGTGATTCCGGTTGTCGAGGGTTCAAGTCCCTTTAGCCACCCCATTCTTCCTCTTTAAAATCAAAGCCTCTACACAGTTTAATGCTATAAGCACAAGCGTCTTATGATTGCTCCTGTGCATATTCTATGGATACATGAAGCTAAATTGGTGTTATTTGATACACTGAAATCCAAAGAGACGCCTATATCACCATCATTGGCAGCGGTTAATGACCAAAAGCACTAACGCTATTTAATCAATAATTTCAGTAAATTGCTTTGATAAAAAAAACCAATATTTACAATAAGCATTGGTTTTTTACTGTGATAACTAGCTTGTTATTTTTCTATTGCTCTGCAGCCAACCTACGTGCTTGATGTAATTTATTATAACTTTCAATCAATCTTAAGTGTTTGTCTAAACCCTCAAGTTTCATGCTTGTTGGTGTTAAACCAAAAAACCTCACCTCTCCAAATACCGAGCCAACAACATTAGTCATAGTTTCTTCACCAAACATTCGATTGAAGTTACTTATAAAGTCTTCCAACTCCATTTCTTCATCTAAAGTAACTTCAAGTACGGCGTTAATCGCTTGATAAAATAACCCACGTTCGACAGTGTTATCGTTATATTGTAAAAACTCTCCTACCAGCTCAGTGGCATCTTCAAGTGCTCCTAGAGCTAAACAGATAAGAATTTTCAATTCGAGAATAGTTAGCTGGCCCCACACAGTATTTTCATCAAACTCAATACCAATTAAGGTGCGAATATCAATATAGTTATCTTGTTGGCTTTCTTCCAAACGCTCAAATAAGCGGGTTAATGCATCATCATCTAAACGATGAAGGTTTAAAATATCTTCACGGTAATCAAGTGACTTATTAGTATTATCCCAAATCAAATCTTCTACCGGATACACTTCAGAATAATCAGGTACCAGAATGCGACAAGCGGTAGCTCCCAGCTGATTAAACTCGGCAATATACACTTCTTTACCCATGTCTTTCAGTATAGCCATCAAACCATCATTTTCTTCTTTATTACTGCCAGAAAAGTCCCATTCAACAAAATCATAATCATGTTTATCACTAAAGAAACGCCATGAAATTACACCGGTTGAATCAATAAAATGATCAACAAAGTTTTCAGGCTCAGTAACAGCCATGCTGTTAAAGGTTGGTTTAGGCACATCATTTAACCCTTCAAAGCTACGGCCTTGCAATAATTCAGTTAAGCTACGTTCAAGCGCTACTTCAAAACTTGGATGGGCACCAAATGAAGCAAAAACACCACCAGTTTTAGGGTTCATTAGAGTTACACACATTACCGGGAACTGACCGCCTAATGAGGCATCTTTAACCACCACAGGAAAACCCTGTGCTTCAAGACCTTCAATGCCTGCGAGAATAGCTGGGTATTTAGCAATAACCTCTTTGGGTACTTCAGGTAAAACAATTTCTTCAGCAATTATTTGTTTTTTAACTGCTCTTTCAAATATTTCGGATAAACATTGTACTTGCGCTTCCGCTAAGTTGTTACCTGCACTCATGCCATTACTTAAGAATAAATTTTCAATAAGGTTTGATGGGAAATAAACCGTTTCACCATCTGACTGACGTACATAAGGAATTGAACAAATACCACGCTCAGTCATTCCTGAGTTGGTATCAATCAGATTTGACCCACGTAGCTCATCTTCTGGGTTATAAATAGCTAAACAATAGTCATCTAATATATCGCTAGGTAGCGCATCATCTACGCCTGGCTTAAACCATTTTTCATTTGGATAGTGGACAAAATCACTGGTAGCTATGTCTGTACCAAAGAATTGATCGTTATAAAAGAAGTTACAGTTAAGGCGTTCAATAAATTCGCCCAAAGCAGAGGCAAGTGCGCTTTCTTTTGTTGCGCCTTTACCATTGGTAAAACACATAGGTGATGCGGCATCACGGATATGAAGTGACCAAACATTAGGTACAATATTACGCCATGAAGATATCTCTATTTTCATACCAAGATCTGCCAAAAGTCCTGACATATTGGCAATAGTTTCTTCTAGTGGTAAATCTTTACCTAAAATAAAGGTGCTAACGCCATCTTCAGGCTGTTGCATCAACATGGCTTGAGCATCTTCTTCAAGGCTTTCAACCGCCTCAACTTTAAACTCAGGCCCCTGCTGCACCACTTTTTTTACGGTACAACGGTCAATAGAACGCAAAATACCTTTTTTATCTTTTTCAGAAATACTTTCAGGTAGTTCGACCTGAATTTGAAAAATTTGGTTATATCTATCTTCAGGGTCAACAATATTGTTTTGTGATAAACGGATATTTTCAGTAGGAATATCACGAGAATTACAATAAACCTTAACAAAGTATGCGGCACACATCGCCGAAGATGCTAGGAAGTAATCAAAAGGGCCAGGAGCAGAGCCGTCACCTTTATAGCGAATTGGCTGATCAGCGATGACAGAAAAGTCGTCAAACTTGGCTTCAAGTCTAAGGTTGTCGAGAAAGTTAACTTTGATTTCCATTGATATATTTCCGAAGTTATATGCTGCCAATCAAGCGATTGGATCTAATGGAGCTAATTATCGGATTTTTTTCGACTATAGTCTTGGATTAATTAGTGAAAATTTGATAAATATTTAATAAAGGGACAATACAAGGAGTTACCAAGCCTTATGGAGCACTTTATTGTTTATCTAAGCTGCACAATGAAAAGTGATAAACGACTAACTACTGAGGTCTCACTATTAATAAATAGTAGCGCTGTCAATAATATGAGGAAGTTATATTATTTCGCGTTAAAGCAGTTGCTGTAATTTTTTCTTAAATGTTTTACTCGCTTTAACCGTTCGGCCACAATCCATTGTTAATGTATCGGTTTCGACAGCGATTACTTTGGCATTGTTCACCACAAAAGATTTATGCACCTGTGTAAATTGACTTTTCGGCAACATTTCAATTAGCTGTTTAAAGCTACTACTCACCAGTACCATCTCATCGCCTTGCCAAAGCTTTACATAATTGCCATAAGCTTCAAATAAAGTGATATCGGTTAAGGTAAACTTTCGTTTCTCTCGATCTACCTTGAGCACAATATGTTGCGGAATAACTTCCTTCGGTAATTGTTGTTGCGCACGAGATCTCACTTTATCCAATGCCAGCGAAAGACGTTCACTACATACAGGTTTTAGTAAATAATCAGTCACATCTAACTCGAATCCTTGTAAAGCATATTCTTGATAAGCGCTGACGATGATAACTTGCGGACGATGACGGAGTACTTTTAACATCTCTATACCGCTAAGCTCAGGCATATTAATATCCAGAAAAAGTAAATCGACATGATTATTTGCTAGCCAGCTAAGTGCTTCTGTCGCGCTGTAACACTGGCCAACTATACTAAAATCTGTATGTTGAGAAAGATGATGTAAAATCACCTCATGAGCAAGTGGTTCATCATCAACAATTAAGGCTTTTAACAAGGTGCAAGCTCCAAAGTCATCTCTGCGTACCATAAGTTATCTTTTGGCCCGCTAGTTAACGTATGTTTTCCTGGGTAGAGTAATGTGAGGCGACGGCGTAAGTTTTCAAGGCCTAAGCCACTTGCTTTATTTTGCTTTTGGGTAAATATCGGATTCTGACAAATAACAGATAGACTATTTTCATTTAGCTCTATATGAAAGTGAATATGGCTTTGTTTTGTGCTTGGCTCGACGCCATATTTAAACGCATTCTCTAATAGAATGATAATTAATAAGGGTGGTAAGGTGAACTTTTCTCCGTGCTCAGGCCATTGTAAATCAAGTGTAATTTTTTCATGGCTACGGATTTTCTGCAGCGCAATATAATCTTGCAAATAAGTGATTTCTTGCGCCAAAGTGACTTGTTCTTTTTGCCCTTCATAAACAGTATACCTAAGCAGGTTAGATAGCTTCATCACCATATGTGGTGCATTGTCAGATTTAGTTAAAGTCAGTGCATAAAGGTTATTTAGCGTATTAAATAAAAAGTGTGGATTAATTTGCTGTTGCAGTAATTTCAGTTCAGTCTGAGTCTGCTGCTGGGCTATTAGTATTAGTGCTTTATCTTGTTGTTGTCGCTCAAAAACCAAAATTAAAGGTGTACTTATCGCTAATAGCCAAAATAAAAGTTGATAGTTTTTCGGCGCAAACAACTGATGATTCTCCGAAGGAAAAAAGGTTATCTCAGGATTGTTGAGTGGCAGCCATAATAGAAAACTCGCGAAAATTGGCGTTATGATGATAATGCATATTAGCGCTCCAGTAACGAAAACCAGTAACCCTTGCTTTGCCAATACTTGTCTAATTAGAGCATAACGGTTTAAAGCATATACAAAGCCAACCAATACAGCTATAAGCAAAAATTGCCATAAAAAGTTAAGGAAATGACCAAACTCAATGAAGATATTGGTGATATCAATGACCGCACTAAAAGATTGGTCATTATTAGGATCTTGAACGCTATTAAAAACTCCTGCCATTATTATCGACCAACCAGTTAGTAATATTACTATCACAACATTGAGTGAAAACAGCTTTGAAATAAATTGCATCAAACGGGTTTTATCGCGCAGTCTTAAAACATGATTAATAAACAAGGCAGTACTTGCTAATACTGCAAACATCCAACCTTGCATGCTTAGCAACGACCAATGATCAAAAACTGTGCTTTGGGAACTTATGGCTAAGGACAACAAGGGATAGCATAAAAATCCTATTAGCCAAATTAAAACAGCTCGGTAGCGCGACGTTTTGTATGCAAAGTGACAAGCAATAAAAAAAGGCAAGCTTTCTATGGCCAGTTGTATAACTATTGTCATATACACACTGCCGCTAGTGGCTGGAGATGAGTAAAACTGTATATGTGCCTCGAACAATACCGCACAAAGTAGCGGTAAATTAACAATGGCCAATAATCGGTTGATGTATTTAGCTAACATATTTTACAGGGGCGCCTTTATTAGGAATCATTCTCATTATTTATTCATGATCTTGGCTGCTGATGATTTTGTCATCAACTTTATGACAAAACTATCAGTTTTAATGATGAAATGACATTTTGACATTTCATCATTAAGTTCTATCACCTCATCATCCTCACATAGCTTGTTTAAGTAT
>Ga0209292_1001574_pt1 | contig 27703 bp, 26 predicted proteins | sample GOMGulsemesocosm_2_FD_184634 | JGI IMG/M metagenome (GOLD analysis project Ga0209292, IMG submission 184634) | Methane-oxidizing microbial communities from mesocosms in the Gulf of Mexico - GOM9C Gulf of Mexico (SPAdes) (version 2) | ecosystem: Environmental > Aquatic > Marine > Cold seeps... | reverse complement strand
ATGTATCACAAAAAACAATGATAAAAATATAAATCTCTATTTTAAAATTCAATTAGTTATGTGGTAACGGATAAATTATGTTTAATGGTAAGTCAATTCTAATCACCGGTGGCACCGGTTCATTTGGTCGAAAATTCACCCAAATGATTTTGGCCAAATATTCGCCACAAAAAGTAATAATTTTTTCTCGTGATGAGCTAAAGCAATTTGAAATGCAGCAACATTTTAACGCACCTTGCATGCGCTATTTTATCGGCGACGTTCGCGACCCAGAACGGCTAAGACGCGCCATGCACGGCGTCGATTATGTGGTGCATGCAGCCGCATTAAAGCAAGTACCAGCAGCAGAATACAACCCTATGGAGTGTATTAAGACCAATATTAACGGTGCTGAAAATGTAATTAACGCCGCACTTGATAGCAATGTCAGTAAGGTCGTCGCGTTATCGACTGATAAAGCCGCTAATCCAATTAATTTATATGGTGCTACAAAATTAGCGTCAGACAAGCTTTTCGTTGCCGCCAATAACATGGCTGGCGGCTATGAAACGATATTCTCGGTCGTGCGCTACGGCAACGTTGTCGGTTCACGTGGCTCTGTAGTGCCCTATTTCCAGCAACTTGTTAAAGATGGCGCCACCTCTTTGCCTATTACACACCCCGACATGACGCGATTTTGGCTGCCATTAGAGCACGCAATTGAATTTGTTTTTGATAGCTTCAAACGAATGTTAGGTGGCGAATTGTTTATACCTAAGATCCCCTCGGTAAAAATTACCGATTTAGCGACTTCGATTGCTCCTAATTTACCGCAACAAGTGATTGGGATTCGCCCAGGTGAAAAATTACATGAAGTGATGTGCCCTATTGATGATGCTTATCACACCTATGAGTTTGAAGATCATTACGTCATTGCGCCTTCTATAACATTTAGCAATCGCAGCAATACTTTTGACAAAAATGCCCTTGATGAAACAGGTGCATTAGTTAGCGGTGATTTCGAATACAATTCAAGTAATAACAGTGAATTTCTAAATATTAAACAACTCATAATTTTAAACGGCTTATCGACAGCATGATCCCTTACGGCAAACAAAGTATTAATGAGCAAGATATTGCCGCCGTCGTTGAGGTTTTGCGTTCGAGTCATTTAACCCAAGGTCCAAAAGTGACAGAGTTTGAACAAGCTCTATCTCACTATTGTCAGTCTAAGCATGCCATTGCAGTAAACTCTGGCACTTCCGCTTTGCATATCGCTTGTCTAGCGCTAGGGGTTACCACCGGCGATATAGTTTGGACTAGCGCATTAAGTTTTGTTGCCTCGGCTAATTGTGCGCTCTATTGCGGCGCGACTATAGACTTTGTCGATGTCGAGCTAAACACTGGCAACATGGATATGCAATTGCTGGCCGCGAAGTTAGCACATGCAAAAACACAGAATCGATTACCTAAAGTTATTATTCCAGTACATTATGCGGGACTCCCCTGCGACATGGCCTATTTAGCTGAACTCGCCCATATTTATAATTTCAAAATTATTGAAGATGCTTGCCACGCGCTGGGAGCAACGTATCAAACCAAGCCAGTTGGTAGCACTCAATTTAGTGATATATGCGTATTTAGTTTTCACCCAGTTAAAAACATCACCAGCGGTGAAGGCGGCGCAGCATTGACTAATTGTGAACATTTAGCGCGAAAAATGCGCTTATATAGTGGTCACGGCATAACCAAAGAGGAAAGTGAGTTTAATAATGAGATGCAAGGCGATTGGTACCATGAACAGCAAGTTTTAGGCTACAACTATCGCATGAGTGATATCCATGCTGCATTAGGTATTAGCCAACTAATGCGACTCGATAGTTTTATCTCTAAGCGTCAAGCGATTGCTAATCATTACGTAGCTACATTACAGCCTTATTGCAAGGTTGTTGGTAACAATTCAATCCAACGAACATCTGCCAACCATTTATTTATTATTCAAGTTGACAGTGATAAACGTAAACATTTATTTGACACCCTTCGCATGCAAGGAATTTGGGTGCAGTTACACTATATGAACATTGCTTCTCAGCCTTACTATCAACAACTCGGTTTTGATTGTAAAAATTATCCAAATACCGAAATAGTTTCAGCTTCGGCTCTGTCGTTACCTATATACAACGACCTTTGCGCTAGCGAACAAGATTGGGTTATTAAATCCGTAATCGACAACTTTCAAGGCAAATAATCTATTTCATTGAAACAGAACACGTTGGCATGAAATGTGCTTAAAATGGATAGAGGACTAAATAAACAGGAAAGTAGTGTGAACAATCAGTTTATATATATTGTTGGTGGAGGCACATTCGCGCTCAAGATAGCAAAAATATTATCGGATAATGATATCCATTTTGAGTTTATCGATGATATACAACCAGGCTCTCTGTGCAATCGCACGGTATATCGCACTAATCAAATCCCAAATAAAAACCATGTGTTTTTAGTCGCAATATCGATGCCAAAGTATGCACAAAATGCTAGGACTAAACTAATAACCAATGGGGTACTAGACAGTCATATTCTCCTTTTAAAATACGAGTCAGCGACAAATGTTTTACAACAAATGTTTAAGTTAAATACCGCATTTACTCTTAATTTATTGCAAAAAAAATTAGTCGATTTTCCAACCTTTGAACGTGACTATTTTACGAACAGCACAGTAACCCCGCATAATAAAAAACTGCCAAATCTTGGTTTTTATTTCATCGGGCAAGGAGGCGGGTTTAGAGGGCATATTGTTGACTTGCCCGACGCATTGCGACCACATGGCAACGTTAGAATTTTTAGCGATACAGAAGACTCTCATCACGGTAAACGATTTGATTATTCCATTATGGGTGAAGAGTCAATGCTAGCGAATGAATGGCCTGATTTAGTGATCAATCCCCATTTTTTTGAGTGCTCCCCCAAACACATCCCTAAGCTAACAATGATGCATATGGTTTATGACTTTTTGCTATTCAAAGATTTGGTCGCGCGAGTGATGGCTCAACCAGACATTCACTATCTATTTATTCCGTCGATGGCAAGTATGCTTCTACATAAAGAGATATATCGACAGTATGGGCTAACTAATCAGGTTGTTTTGATTCCAGGCGGCTACCCGAAACTCGACAAAAACGTTATACAATTCAAAGCGGAATCTGCAAAGTTCAAAGCAAATAGTATCTTATATGCACCAACGCTGTCCGCTTTAGTCGCCGCTAAAGAAACAAAATTCACCTACTCAATTTTGGAAGCTGTTGATTTCATTCCAAAGTTACTAAATGATTTCCCTGATAAAGAGATAATTTTTAGACCTCACCCAGATGATTTAATAGTGATAGAGCAAGGCATCACTACTAAACGAGCACAAGCATTTAGAGTATTATTAGCACTGTGTGACACTCACCCTCGATGTCATTTAGATAAATCGAAGAACTATATTAATGTATTTGCTAAAGCTGAGGTTATCATTTCAGACACTTCCTCCGTCGCGTTTTCGTTTGCCGTAACTACGGGGAGGCCGGTTATTTTTTATTCCGCTAATCAACAACAGTTACTAGAGGAATTACCCGACATTGCTTATATTAAAGATCGACAAAAAATAGGTTATTGCATTGATAACTACGAAGATTTATCCTTAACGCTGCGCAATTGTTTTACCAAAACACGGGTAATAAATAAGTGTGATTTTCGACAATCTATTGTCTTCAATAAAGGTACATCTCAGCAATACCTTGTCGATAACTTACAATATTTATTATCGGGAGATAAACATCCCGACTGGTGGTACCTTAACGAAATCACATAGCAATATATACATTTAACAAGGAGAAGAATAATGAAAACAGAATGGGATTATACAAGCTTAGCCGATGCCTACCTTGAGCGTCCAGACTATTCAAAAACAGCAATTGATGCGATGGCTTCAGTCGCTCAATTATCTAAGGGTGACCGTGCATGTGATGTGGGAGCTGGTGTTGCACACCTAACGTTAATGTTAGGCAGTAAAAATTTACACGTTAGCGCCGTAGAGCCTAATGATGCCATGCGTAAAAATGGTATTGAACGTACCAAGAGTTTTTCGAATATAACATGGTGTGAGGGCACCGGCGAAAATACAAAACAAGACGACCAGCAATTTGATATTGTCACATTCGGTAGTAGTTTTAATGTATGTGACCGCCAACTGGCGCTACAAGAAACGGCCAGAATTTTAAAACCCCACGGTTGGTTCGCCTGTATGTGGAATCATCGCGAGCTAAATGACCCAATCCAATCTGCCTTAGAAAGCATTATTAGAGAATATATCCCACAATACGGTTATGGTAGTCGTCGCCAAGATCAGCGTGAAGTCATCGAATCAAGTCATTTATTTGAAAACGTTATTCAATTAAGTGCAAATGTAACTCATAGCCAGAGCATTGAGCAGTGTATTGTCGCCTGGCGCTCTCATGCCACCCTAGAAAGACAGGCTGGCGAACTATTTCCTAAGATCATCGATGCAATAAGCACCTACCTAACAAATTTAGGTGAGAACAAAATTTATATTCCGTATACCACAAAAATATGGATGGCTAAGCTAAAATAATTAGGACTTAACGATGTTAATTTCAAGAGCTTTTGATACAGCTAAATACCCTAATAATACGCAACCAATATATATTGTTGGGGCAGGTTCATTTGCTTTTAAATTAGCATTAGTTCTAGACAAGCACGATCTAACATTTGAATTTATTGATGAGTATGTCGAAAAAAAATTGTTAGGATGCCGTGTTACAAAAGCCGCAGAACTATCTTCAGCCTGTGGCACTTTCTTTGTTGCTATCTCAATTGAAAAGTATGCAATTGAAGCGCAAAAACGTCTGGCGCAACAAGGAATATCAAATAATCAATGTCTTCATTTTATTTGTGATTCTTCAACACTGATGCTCGACCAAATGCTCACACTAAATAAAGCGCTTACTAAAAAACTTTATCAACGGCCAATGTCAGATTTTATTTCATTTGAAAACGCTTTTTTTTCACAACGAAAGACACAGATGGATAGTTTACGTAACGAGAAAAAACGGCTCATCGCATTTACCAGATTAGGTCGTGGCGGAGGATACCCTAAACATCTGGCAAATTTAGCGGAAAAATTATCAGCCACATGCAATGTCATGATGCTCAGCGATACACCTCCCTCCACCCCAAGCGCTAGCGATAATTTTCAACTAATGAGCCAATTAGCGATGTCATCCTGTGAAGTAATGGATCTGGTTATCACAGCAATTGTCTATCCCTGTAGCCCTTCGCATATCCGAAAATTAAGTCTTGTTCATATGGTCTATGACTTTTTACTGTTTTCAGAACAAACTTATGAACATTTACAACAAGCCGACACTCACTACATTTTTGTGCCCTCAAAAGCCAGCATGAAATTACATCAAAAAATATGTTTCGAACGCTCTTTAACCAACAACATCATTTTGATACCAGGTGGCTATCCTAGGCATGACGAAAATATAATCCAGTTTCAGAAATACCCTAGAATAGCTCCTGAACAAGGCGCAATAATATACGCGCCAACATTATCTTCTCTGCCAGCAGGCAACGAAACTGATTCTTGTTATTCGATCATCGAAGCTATCGAGTTTGTTCCACGTATATTATCCGAATTTCCTGAACGAGATTTTATATTCCGACCACACCCAGAGGATTTAGCACTCGTCAATATCGACTCAAAACATCCAAGAGCAATAGCATTTCAACAACTTATATCTTGGTGTGAAAATCATCCTCGCTGTACGATCGATAATAACAAAATGGATTATCTATTGAGTTTTTCTAAATCAGAAATTTTGATTACTGATACATCCTCAGTTGCATTTTCTTTTGGATTAATTACCAACAAAGCGGTAATATTTTTTTCTCATGATCACGATGCATTAGCCACAGATTTCGCGGATTGTGATTTCATTTCAGAACGAAAATATTTTGGCGTTTGTGTTTCCAATAGTGACTCCTTAATACAACAACTAAAAACATCGTTAGCCAACAGTGAGTACAATTTAAGGAACCACGAGTTTTGCCAACAAGTAATATACAACGTCGGCAGTTCAGAGCAGTACCTTGTAAATAATTTACCATACATCTTGGAAGATATTAAGCATCCCGATTGGTGGTATCTTCAGGATCATATAGGACCTAAAAATGTTAAATAACACTATATTCTGGATTACAGGTTTACCAGGTGCAGGGAAAACAACTTTTGCTCATGCCTTGTTAAGTGCGTTAAAACCATACAATTCTGGCATTGTGCATTTAGATGGTGATGAATTAAGAGAGGTATTCAAAAATAATGACTACAGTGAAGCAGGCAGAAAAGCTATTGCTTTACAGTATTCAAATTTAGCTAAATTACTTGCCGAACAGCAATTAACAGTCATTGTTTCAACCGTTTCTCTATTTCATGAAATACAAGATTTTAACCGGAATAATTTTAAAAATTATGTGGAAATATTACTAGACCCCGGCTTAGACACTTTACAAAAAAGAAATAAAAAGCAACTCTACACAGCTAATCACGCTAATTCTAACGTGATCATAGGGCAAGGTATTAAAGCACAAATACCACAGAATCCCGATTTTAAATTTTCAAATAATAATCTTAATGAATTACAAATAAGCATCGATTTAGTTATGCAACAATATGTTCATATCGGAAATGATTAGCCCTATGACTCCCACAATAAAATCTAATTGCGAATGGGTGTTCGAAACCAAAGGTCAGACTCTACTACAACTCTTCGGTAATTTGCACAACGCCGATATATTACCGATCAAGCTAATATACCTTCATCAACTAAACGAATACTCGGAAGATGCTTTTAAAAAATTATTTGACTTTTTTTCTTCAGCATCACTCATTGTTAGAAGTAGCTATAGCGCTGAAGACGGTAAAAACTCATCCTTAGCAGGTATGTTTACAACCATTACCGATGTTAATAACCCAGCAGCATTAAAAAAAGCGATAACAGATGTATTTGCTAGTTACGGCAACCAACTAGATGACACTGAACATCTACTTATTCAACCAATGATTCATAATGTGCAGCATTGCGGAGTCTTATTCAGTTGTGACCCAACATCGAATGCCCCCTATTTTGTTATATCAGATGATACGTCAGGCCAAACAGATATCGTGACTTCCGGGCAGCAAGGTGAAGTAACAAACTACTACATTTACCGCCATAGTTCTCCTACAAACCCTTTACTTTCTCAGTTGATTTCTTTAGCAAATGAACTTATGCAAGGGTTTTCAAATACTTCTATCGATATAGAGTATGCGATAGATAATCAAGGGAAATTGCATCTACTACAAGTTAGGCCGCTTGTGATTAAAAATAGTTATCCCAACAATGTCGACGAAAATATCCATAATATTCATCAAACACTATCAACATTAATGGTTCCACAACCATTTTTATACGGTAGCAGCACAGTATATGGAGTAATGCCTGATTGGAATCCAGCGGAAATTATTGGATTACATCCAAAACCCTTAGCCTTGAGTTTATATAAAGAATTAATAACGAACAGTACATGGGCGTACCAACGAGACAATTATGGTTATCAAAATTTAAGAAGTTTTCCTCTGATGATCGACTTTTCAGGTCTGCCTTATATTGATGTCCGAGTTAGTTTTAATTCGTTTTTACCAAAAAATATCTCCGGTGAGTTAGGTCATAAGTTAGTGGATTATTATTTAAAGCAACTTACAGATAACCCAAAATGTCATGACCGAGTAGAGTTCGATATCGTTTTATCCTGCTACACTCCGTCTATTGGTGAAAAACTTGTTGAGATGCAACAAAATGGATTTACCCAATCACAATGTACCGAATTATCGGCACACTTATTAACGCTGACTAACCGTATCATTGACCCTCGCACAGGTCTTTGGATTCAAGACTTACACAAAATAGAAAAGCTTAAAGCGCGGCACCATGCGGCAAAAAACACTATAAAAGATCCAGTACAACGGATATATTGGCTGTTAGAAGATTGTAAACGTCATGGCACTCTGCCTTTTGCAGGACTGGCGCGAGCGGCTTTTATCGCAGTACAGCTACTGAATTCGCTACGGGATACATCAGTTATTAGCGAACAAGAATACGATGATTTTCATGCATCTCTCAATACCGTCAGTGGGGTGATGCAACAAGATCTCAATGCATTAACTAAACAAGATTTCTTAGCTGAGTATGGGCATCTACGGCCTGGAACCTATGACATATGTTCTCCTCGCTATGACCAAGCACCCGACCGATATTTTTCCTGGGCTAGTAAAAATAATCAGCCCAAAAGTAACCATGTAATTAAAACCATGTCTATCGTGACAAAAAATAATATCAACATTTTACTTAAAGCTCATGGCATTAATCATAGTGCGGATTCTTTATTTCATTTTATAAAATGTGCTATTGAAGGCAGAGAGTATTCAAAGTTTGTATTCACCAAAAGCTTAAGTGACGCAATGGAAGATATAGTGGAATTAGGACATTGTTATGGCTTTTCACGGGACGAGCTTGCTTTTCTCAATATTGGTGTCATCAATCAACTAATAACCGGTGGAGATTCAGTACGAAGGGCGTTTGAGGATAGTATTGCACAAGGTAAACGGCTTTATAGTTATGGCTTAGCAATTAAATTACCTCCGCTTATTAGCTCTCCAACACACGCTTATGAATTTGAATTGTCTGACACTGAACCTAATTATATCACTCGAAACAAAATCACGGCCTATCATATTGATTGTGTTCAAGGTAATGATCTAACAGATAAAATAGTCTTTATTTCAAGTGCTGATCCCGGCTATGACTGGATATTTACTCACAACATTGCAGGTTTTATTACCGAATTTGGAGGCTGTAACTCACATATGGCAATTAGAGCAGCGGAGTTAGATATACCAGCAATTATTGGTGTGGGCGAAACTAATTTCCTACGGTGGCAAAAAAGTGAGTTACTTGAAATCGACTGTGAAAATAGCTCTCTTCGGATCATTAAATGATCAACGTTTACGTAAGCCAACAACGAGTTATTGGCAACCATGGCGAACAACATGATACTTTAGATATTCGATGGTTTGAATTTTTAATGGCCTGTGGACTATTGCCTATTCTCCTACCTAATGATCCCAATTTAACGCGTAAAATTTTGTTGTCTGGGCAAGCTTCTGCAGCAGTCCTCACCGGCGGTGGTCTTTTTGATATGCTCAATGATAACAGCAGAAGCCAAACTGAATTAGCATTACTAAAGTGGTCAGCACAATCTAACAGCCCATTAATAGGAGTGTGTAGAGGCATGCAAGCTATTTTATTGGCGAACGGGGCAACGCTCATGGAGTGCGAAGATCAAGTGAGGGAAAATCAAGATATAATATTCATGGGAGAAATCCGAAATGTTAATAGCTATCATAATTATTCTTGCAAAAACATCCCCACTAGTTTCAATATCATTGGCCATTCAACTGACGACATAATAAAAGCAATTCTAAGTAAAAAAAGACCCATTTTAGGGATCATGTGGCATCCAGAACGCTTAACACCTTTTAAAGAACAAGATAAACAGATGTTTTTTAAATTCATTACACAAGGATATTTATGAACGCGCTTATTTTAGCTGCAGGAAGGGGATCTCGTTTAGGAGACATAACCAAAGACCAACCTAAAGGCCTCACAGAGTTAGCAGGTAGAACATTAATTTCTCGTCAAATAAACGTGCTAAAATCTGCTGCTATCACCCATATAGCCGCAGCAACAGGTTATCAATCAAAAAAAATCGAACAAAATATCCCACAATGCTTTTACAACCAGCATTGGCAAAACAGCAATATGGTGACTTCTTTTTTATGCTGTCATGAGTTTCTTACAAATAGAACTACGATTGTGAGTTATTCTGACATCATCTATTCCGCAAATACCGTACGTTTACTAAAAGAAAGTCAAGGCGATATTGTTATTTGTTATGATCCTAACTGGTTGTGGCAGTGGCAACAGCGATTTGATAACCCACTAGATGATGCCGAAAGTTTTACCATTGATGATGCCGGCTATTTATTAGATATTGGTCAGAGTGTCGCCGTTTTAGATGATATTCAAGGGCAGTATATGGGCCTATTCAAACTGACTGCCAGTGGGTACTTGTCAATAAAATCTATTCTAGATCCGATGACAGAAGATCAAGTGAGTGCTTTAGATATGACCAGTTTGTTCCGTTTATTATTGGACCAAAACATCAAAATATCATTATGTAAAAATACCGATTTTTGGTTTGAGATAGATAATCAGCATGACTTAGCATGTTGCGAAAAGCACATGACGCGACTCAAATGATGAATTAATACCCATAAATGTGCTTATTCGCCTGTCGCGGGACATAGCAAATCCATTAATCGACAGGTTTTTAATGGTCCAATGGTCATGGCTGCACTTGCCCATGACCAGCCAACGCCAAAACCAGAAACGATAATTTTTTGCGGAGCAGTGGTTAACTCCTTTGACAAGCTTAGACATAACGCCAGAGGAATAGAAGCCGAGCTGGTATTGCCAACGTCCGCCATAGAAATAATCAGTTGCTGCGCGCTTACTCCCAATTTATCACCTAGATGTTTGAGCATCATTTCGTTGGCTTGATGCATCACGCAGTAATCTAACTCTTCTATTTTCCAATTTTTGGACGCCAAGCACGCATTGATAGATTTGGGAACTTCCCTTAATGTGAACACAAATACTTGAGTGCCATCCATAAATAGTTCCGCTTGCTTTGCTGGCGCTTTGGCCCCGCCGTTAGGTTGGATTAGATAAGGAGCACCCGAACCATCGCTGCCTAATGAAAAAATCATATCTGCAGCCTGTTCACTTTTTTCGACCGCGATAACACTTAATGCATCGCCAAATAGTGGCGCTACCGTTCGGCCGCTTTCGTTACATTGTTGACTCGTTGTATCTCCAACGACCAGCAACGCTTTATTACCATCGAGTCCTGTTAATAGCTGACATAGCTGCCACAAGCCGTAGACAAAACCAGAACAACCTAAATTGACATCAAAAGCTAGGGTATTCTTGCTCAATCCTAACTTGTTTTGTAGCTGAATGGCATTGCCAGGAAATGGGAAGTCGGGGGTTTGCGTTACAAAGATGACTAGCGCTATATCTTGTTCCTGCCAGTCCATATCTTCAATTAGCTGTTTTCCTGCGATGACAGACAAATCGAGAGATGTCTGATTTTGAGCCGCCACACGCCTAGACTTGATACCCGTTGCGTTAACAATTCGCTGCATTTCTTGTAGCTCTACGCCCGACAAACCAGCCGTATTGACCTTTTCAACGGCAGGGATTACTGAAACAATACCTGTGATTGCCATGTTATTTATTCGGGTTGTGGTCATTATGCATCTCGATTCGGGTGTAAAAACAAAAGCCTGCCTCTATGTTTACACAGACAATGCACTTTAATAGTATTTTATTCAATGTTATAGTGAAATCAATCAACATTTATCTTAATTTCAGCAGGTTCGATAATGGAAACAGTGATCAAATCGGTAAAAATTGCAGGTATGCAAGCCGCAGTTCCTTCCCACAGACATTCTTACGTTGAAAATCCTGATATATTTAACCAAGATGAAGCGGATAAAATATATTCAAGCACTGGTATTCATAGTCGACGTGTATTACCCAAACATCTCTGTGCGTCTGATATGTGTATTGCTGCTGCGCAAACGCTGCTGGAGCGCTTGGGGTGGGATCCATCAACGGTTGATATTTTGCTTTATGTCTCTCAAGACGCCGATTACGCTCTGCCTGCAACCGCTTGCTTAATGCAGAATCGTCTTGGTTTACCACTAACTGCGGCATGTATGGATATTAGCTTGGGCTGCTCTGGGTTTGTCTATGGCAGTTGGATGGCTGGCCAGATGCTTAATAGTTCAAATGGAAAGCGCGCATTAGTGTTATGTGGTGATACATCCAGTCGACATTTAAGAGATGATGATCGTGGTTCACTGCCTTTGTTTGGCGATGCTGGTGTCGCTGTCGCCTATGAGTATGATGAAAGCTGGCCTGATTCTTTTGCTGTATTTGGTACAGATGGTACAGGCGGCCAACATATCGCAGTAAAGGCTGGCGGCAGGAGAAATCCAATCATGCCTAACAAGTCAGGTGTAATAGACCAAGCTAATCCTGATATTTACGCGCAGTCCCGTCTGCATTTAAATGGCGCTGCCGTATTCTCTTTTACCTTAAAAGTTGTACCTAAGTTAATAAAAGATGTACTTGCATTAGCAAGCATTGAAAAAGATGACCTCGACATGGTTGTTATGCATCAAGCAAATAAATTCATCTTGGAACATTTACGTAAAAAAGCAAAATTTTCTAAAGAAAAATATTTGATTGATATGAAAGACTTTGGTAATACCTCTAGCGCATCGGTACCTTTAGCTATTTGTCATCAGTTAAGTGATTTTTTCGACCATGAACCTCAAAAAATGTTACTGGGTGGTTTTGGTGTTGGTTGGTCATGGGGAGCAATCATTGCCGACGTAGCCCTCCAAGTCAAACCACAAATAATCGAAATAAACGATGATTTCCTACCACTGGTTTTAGAGCAAAATACAGACGCTTAATCATCACCTGATAGAGTTTTAATATGAATTTAAGCGGCAAATTATATTTAATCACCGGTGCCTCAGCAGACTCCGATATTGGCTTGGGTATTTGTAAACTGTTGGACCAACAAGGCGCTAAGTTATTATTGGTTGGTCGTAGGAGCGATGCGCTAAATCAAACATTAGCAGCGCTTGAGCAATCTCATCATGTCATTTGTCCTTTTGATTTAAGCCAGCTTGATGATATTCATTCATGGGCAAAGCAATTGATCGCTACTCATGGAGCTATTGATGGCTTGGTTCATAGCGCCAGCTTTCAAGGTTATAGCCCAATAAGAACCATAAAAAAACAACAAATTCATGACTATTTTGATATTAATTTTTTTGCAGCCTTAATGCTTTGTTCTGCCTTTTCCAAAACAAAGCATCATCAAAAGAACGCCAGTTTTGTTTTTATTGGTTCAGCTGCCGGCGCTCGTGGTCTAAAAGCACGAACCTTGTATGCCGCATCAAAAGCGGCATTATCGTCCATGGTTCAATCTGCCGCCTTAGAGCTAGCCCCTAAGTCGATTAGAATTAATTGTGTTGCACCTGCATTGGTCAGTGGTACCAAAGCTGATAAGCAATTTTCCATGTTGGGTGAAGAAAAAACCAAGCAATTGATCGACAGTCACCCGCTTGGCATCAGTAGTCCGGAAGATGTAGCGAACAGTGTCTACTTTTTACTCAGCAATTTAAGTGCTAATACAACGGGCGTTACTCTTGCGGTTGATGGTGGCTTTCTTGCGGGATAAAGCAATCATTGCTTGTTATGCCAATGCTAGTCCGCTAATTGGTTCTGGTCATGTCATGCGTTTAATTGCACTGGCTCAAGAAGCTCAGCAGCAATATGAGATAATATTTTGTTTTCACACTTGTCATGACTCGCTGTTAAGCAAGATAAAACACATCGGGTTTACCACAATGCAGCTCGAAGAAAACGCAGGGTTTTCCCCCCTTGAAAAGCTCAAGCCCGTCGCTATTATTATTGATGACTATCAACTATCGGCGTTCCAGCATACACAACTGGCAGCGCTTGATTGCTATACCGTCATGTTAGATGACGACATGGGCCATGACATTCAATACGCTAACTTAGTCATCAATCCGTCACCTAATGCACAGCAAGCACAATATCAAAAGCGTGCTTGCGATGCCATTTTTTGTTTGGGCCCGCAATATACCCTGCTTAGAGCAGAGTTTAGCCACATTAATCCCATCGCGCTGAGCCAACGAAATAATGTGTTAGTGGTTTTAGGTGGTAGTGATATCAAGCAGCTTGCATTGCCATTATGCCGCTTACTTTTAGAATGTTTACCGAGCGTTACCATCAGTTTACTGCTTGGCAATGACCAGCATCAAAATATGGAGGCGTTAAATAAACTGGCTAAAGAAAATAACAGTTTGAATATTTTGGTTAATCCGCCGAATGTCGCTAGTGTTATGGCACGCTCAAGCCTTGCTCTTTCTGGAGCTGGCGGAACACTAGGCGAACTGGCTTCTCTAGGCGTGCCGACAGTCGCACTAGTCATGGCCGACAATCAAATATTGGCACTTACGTCACCTTTACACAATACTTGGTATCAAGCGATTGATCTTCGCCGCTATCAACCTCACTACAATGATTGGGCAAATCAGTCTCTGTTGACAGAAATCAAATTAACCTGCAAAACGCTTTGGTATGATAAATGCAGAAGAGAACAGATGAGCAAATACGCCAGCCAACTAATTGACACCAATGGTTGCCAACGAATAATCAACCGGTTGACCTTGGATTTACAAAAAATGGACACTAAATGATAGCTGTACAATCAATTCATCCCAGTAGCTATTACCAACCCTCAATATTTGAACAAGAACAACGTCATGTTTTTGAAAAAAATTGGATTTTTGCAGGGTTTAAAGATCAAGTCATCAATAACAATGACTACATCACCGTGCAAATTGGGTCGACACCAGTGGTGATTCAAAATTTTAAAGGCGAAATTAATGCGCTGCTCAATATTTGCAGTCACCGTAAAGCAAAATTAAAAACCGCTACTCATGGCAATAGCCCGTTAGTGTGTCCTTATCATTGCTGGAGTTATAAAAAGAATGGTGATTTAGCCGGTATTCCCCAAAATAAGACGGATTTCGGACTGGATGAGCAAGCCAAAAAATCACTCGCATTGCGCCGTTTTGATTTAGCCATTTGTGGTAATCTGATGTTCGTTCGAATAATCAAACAACAAGAAAGTTTAGAAGAGTTTCTAGGTCCTTACTTCGCACTTTTGCAGCACGTTTCAACAGAGTTTACCGATCCAGTACAAGATGGTCATTATCTGTGGCAAACCAATTGGAAAATTGCCTGTGAAACGGTGTTAGAGGTTTACCATGTAGCGGGAATACACCCTGAAACATTTGCAAAGTTCGCTAAAGCTGAGTGTGATATTGAGCATTTCAATGGCCATTCAACCGGGCATACACCATTGCAAGATACACCAAAGCAATGGTGGAAAAAAGCAAGAAAACTGCTTAAGTTAACTCAAAATGAAACGTATACCGAATACAATCATTTCTTTATCTATCCTAATTTAGCCATTGGACTGACCAATGGCTCTTTAATGTCATTACAAACTTATGAACCGTTGGACCCGAGCCAATCTCGCCTAAATTTTAACTTGCGAATGATGCCCCGTACCGATGGTGACCATAGTAGCGATGTTATAAAATCCGCAGTACAGCTAAATTTCACCCAATTCAACCATACCATTCTAGAAGAAGATAGAGTGGTAGCAGAGTCGTGTCAAAATAATATGCCATTAACAAATACGCCAGGCTTATTAGGGAAATGTGAAGATCGTATAAAACATTTTCACAACGCATGGCGTCAAGATATTACTAAAATTACAGAAGGGAGTTAGAAATGTTTGACAAAACTATGTCAATAGCCGGTCGGAAAATCGGTGCTCAACACCCTCCCTATGTAATAGCAGAACTGTCTGGCAATCATAAAGGCAGCTTGGAGCAAGCATTGGCGATGATCGATGCTGCCGCGAATGCGGGGGCAGATGCAATCAAAATTCAGACCTACCAAGCAGATACAATAACGCTAGATCACAATGGTCCAGAGTTTACCATCGATGGTGGGTTGTGGGCTGGTCGCACGTTACATGACTTATATCAAGAGGCCCATACACCATGGGCATGGCACGAGGCTTTATTCGAACGAGCTAAAGCGCGAAACATTACCCTGTTCTCTTCTCCTTTTGATGATACAGCGGTTGATTTATTAGAATCACTAAACTGCCCTGCTTATAAAATTGCTTCTTTTGAAATCAATGACATCGCGCTACTTGAGCGAGTTGCTCGTACTGGAAAACCAATTATTGTCTCAACAGGTTTAGCCACGCTGGACGAAATATTCGAAGCAGTTAACACCATTGCCAACGCCGGTGGTAGCCAACTGTCGCTGTTACATTGTATAAGCGGCTACCCGACGCCATTGCAAGATTGTAATCTTGCAACAATTAGTGACCTAATTAGCCGTTTCAATTTCCCTATTGGTTTAAGCGATCATACCAGTGACAATATCGCCAGTATTACAGCAGTCGCTGTAGGGGCCAGTCTTATTGAAAAACACTTTACCCTTGATCGAACAGATGGCTCTGTTGATGCCGAGTTTTCGTTAGAACCCGCACAATTCAAACAAATGACCAGTGATGCCAAGCGAACCTATAGTGCGTTAGGCAAAGCAGGTTATGAAGTAAAGCCCAGTGAAGCGGGCGGTCGAAATTTCAGACGCTCTTTATACGTCAGTAAAGACATTAGTCAGGGTGATACCTTTACCAAAGACAACGTGCGATCTGTCAGGCCCGGCTTAGGATTACATACCCGTTATTTACCTCAAATTATCGGTCAGACAGCAACGCAAGATATCGCTTTTGGCAGCGCATTTAAGGCTGATTTCGTGGCGCTTAAATTATTTGAGAATAGCGATAAATGAAAGTTATTTGCATCACCCAAGCACGTATGGGATCGAGTCGATTACCGGGCAAGGTATTGTTACCTATAAATGGTATTCCGTTACTCTCTTATCATATTGAAAGAGTTAAAACGTCTACATTGATAGATAAGCATATTATTGCTACCAGCAACTTATCTATTGAGCAACCTTTAGTGGATTATTGCATTGAGCAACAACAGGCATATTTTTGTGGTGACGAGCAAAATGTATTGCATCGCTTTTATCACTGTGCTTTACAAGAAAATGCTCAGGCCGACGATTTAATTGTGCGGTTGACTGGTGATTGTCCGTTAATTTGTGGTTCACTTATTGATCAGGTTATCCGCGCGCAAATGGCAGGGGACAATTTACAATATAGCCATCTTAGTCTCGCATATTTCCCTCGCGGTTTTGACGTCGAAGTATTTAGCATGCGAGCATTAACAGACGCCTATCGTCACGCGATACAAAAAACACAACAAGAGCACGTCACCTTGTATATTTACAACAACCCGCAATTGTATACTGTCGTTCCCGTAACTACAGGCGACAAACAATGGGCAAATTTCAGACTCTGTGTCGATGAAGTTGAAGATTACAATCTGATTAATCAACTGGTAGCAAAACTGGGAACTCAATGGCCTACAGCAAGTCCAGATGATATCTGCAATATCTTACTCGATGACAAAGAACTTGCACAAATAAACGCCAACGTTATGCAGCGTACGGCACATTAGGCTTTAGAATTAATTTTTCAGGCCGATAATAAAGATAAGCCGCCTCAGATTAAATAAATTTAAACAAGGAACACATCATGAACAAGCAACAATTTTTAAACGAATTAGAAGAAATATTAGAATTAGACAGCGATACCTTAAAAGGTGATGAAGTTTTATTAGCAATGGAGCAATGGGATTCATTGGCATTTTTAAGCGTTATCGCCATGGCCGACGATCATTTTGACATTGTTATTCAAGGTGATAAATTGGAAAAAATTAAGACTGTTTCCGATCTAACGGCCTTAGTCGAAGAACACTTAACCGCATAATGACCAGTGAAACTGTAATCGGGCCGATGAATTTCTTAGGAAAACGCATACTGATAACGGGCGCGTCCACGGGTATTGGGCGAGCTTGTGCTGTGTTGTTATCACAACTTGGTGCCACACTTGTACTTAACGGTCGAGACGAGACTCAACTCGGTAACACCTTGTCTTTACTTGATGGTGATGGCCATCACGTAGCACCGTTTGATATGAGTGATATCGATAACTTGTGTGGTTGGGTGAAGACAATTAGCAAACAATATGGCTACCTTGACGGATTTGTACATTGTGCAGGAGTGCAAATAACCAAACCTATTCGTTTGTTTGATCAACAATTTTTTGATCAAACCATGCATGTTAACCTAGCAAGTGCGATGGCGATAACTAAAGGTTTTCGCCAGCGCCGTGATAAAAACCGACCAGGGGCTATTGTCTTTGTCTCATCAATCGCCGGCTTGATTGGACAAACTGGCAACATTGTTTATGGCACTAGCAAAGCGGGTTTAATGTCATTGACTCGGGGCTTGTCGATGGAGTTATTGCGCGATAATATTCGGGTTAACTGTGTCGCGCCTGCACTAGTCGCTACTGAAATGGCGCAACGTACTCAACAAGAACTCAACGACATGCAATATCAGCATATTCTAGACCAACACCCGATGGGCATTGGTCAACCAAGTGATGTCGCAAATGCCATCGCCTTTTTACTTAGTGATAGCGCAAAGTGGATTAATGCCGTGACACTCCCTATTGACGGTGGCTATTTAGCTAATTAAGAATGAAATTATGGCACTAAATTTTAAACGAGTGGAAATCAGCGACGCGCAACTATTGCTGACATGGCGAACAGACCCAGAAATTACCAAACACATGTTTACCGATCTTGAGCAACCTTCTCTTGAGAAGCAACAACAATGGATAAGTTCACTGGATCACAAAAGTGATTATCGCGCCTATATGATCCAAGACGACGGTAATTCTGTGGGCTTTTTATGTTTTAGCGATATTGACCAGTTTCATCAACGCTGCAGTACAGGATCATACATTTATGATAAACATGCACGGTTAAAATATGGTGCTACATTACATACCTACATTTGCAATTACGCATTCGAACAACTCAAACTCAATAAAATTGTCAATTACATTTTAGGCGCTAACGATAAGGTCGTTAAGCTGCAAAAGTTACATAAAACTCGCTTAGTCGGCTTATTAAAGCAGCATATTTATAAAAATGATCAATTTCATGATTTACATATCTTTGAACAACTTAAGCAAGATTGGTCGGCACAAAAACAACATTTTAGTCTAACAACTATTAGTGCCGCATTTAACGATTGGGACACCGCATGAATATTACACAAGTTATTATCGATGAAACGATACAAATCTTAAAAAATAAAGGACATAGTGACATTGAACTATCGCTTACCTCGACCTTTTTGGACGACTTGCCAATGGACTCGCTCGACTTGGCCACGTTAATTGTAAGTTTAGAGATCATTACCGGTTTGGATCCATTTAAAGCGGGCTTTAAAACTTTTCATAACGTTGGACAACTTGTTTCATTATACGAAAATGTAGCGTAATGCACTTTACCATTGCAAGTGACTTTCAATTATTTGAACCCGATACATTGAGTGAAATTGGCGCTTTCAGTGCTGGTTATTTGTTAACCGATGACAAATATATTGAAGTTCTCTATGAAAGTGGCTCAGATAATAAACATATCGTAAGTAAAATGATCAATGCGATAATAGCTGCGCAATTAGCCGATGTGCCTGTGATATTTAACCGCTCAAATATTGCCATTGCTGATAAAAATATCCCGACTGAATTTTGTGTCGGGTTATTCACTTCAGGGACAACAGGCTTACCAAAACTTATCTTTCATAAACTGGCGAAAATACTACCAAAAAATAGCAAACGCAATGGTGTCAGCCGTTGGCTACTATGTTATCACCCAATGAGTTTCGCTGGCTTGCAGGTAATCTTACAGGCCATTGTGTGTGGTGATGTATTAATTGCAGGAGTCGGTCTTAGCATCAAAGACAATGCAGCATTAGCTAATAATCAACACGTTAACGCAGTCAGTGCAACGCCGTCCTATTTCAGATCTTTATTAATGGCATGGCAAGAAAATAAGCCGCCGTTAAACCTTATCAGCTTGGGAGGGGAAATAACCGACCAAGCCACAATAGACGCAAGTGTGACAACCTTTCCAAGCGCTACAATTCGTCATATTTATGCAACAACAGAAAGTGGTGTCATTTTCTCAGTTAAAGACCAAAAGGCTGGATTTCCTTCGCAATGGTTACAAGAGACTTTCTGCGGATGGCAATTAAGTATTGTTGATCATTGCTTACGACTTACAAATAAAAAGCAATCTATTAATACAGGCGATCTTGTCGATCACTGCTCTGATCGAGTCTATTTCATCGGTCGGCAAGACAACATAGTTAATGTTGGTGGCGAAAAAGTCAATTTAGAACAACTTGAACAACAAATCTTTGCATTGCCCCATATTGACGAGGTGCGAGTATTTGCAAAAAAAAATCCTATTACGGGGTTTCTTGTTTGCGTTGAAATTCAGTCTGATAACGAATTACTAGCAAGAAAATCCTTACGCGAATTTTCTAATCGCTTAACACCAGCGCAGCAGCCAAGAATCATCTCGTTTACGACACAAATAACATTAAGTCAGACCGGAAAAAAGCAAAGGATTTAATATGAAACACATAATAGTGAGTGGCGGCAGTCGCGGTCTTGGCCTTGGTCTTGTCCAAGATTTATTACAATCAGGGTATAAAGTATCAAGTTGCAGCCGAACTAAGACACCGGCCGTTGAGCAACTTGAAGCGACCAATTCACACTTTAAATGGTTTCAAGCAGAAATAGGCGACGCGCAACAGACGGTCACTTTCGTACAACAAGCCTGTCTTTGGGCCGATGGTACTCCACTGTGGGGCTTAATTAATAACGCAGGTATAGCGAAAGAAGGTGTCTTAGCGACCTTTCCAAATGTGGATAGCGAACAACTTATTCAAATCAATCTCACTGGCGCGTTATATTTGGCTAGAGAGGCTTTGCGGGTATTTTTACGGCAAAATAGTGCGGGAAGGATCATTAACATTAGCTCAATTATTGGATCTCGTGGTTATACAGGTCTCGCCGCTTACTCCGCATCTAAAGCAGGATTAGACGGTTTAACGAGAGCACTAGCCCGTGAGAATGGCCGCCGTAATATTACAGTGAATTCTGTTGCTCCTGGTTATCTAGATACCGAAATGTCGTCAACGTTGTCGGATCACAAACGCCAACAAATTATTCGTCGTACGCCAATGCATAGGCTAGGCACTGTTGATGATATTGCACCAACTATTCACTTTTTACTGAGCGATGGCGCTGCATTTATCACCGGACAAACCATCACCATTGACGGTGGCATTACTACTTAGGGAGTGTATATATGTCGAGCGCATCATGTCAGGCCTGCAATTTATTAAACTGGGATCATTTCTCTAACATATCTTTTGGTTTATGGGATGAAGATCAGCAGGATATTTTTCGGAAAAACAAATTCTACCCATTAGCAAAATGTCTTTCGTGCGGACATGTTCAAGTGAGTATTAAATACGACAATACGTTATTTGAGCAACTCTATTTTCATTCAACGCAAGAAGCGGTGATGTGGCATGAAACGCTAGTTGGTAACGACCTACCCTATCAACAAATGATCGATGTTGTGGCCAATAGTTTAACCTCAAACAATACCGTTGTTGATTTTGGCTGTGGTGAAGGTAAATTATTGTCAACTGCCAAGCGAGTTGAACCCTCATTAAACCTTATTGGCATTGATTTTAACGATCGCGTTGCATGTGATGATATTAGCTATCTATCACACAACCTCAATCAGCTCGACTCACTGCCAACGCACTTTTGGCCAAACGGAATCGATCTAGCGATGGCATCACACGTACTTGAGCACGTAATTAGCCCCGTACTGTTTTTGAAGCAAATAAAACAGCATTTAAATCGAAGCGGTAAGATATTTATCGAAGTACCAGATTTTTCACAACGCCATGCTGATGAATCAATTGGCATGAGCAACTTAATAAATTTGCAACATATACACTATTACACCGCAGATACAATAACCGCGATAGCAAATCGAGCGGGTCTTAGCGTGCTTAGCCTCAAGAGAATAACCACTGGGTATATTCCAAGGCTGCAAGTATTACTAGCCAATGACAATAATGAGAAAACAACGCAACTTGATATGGCAACCAATACAGCGGTTGATACAGTAGTTCATTATCAGGCGCAATGCATTGCCAAACGCCAGCGCTTAGCCAGAACTATTATTGACTCGGTTGCATCAGATGAAAGCGTAGGAATTTGGGGTATTGGCGCTGACTTTTACACTATGGTTTCTCATAATAAACCGCTATCAAACCTAATCGAACAAGGTAAAGTCACCCTATTCGATTATCAATTAAAAGACAAATCTTATCTTGGGCAAACCATTCAATGTAGTAGTGACATTCCAACTTATTCAGGCATTGTATATTTGTCGCCTCTGCTGGCAGAAACTCGAATAAAGATGAATAAAATAAGCGAAGATTGGCCGAATACACGAGATATTTACCGCATATATTAAGGGAATTATAATGGTTTCAAAACTTCAACAATGTCAGGTTTGCTCTGAAAAATCCTGGTTAGCTATTGCCACGCTTCATTCTGGTATCTGGGACAAACAGCAAACAAAGTTAGCGCGTGTTGAATTAGATTTTCCTATCGGTGAATGCGAGCATTGCGGCCATGTGCAGGTAACAACTGAATATAATGAATATATTTTTTCCTGCTTATATTTTAGCGATGTTAGAGCACCCGCTATGTTTTTTAAATCATCAAGCAATGAAAAAACGCCCTATCAACAAATGATTGATTTCTTTCAACCGTATTTAACTGAAAATAGCAATATTGTCGATTTTGGTTGTGGTAGCGCCAATGTTTTCAAAGAAATAAAAAAGCATCAAATAGTTACAGGCCCTTTAACTGGTATTGATTTTAATCCAATGATCGACGATGAAACTGTTAATAAGCTGTTGTGGGATATCAATTCATTGCAAGATCTCCCTAGTACTCATTGGCCTTCAGGAATAGATTTAGCGATTTCAACCCATGTACTAGAGCACGTGATTAATCCAGTGGCTTTCCTCTCTAATATCGCTAAAAACCTTTCAACGAACGGTAAAATATTTATTGAGGTACCTGATTGCAGCCATGATACTGACCTCTCAAATATTGCCTATACTAGCGTTGTACATGGACAACATATTCATTATTATACAAAAGATAGTATCGCGGCTATCGCCCAAAGAGCGGGCCTGAAGATAGTAAAGTCGCAACAAATAATGACTCGTGAAATACCCCGCTTGTTAATAATAATGGAAATATCCAATTCCAGAATACCAGTTCCGGCTATAAAAATGACAGCGTCTAGCGCCGTCAAAAAACAACTTTTTCAAGTTCCCAAATTACATGACAACTTAGCTGAAAAAATTATCACTGAAATAGATAGCAATGGCTGTGCGGGTATATGGGGGATAGGCGGAGATGCATTTTTACTGCTTAAAAATAGCCCACGATTAAGAGAATTATTAAAACAAAATAAACTTATAATGTTTGATTATGAACTGGCAAATCATCATTATTTTAACCAGCTTATTCTGTCTAGTAGTAGCCTTTCATCGGTACGTTTTACCGTATATATAACCCCAATCCTAGCGATAACCAGAGAGAAAATGGTGCTGCTAAGTCAAGATTGGGATACTAATATCATAGACCCATATACGCATAAGTAACGTGACTAATAATAAATAAACCTTTGATATCAGATTGATATCAAAGGCCTGAGGTTTAGTTAGCTAATTAACTTGTAGGGCTGAGCTTAATGAGTAATTCATATTCAATAATATCAGCAATATATATAAAGTCTCGTCGCTGCTGGGCATCGACAATCAACTTCAAGTAAGCAACAGCATATTCATAGTCAGTAGGGTTGAGCGAATCAATAAAAGGCCCGACTGTACGTGAAAAAACGCCTAAAGACTCAATCCCTTGTGCTTCATAACCAAGGCGAAGAAATTGACAACTTTGGTTTGCCACGTCAATAACTTGTTGCAATGTCATGGTTTTTTCCACGGTAAGGTTCCTTCAATATGGGCGCCATCGACACTGCCATTATAGAAACAGACTGTTGGGTGCTGAGCTATATATTGCTCTAAATCTCGCATATAACCTTTAAAGTTGGCCATGGTTGCAACTTTCTCACCATGTCCATTTAACAACCAATGCTGGGGTTTATCAATCGCCTGTTGCCAATCTTGCCAATGAGCATGACTTTTCCCGAAAGGAAAACAAAAATCAGCACCAAGTAATATTACGCGATCAAACCCTAACCTAACGGCAAAGTCTATTGCAGGGTGAATAACACTACCGCCACTAAATAACCGAGTCTTTGGGTATTTTTCGTTAATATCATCGTATAATTCACCTAATGAATAGGCCGCAAACCGTTTTCCTGGCCAGCTTGCTAAAAATTTAGGCTCAAGGCGCGGAAAATAAACCAATGAACTATTGGCTAACAGTGCTAGATCGACGTTAGCAAATAACTTATCTGAGTAGGGGTCGATTGACACCACGACATCTGGAATAATGCCATGATCTAACAGCGGTTTTACAGAAGCGTCTAGCACAATTAATAATGCGTCTGCTGCGACTCTTTCTTTTAACCATTGATAATGTTGAGCTAAAGTAGGCCCTGCTGCGGCGATGATCACATCAGGATATGTTAAACGGTCAAAGCTTAAAATATCCTGATCTGCTGCTAAAAAAGGCCTGTTAGCTAACAATAATTGTTTAATTTTATCGTTATCTTTGTGGTGTTTTTTGTGGATGAATTTATTCGCTAGTTCTAATTCAAGTCGATCACGTAATTGAGCAGCGTCATCTTGCGCTAATACCAGTTCTGCAGGCAATGCTACGAACGGCACGAGTACTTGTTTGCAAGCGTGAAAAGAGCATAAATTAGTCCGCGGATCCGCTAACCAGTCACTATGATCAAACAAGGCTAAAGAATAATAAAAAATTGAAAAATTTAGAATGCAGACATTCAATTCTTTTATTGCTGTACGGTGTAACAAAGTCTTTTGAACTGCCCCAATTCCGGTACCGTAAACATGCGCAATAGTGGCGTTTACATCTATCTGCTGACACTGTAGTTTAGCCTCAACTAATGGCTCATAATTACTCGACAACTGGATATTATCAACCACTAGAGTGTGTAGTTGACGTTCAATTTTAATCTTTTGCGGATCAACTTTTTCAAGCTCAGTAATCAACTGTGGCCAGCGCTGAGCAATAATCTCAATATTGAGATTAAAGGCTGTATTATTCATTTGAGCTTGCCCGCTCAATTTCAGATAACTGTGCTAAACCTTCCTGTGCCAGTAAAAAATTTGGTGATAACTGTAATACATGTGAATAAGCCATTTTTGCCGAATCATATGCCCCTATCGCAACAAAAATACGTGCTAAGTTAATCCAGCTATTGAGATCACTTGGAAAATGTTCTAAATATTTAGAGTATATTTCTATCGAGAGTTCACTTTTATTATTTATCCATAGGATCTGAGCGTACAAACTTAAGTGGTTATCAGTCACCTGTGCCAAATGTGCTAATATTTCTTCAGCTTGTGTAAATCGCTTCTCGTCAATCAAAACTTTCACGAATAAATTGAGCGAAAACTCTTCCAACTGTTGCCACTGGGCCTGATAAAATTGTTCTATCGCTTGAGTTTTATTGCCGTTGATCAGAGATAAATAAGCTTGTCCTAAATAGCACAATTCCCTATCGAGATTATTATCATCTTCATAATGCACTTCTAGCATCGTAATAATGACTTGCAACCCTTCATTATTTTTTTCACAATACAGACGCTTTAACTTAGTCGCTACCCCATTTAGGTTCGGCTTAGCCACCGTAATATATTTATGGTCTAACTCAACATAATGACTATTTTTTTTCTGTTCTAAGGCTATCAATTGTTGCTCTTGAGCATTCGAAAGCGCGCCATCCTGATACTTTTTCCACGTTTTGCCTCTCCCGTATTCATGATTGCTTTGCCACTGCGTTAATAAATCATCCAATGGCACAACATCACTTACTAAATCAGTGCTTAAGTTTAATCGGTATTGAGCTAGTTCGATGTATTGTAAGTACCTATTTATGCCAACAAGATATGCTTGATAATAAAGCTTTCCATTTTCAAGTTGTTGCAACTCGGTCAATTGTGAGTTTTTTTTACCAGTAAGCGTTTTAAGGAAAGATCTAATGGCATTTTGTTTTATGATTTTGCTGGTTGATTGATATTTACCGCTAAGTTTTTTTTCAATTTTGTCCATTTTAAATTTAGCAGACGCGCGTTTGGAGTCAGACAAGTTTGATTGATAAAGTATTTCGTTGTATTTAAATGCTTCATTAACGAGCTTTTTAATGTCTAATAATTCATGCGTAAACCGCTGTAACTCTGTCTTAATCACTAAGTTATTGGAAATTATTTCGGCTTTAGTTAATTTATTTATGCAAGCAGCTATTAATTTCGCCGCTGAAAAAGTCTCTGGTTTTAACATAACGTCAGAAGTTAAACAGTGCTCAATATTTTCAACCGCCTTGGCATGCTTGGAAAGATTATAGATCTTAACACCTTGTTCTACTGCAACTTTAGCTTGTTCAGCAAAAGTATCTGCAGCAATCAACAAGCCCATTATTGTTTCTACCCGTTGACCTGCATAGGTTTCAACCCACAAACCATCGCGTGAAATGTCCTGCATTCGATCTTTTTCGAAGCTACCCTCAGCATGAGTAGTACCATCTTTGCGATAACATAAGTCGACTCCTGTCAGGTAAATTTCTGAACATCCCAACTCAACGGCAGCTAACAATGCAGCATTTGTCACTGTCGGCCCAGCCAACAACACATTAGCGTCGTTAACTCGACTTTGCCACGGCAATCGCTCGCCCATGTAAACGCTATTCCCTGACCATTGACCTAACAACTGAGGCACAACGTGGTTAGCGGTTATCAGTAAAGCGTCATCATCAAAATCAAGACATTCTTTGCTCAATTCGAAGCTAAGTGGCTGGGGGTCAATAGAGCAAAAGATATCTGGTTTCAATCCGACACTTTGCAGCCGTTTTGCGATACGAGAAACTGCAATAACTAATAATTGGTCACGATTATCAATTACCCACTGCAAGTCGTTATCAAGCGAAGGTCCACCGCCAAGGATGACACAAGTACATCCCTCAAAAGCACCACGTAGCTTAGCCAAAGGCACCATATTATCGGTACAATTTGCAATTTGGTTCTCAATAAATGCTAAATTACCAAAAGCGGCATTAGTCTGAAAAGTTAATTGTTCTAAGGAATATTGAATATCAATAGAAGCTTGATGGTAATAATTATTTGTCGCGTAAACTTCAGCCAGTGAGCGAAAAACACGAATGGATTCGGTATATAGATAACTAGACATTGCCTCATGGTTAAAACCATTAAGCCACTCATCAGGCGTACAGAACATTATTTGTTCTTGCCACTGCGTAGGTATTTCAGGCCGAATTAATTCAATATATTGAGGTAACTCGATGAAAACAAATCTAGAATTTTCAGGGATGCCATGTTCAAAAATATACTGCACTAACAGACCAGAGTCGGTGCCAATAATTACATTGTAGAAATCTTCTTGCCATAATTGTTGTTTGAATAAACTGTTGTAGAGGGTTTTAGACTCAACTTCTAATAATGAATCAGCATTAACAGAGTATAAATACTGCTCACCAAATTTATTTGTAAGCACTGGTTCGTTACTGATATCTATCTGGCTTTGCTCGATT
>Ga0209292_1001573_pt1 | contig 27713 bp, 26 predicted proteins | sample GOMGulsemesocosm_2_FD_184634 | JGI IMG/M metagenome (GOLD analysis project Ga0209292, IMG submission 184634) | Methane-oxidizing microbial communities from mesocosms in the Gulf of Mexico - GOM9C Gulf of Mexico (SPAdes) (version 2) | ecosystem: Environmental > Aquatic > Marine > Cold seeps... | reverse complement strand
CTGTAAGCTGCTTTCCCTCATAAAGAGTATCGTAGACAGTCATTCATCTGGATACTATTTCACCTATTAAGCAGCACTGAATTTCTTATAGGCAAAAAAATACCCAGTTGGAACTAACCAACTGGGTATTTTAGAATGAGTGAGTCCGCCTGTAAGCCACTTTCCGTTATAGAGAGGGTCGTAGGCAGTCATTCATCTGGACATTATGTCTCTATAGAATAAAGGTAAGCGGCTAATCAACTACACCCTTGCAGTTCCAAGGTAGCAGAGCATCGATATCTTCTAACGTTTCAGCTGAAGGAAGCAGGGTAAATAACAGCTTGAGGTAAGCATAAGGTTCTAGACCATTAGCTTTGGCGGTTTCTATAATGCTATATAAGTTAGCACTACTTTTGGCGCCTTTCTGGCTGGCGCTGAACAGCCAGTTTTTTCGACCTATGACGAACGGGCGTATACTGTTTTCCGCACGATTATTGTCAATGGGGTAGCAGCCATCCTCAACGAAGCCTATTAATCGTGGCCATTGATTTTGTAAATACTGTACGGCTTTGCCGATCGCTGTTTTTGGGGGCGTATTGGCGATGGCTTTATCAAGCCATTTTCTAAGCTTGCTTAAAATGAGCTTGGATTGCTTTTGCCTTATCTCATAGCGTTGATCGACCGTATAATCCTCGCTCTCTGTTTCAACACGGTAGAGCTGCTGGATCAGTGATAATACCTGATCAGCTCGGCCTGACTTGCCTTTTACTTGTTGCTTTTTTGCATCCATAAACTTGCGCCGCGCATGCGCCCAGCAACCCAAGCGGATTAATTGACCTTCATTACACGCCGCTTGATAGCCTTCGTAACCATCGACCATTAACGCACCACTAAAATCATTTAGCTTGAGCTTAGGTGTATCTCCATTGCGGGTCGGCGAGTAATGGAACAGTACGGCAGGTTGTGCGCTCTGCTGTAAGCTACTGATGACCCACATGTAGCTTTTGCTCTGGGCTTTTCTACCAGGTTCATCGAGTACTTGCACTGGCGTTTCATCCATATGCAGCACGGGTTGCTGTTGCAGGGCATCAAGCATTCGATTAATAATGGACTGAACAAGATCACCGCAATGGATCATCCAGTTCGCTAAGCTGGTACGGTCTAATCTGATGCCGCTGCGCTCTAATATACTGACTTGGCGATACAGTGGCAGAGCATCAGCATATTTCCCCGTCACGATGTGCGCTAACAGCCCAGGTGATGCGATGCTTTTCTCGATGGGTTGTTTGGGTTTCTTGGCGCTAACGACATAGCTTTTACAGCAAGGGCACGCGTACTTTTGACACAGGTGACGTAACACTTTTATTTTAGCGGGGATTATATCGAGTTGTTCGTGCTGATCGTGGCCAATCAACTTTAACGCAGTGCCATCATGCGGGCAGAACTTTTCGGTATCTGCTAGATCGTAAATGATATCTTCGCGGGGGAGTTCTGCGGGTATTGATATACGCTTCTTCTTGCGACGCTTATGCTCAGGGACAACGATATCATTGAGTGCTAATTGCGGTTCTATATCACAATGCTCTTCTGACTCGTTAAATAATAGCCCCTGTTCATCGGCAGGAAGCTTCTCACTAGAGCTGCCAAATTGCAGAGCATGCGCTTGCGCGAGCAGGCCTTCAAGCAACTCGATACGGCGGTCTTTGCGGACTAAAACGTCACGTAAACGACCTACTTCAGATTCAATATCAGCGGGGGAATTCATGCTGATATTATACTAAATTGTGCCTAGCTAAGCAGCGTATATTGCTGTGTTTTATGGGGTTTCATGCGATTAATGTCGAAGCCTCGCAACAACCAGCTCATGTGTTCATTATCTAAATTGATAACCTCTTCACTATGCTTTTTGGGCCATTGAAACTTGTCTTTTTCAAGGCGTTTATACCAAAGACAAAAGCCAGTGCTATCCCAATAAAGTAGCTTGAGTTTATCTCGCCCTTTATTACAAAACACAAAGAGCCCTGCACCGTAGGGCGATAGCTCCATTTCTTGTTCAACGATCATAGATAGCCCGTTGATCGACTTTCTAAAATCAACGAAATCACGATGTAAATAAACCTGTTGGAACTCACTCAAGCTTTTCATGCTTGTAGCTCACGTAAAATCTGAGCAATAAATTTTGTATCGGTAGTGTTGCTACACTGAAAACTCACACCGTTACAGGTAAGCGTGAAGGCTTCTGGTTGAACAGACTCTGCTGGCACCTTGGGTTTAACCTTGATAAAAGCAGGCGGCACTTTTTTAAACTTGCACTTATATTGACTGAAGTATTTCTGATTTAGGTTATTCTGACGACAAAACTCTGCAGCAGTTAATCCGCTGCTGAGTTGTCTCTCAACAACTGCTTTCCAATCAGCTAATGATTTACGGGCCATGCGCTACTCCTTATAAAAGAAGCTAGTGTAGTGGGTGCTGTATTAAGCTGGATAGTATGTGGTTGGTTAGGCGCTTACGTTAAATGTATTAGATGATTAACTTTGAATGGGTAGCGCCTTAGTTCTAGCTGTTGTGCCTCGGTGAAAGTTGGATTAGGCATATGCGGATTATGTTAATTAGCAAACTTGTCGGTCATCAATGATTCAATAGGAAGGGATGAGTGATACTAGATATAGTTGTTCTCAATAACTATATCTAGTTGTGCTCAGGTTAGCTGTGTGAGGCTTTCACAGTAGGCGTTTGTTGCTAGATGGATACTAGTCAATTGCCTGCATAAACCGCTCTTTTATATCGACAGCAAGGTAGGGTATTTCTGCATCATCGGCTTTGTTGCCCGCTTCAATCATAAAGTGTACAAAGTTCAACTTGTCAGCCAACATGCTCTGCAAAGTTTGTTTGTCATCGCTCATGGCACTTTTTTGCAACCCTAGTGATTGCACCATCGCTGACAAATTATAGCCCTTAGAACTCATCGTTGGCTGATTTCCGGTGGAACCCCAGCTGCCGTTATCGAGACATATGACGGTTAAATTCTCTGGACACATGCAGGCTAAATCAAACAATTGATTGGGATTAAAAAAGAAAGAACCATCCCCGTCGATGACGTAAACATGCCGCTTCGGCTGCTCTAGAGCAAGGGCGATTGCGACTTCTGTGGCAGAGCCCAGTGCACCCAACATATAGAAATTTGTATCTCTATCACTATAGTTATACAACTCTCTAGAGGGGAAACCGATTTGTGAAATAATGATGTCTTCACCCTTTACAGCATCGACAACGGCCGCGATAGCCCCTGCGCGTTTAAGTGTCGGAGTACCGTTATAACCGGCAACTTGAATATTAATAGGGTTTAATTTAGGCGCTCCAAAGACGTGGTAATCTGGGCTGTTAGTCTCCCATAGCTGTGGCGAAAGTAGATAGACTTTGACTTTTTTCTCAATAAAGCACTGTGCGACATCCTCAGTGATGCCCTCCAAATCGGCTGTAGTTTCTAAGATTTTGTACTCGACATCAATGGCACTGAGCAAAGCTTCAACTTTAGAGCCGAAGATCACCTGCGCCTCTATCAATTCTTGGTAGTGACCGCGCCAGGAGACAAAAATAGGCAGCGCTTCGGCATACAGCTTTTGCATAGTGTAGAGCTCTGTCACCAGATTTCCCAAGCCAGTGTTTTGCATAAACATAGCACTGCGTTTAGCCGCGAGTGAGCGCCCAAAGCACAACCCCAATCCGATAGACTCTTTGCTAATGTCCCATAACCCAACCTGCTCAGGTCGATGTTTCATCACTTGATTGAGTTTGTTGCAGGGCATATAGGCAACTTTGTCCACTTGGTTTTCTGTCAGAGCATGCCATATCTTTTCACTGTTATTCATAGTAATCCTCTCGATAGCATAAGTTAGGCTGGGCGCAAATTATTCCTGTGACTTGCGCACAAATTTACGGCTAAGCTAGCCTAGATTTAAGGTGTTCTAAAAAAAATGTAGAATGTGGCTAAGAGATTAGGCGCAGCACCAAGCGTCGGGCTGCAGTACAATTTTTGCACTGCTAACACAGCCGTTGTGCAGGTCTTTAAAAGCTTGTGCTCCCGTGGATAGTGGGCGTACATCGACCCATGATAGGTCACCTAATTGACGTTGATAGAGCATATTAATAGCCGCACACATATCCGCTTTGCTGTAGCAGTAGTTACCTAAAAGGGTGACTTCCTGCAAGGTTAACTTGCGGATGTCTAATCCAGCATCACTATCTTGCAGGCCGATGTGGGAGATTATCCCCCCAGGTCTTACTGCGCTGCTGGCGGCACTGCGGGTGCTGGCGGCGCCAACACAGTCAAATACAATATCGTAATCTTCATCGGCTGCTGGGTCTGTGATAGGGTCAAAACAACGGGCGCAATGTTGTTGCTCTACGCACTGCCTGCGCAGTGGATTTGTTTCTGCTAAGTCTATCGAGTTGCAACCTTTTGCCTTTAAGATTAAGGCCGTCAGTAAACCTATGGCGCCGCCGCCAATCACTAGCGTGCGAGCCTCGCACAGCGGGCGGTATAAAACTCTCTCCACCAGCGCAATAGCGTGCAACGCGGTGGCAGTAGGCTCCGTTAAAGAAGCGTGAACGAGGTTCATATCGGCGGGGATTGGCAGTAAATTGCGCGCCGCTATGGCGACCTTATCTGCGTAAGCACCGGCCAAATACATACCGATTAATTCGCGCTGGCTACATAAATTACTGCGTCCTCCCAGACAGTAAGGGCATTCACCACAAGTCATCAGGGGATTGATGACCATCTGCTGGCCGGCGAACTCACCGTCTAGCACGGTACCACTGACCTCGTGTCCTAAAATCAGTGGAGCAATCCTGCGACTGTCCTTGCCGTGGTAGGCGTGCATGTCAGAGCCGCAAATAGCAGTGGCGGCTATTTCGACCATTACATCGCCCTCTCTAAGCGTCGGCAGAGGTTCTCTGCGATAGCTCATCTGTTGCGTGCCAGTGTAGACCAGCGCATTCATGCTCGTTTTCATTTATAAGTACCTTATTTTGCGGTGAAACCGCCATCGATGTAGATCGTTTGCCCGGTAATATAATCACTGCCATGGCTTGCCAAGAAGACGCATAGCCCGTCAAGGTCTGCCAGCTCACCATTGCGGCCGATAGCGGTTTGCGCTGACAGTGTTTGGCTTAACTGTGACTGTTCAAAGACCGATTGGGTTAATTCAGTCGGGAAAAAACCCGGCGCAATAGCATTACAGCCAATGCCTTGCGCAGACCAAGCTTCAGCCATGGCGCGCGTTAACTGTACTACCCCGCCTTTAGATGCGCCGTAGGCAAGCCCATGACTAAACGCGCGAGTCGATTGCAGCGATGCTACATTGATAATTTTCCCCCAGCCCCGCTCTCGCATTTGTGGCACTAGTTTTTGTGCCAAAAAAAACGGTATTTTGAGGTTTAAGTCCAAAGTATCATCCCAATTTTGCAGGCTGATTTGGTCGGCGTGCTGACGCAGGTTGACACCCGCCGTGTTGCACAATATATCGATTTTCTGCCAGGGATGGAGCGCCATGTTGACTATTTCATCCAGTTGACTTAAATCGGTTAAATCAGCGGCCAAGAAGGTCGCCTGACCACCGCTTGCGGTAATTTCAGTGCACAATTGCTGCAGTTTTAGCTCACGTCTTCCCAGCAGTACCAGACGCGCACCTGCGTGACTGAGCGCTCGGGCTTGCTGTGCGCCAATCCCCGAGGAGGCTCCTGTTATCAGTGCTACTTTGCCGCTCAAATCAAACAGCTTCAATGGGCAGCCTCAAGCTCAAAAGTCTCATTCGGGAAGTATTTGTTTAAGCGTTCATCTCCGCTGCGTGCGTGCGCCTCCATACCCTCAAGACGGGAGATGCGGGCAGTAACCGCGGCGACTTCTCTATTCGCCTCTTGGGTCATGCGCTGAGTAGTGACGGTTTTAATAAATTTCCCCGCCGATAGTCCGCCGGTATATTTGGCGGCACCTTTGGTCGGTAAGATGTGATTGGTGCCTGAGCACTTATCGCCAAAAGAGACCGTTGTCTCTTCACCGACAAACAGTGAGCCGTAATTTTTGAGACGATTAACCCACCAGTCTAAGTCTTCACACATCACTTCTAAATGCTCTGCAGCGTATTGATCACTGACTACAGCGGCCTCTTCAGCGCTTTCACAGAGAATAACTTCGCCGTATTCCGACCAGGCTTTTTGTGCGGCGAAACGCGCCGTGTCCGGGAGGCGGGCAATATAATCGGGCATGATAGCGATGACTTTTTCAGCCAGCGCAAGGTCAGTGCTAATAAGCCAGACGGGGGAGTCTGGACCGTGTTCGGCTTGGCTGACTAAATCGGTCGCCACTAGATGTGGGTCAGCGCTGTTATCGGCGATAATAGCAATTTCAGTCGGGCCGGCAAACAAGTCGATGCCCACTCGACCATACAACATGCGCTTTGCCTCTGCGACAAAGCGATTACCCGGGCCAACTAATATATCGGCGGCACGATTGGTAAATAGACCAAAGGCCATTGCGGCAATGCCCTGTACGCCGCCAAGTGCCAAAATTGTATCGGCACCGGCCAAATTGGCGGTGTAGATGATCGCGGGATTAACGCCTTGGCCGGGCTTTGGCGGCGAGCAGGCGATGACGTGATCGACCCCAGCAGCTTTTGCGGTAGCCACTGACATAACGGCAGAGGCGACATGGGCATAGCGCCCGCCTGGAACATAGCAGCCCGCAGTCTGCATTGGAATTTGCTTTTGTCCGGCCCAGAGTCCAGGGCTTAATTCAGTTTCAAAATCAATCAGGGCTGCGCGCTGTTTTTGAGCAAAGCTAAAGACTCTGTCGTAGGCAAAGCGAATGTCATCTTTGGTGCGTTGCGACAGACTGTTGGTGGCCTCCGCTATCTCCTGGGGACTAACAATGATGTTGCCGTGATAATCGTCCAGCTTGGCCGCGAACTCCGCGCATTTTTGCTCGCCGCCCGCCTCAATTTCGCCGAGCATCTTACTGACTATTTCACGGGTATTGTCCTCTAAAGTGGTGGCATTTTTGGCAGCTTTTTTTAAATAGGTAATGGTCATTGTCTGATTCCTAAAATTGGATAAGTAAAGTTCGTGGAATACTCTTTAGCGAGCGTAATCTGGGATTGCCCACATCGATAGTTCGGGCACAAATGCCAGTAATAACACTATGGAGAGCATCGCCAGCACAAATGGCACGGCAAACCCGGCAATTTTTAGTACCGATGTGCCGCTGATGCTGGATACAACAAATAGATTCAGACCCAGCGGTGGGGTGATAAAACCTACTCCTAAGGCGGTGATCATCATGATGCAAAACTGTATGTCCGGCATCCCTATCTCCTGCGCTAGAGGCAGCATGATAGGAGATAAAATGACGATATTCGGGGTGGTCTCCATGACACAGCCTGCCAGAATTAAAATGCCGATCATTAACAAAATAATATAGCTTGGTTCTTGGGTTATTTCGGTGATCATATAGACAAAGCCCTGCGGTACATCCAGAGCTGCCAGCGCTTGTGCCAAGGGCAGTGAGAAGGCAATAATTGGCAGGATGACTCCGTTTACCTTGGCGGAACTGCTGAGCATCTTGGGAAAATCTTGCAGCTTAATAGTACCTTGTGCCAGACCGATGATAATCGTCGTGATAACGGCGACAGCGGCCGCTTCGGTGGGAGTGAAAACACCGCTGTAGATACCGCCTAGTATGACCACAGGCACGATCAGTGCGTAGCGACCATCAATCAGAGCATGCATAATTCGACTGCGCGAGAAACCGGCTTCGGCGTTTTCAAAGCGATTAATACGGTTGAGTATAATATTGCAGAGCATGATCACGAACATCACCATTAACCCAGGTATCAGCGCCGCTAAGAATAATGTTGAGGCGGATATGCCCAACACTAAACCGATAATGATATAGGCGATAGAGGGTGGGATTAGAATGCCGGTACAAGCACCGGCGGCGACGAGCGCACAAGCGTAAGGTTTTGGATAGCCCTGTTCAACTAAGCGGTCGATAGTCATACGGCCGACACCAGCAGCACCCGCCGCATCTGAGCCAGAAATGCAGGCAAAAAAGCCGCACACTAACACCGTAGCAGTACCAAAGCCGGAGCGCACTCCACCGGTTAACGCTTCAGCGATATTTAATAGTTTGCGCGACAGCCCTGTGCGCACTAATACATCTCCCGTGAGTATGAACAGTGGGATCGCAATAAGGGCAAAAGCATCGATGCCGTCAAACAGTGCCTCTCCCAGCAATGACAGTGGTAATACCCCACTAAAGTGCAATATAGACACAGAGATAGTGCCGAGCACTGCCCAAATTGGCACGCCAAATGCGAACAGAATCACCCCAAATAACAGTGGACCTGCCAACTCCCAGCCCCACTCCAAACTGACTTGAGTGTTTAAATAGTTGTACATAAAATTACCTGTAAAGAGGTTGTTCAATCAAAGAGTTTGTGACCGGTGAAAATTGCCTGATCGGTGTTGTACATTTTCAAATCGCGCCACAATGATTGCACTAAGCGAAAGCAAATCAAGGTAAAACCAAGCGGCACAGCGGCGATAAACCAGGCTTGGCTGATCCCTAAGCCGTGGGTGACTGAACCAAACTTTACTGAAGTGAAAAATGTTTCCAGCGAAAAGTAAAAGGCCAGACAGGCGATGCTTAGCATCACTAAATCACCGAAAATATACACGCTGAGTTGGCCCTTGCGCGGCAGTAGTGACAAGATAATATCGATGCGAATATGGGCTCGCTCTTTGACCCCGGCAGCGGCACCGATCCAGGCGAGATAGATAAAAGAGTAACGCGCGACTTCCTCGCCCCAGTTGGAGGAAAAGGACAGCCCAAAGCGACGTATTACTTCAATGCCGACGGTTGTGACAATCAGGGTGTAAAAAATTAATAGTAACCAGCGCTCAGCGTTATCATCTAGCTGCTGCCAAAATGATTTATGGGCTGTCAGCGGGGTGTTTTTTGCATCTTGCATCTAGTATCACCTCAAAAAACAAGATAGAGACAATTGTTAATCATCAATAAAAGTGCTCACACTTACCCCTGCTGAGCAGAACCCAGCAAGGATAGATGTTATCTGCAGGAATTAAGTTTAGACGTCGTGGACAAAGTGCTTACCTCGGGTATTGGCGGCTGCCAATAGCTCTTCGAAGGTATCTAAGCTGCCCGCAAGCTCAATTTTAATATCGTCCCAGACAGGCAGTTGATGGCCGGCTTTATCAACCCATTGCTGTAATTCTGAGCTGGTAGGCGAATAAAATTTGACCCCAGATTTTGCCATTTCAGCCATGGAAAAAGCTCTGGCTGCCGGTACTTTAGCGAGGTTTTGCGCCGAAGTGACTTCTGCTGCAAATAATATGCCTTCTTGCACATCATCGGGTAGCGATCTAAACCATTCGATATTCACAGAGTAAACTTGTGCATCGGGTACCGAGCGAATAAATGTGACATGGGATAAGACATCTTTGAAACCAAAGGCGTTGAGCGCTTCAACGGATGGATCTAAGGCATCGGCAACTCCCTGCTTAATCGCTGAGGGTGTTTCACCCCAGGCTACCGGTGTCGGGTTTGCCCCTAACAAGCGGTAGAACTGCTGCAGTATTTTAGATCCGGGAACGCGGAACTTGATGCCCTGCATTTGATCCGGCGTTTTGATTGGGCCTTCGATGCCGCGGCGCAATGCGACCACTCGCGGGTCAATATTGACGTACATTAAGGGTAAAAAACCCTTGGCTTCGATCTTGGGGTTAACTTGCTGTTGCCAAGCACTAGAGTTGACTAAATTGGTGAATTTTTGATTATCACCACACCAGTAAGGGACGTTAATCAGATCGACAACGGGGGCGAAGGGAGCAAAATTTGACAGCGAATGCTGGGCTCCTTGAATGGTTCCCTGCTGTACTTTTTGTGCCAGTGCACCGCCTGTCCCCAATTGTCCGCCGGGTGCGAGTTTGACGTAGACCTGGCGGCCGGTCATATTCTGAATGTTTTCTTTGAGATCAAGCTGCATCAGCGGATAGCTGCGTGAGGCTCCCAGCGGATAGGCAGTTGCAATCACCATTTTAAACTTGGCGTTTTTTTCTAGCACTCGCTCTTCTTTGGAGATAGCGGCGACCGCTTCCTCAGTGACAATCACACTGGAGGCAAAGGCCACCGTTGCCGCTGTGACGCCATACTTGGCGCTCAGCGAGAAAAAGCGACGTCGCGCGCTAGATTTTAAATCATTTGATGTACTCATGTTGGCTCCTAAAGTCTGTTGCTAGGAGGTCGTCGGGCTCATGCCGTTTCAGCGGTTTCTTTTTATAGTGCTGAATGAGGCGGTCAAAAATGTTAAGTCCAACAAGTTCCTAGATGGAAAACAAAGTTAATCTAAATCATTTATTTCTTATTCTGCCTCTTTTTCCTTAAGCAGAATGGCTATGACAAATAAAGTACAAGTAATAAATAATAGGATGAACTCAGCCACTTCTCCGATTCCCAACGGTAGCTGGTGGTTGAATACCAACATTGATAATTTGCCCGTAAGAACATTGGCGAAAAACAGTATTAGAAATATGCCTGACGCTTTAAAAAAGTAAGTTGAATGTTTTGATATCATCTGCAAACCTTTTTGTATTTTTATTTTGTAAGCGCTTACATTTTTAATCTTATCCTTGTAGATTGTCAAATGTTAAATTTATTAATACTCAATATCGATGCGTTTTTGTTATAATCTTTTGCGTTTTTATCGCTATATTTAAGTGATGTGTACCAGCTTGATATTTGTTTCAGGCGCTAAAGTTGCAGTTTGCTAATTTACCATCGGCCACTAGGAAAGGATCCAGATGCCCAAACCTAATCTGCAGGACGTTGCTGAATACGCCTCTGTCTCGACAGCAACGGTCTCTCGTTGTATAAATTCGCCAGAAAAAGTGAAACAGAAACTGCGTGACAAAGTATTAGCTGCGATCGCCACTTTAGGCTATACGCCGCACGGAGCTGCCAGAGCGCTCGCCTCAAGACGCAGTTATACGATTGGCGCTGTGGTGCCCACCATTGGCGGCGATATATTTTCTAGTGCACTCCATCACCTACAAAAAGGCATCACCAAACAAGGGTTTACCTTGTTATTAGCGAGCAACAACTACTCGCTTGAAGAAGAGTATCGCGAAGTTAAATCTCTGCTGAGTAAAGGTTTGGATGGCTTAGTGTTGATCGGTAATTTGCACAGTGTGCAGTTGTATGAGCTATTAGCCAGCGAGAAAATACCTTTTGTTAACTTGTGGACTTGGCAAGCGCAGAGCCAATATAGCTGTATAGGGTTTAATAACCGCAGTGCCGCTAAAGTGATTGCCAGTCACTTATTTGCCTTAGGTCATCGCAAAGTCGGCGTTGTCACTGGCAATTTATTAGATAACGATCGGGCCATGCAACGGTTGCAGGGTATCCAAGAATACTTTGCTGAGCAGGGCTATGCGATTGCTAGTCACCGGATTGTAGAGTGCCGCTACAGTGCACTGGAAGCGCGGGATGCGGTGATTGAATTATTAGTGCAAGAGCCGCAAATCAGCGCGGTAATCTGCGGTAACGATATCTTGGCAATAGGTGCACTATCCGCCGCGAGACGATTGAAAATAGCGGTGCCTTCTGCGCTATCTATTAGCGGCTTTGACAACTTAGAAATCACCGCGGAGCTGTATCCCGGACTGAGTACCATCGATGTTCCGGCCAGGGCAATGGGCAAGTTGGCCGCCACTTATCTGCTGGATTGCATTCAAAAAAATAGCTTTGAAGTCAAACATATAGAGCTAGCGACGGAGCTGATTATCCGCCAGACTACGAGTGTGCCGGGCAGGGACTCTACCCTTATCACCTAGTCTCGCTCATTGAGAACAGCGCACAGTTAAACGGTGCGCTTAGCAATCCAGAAGTGCTGTGAAAGCACAATTGTTGAATCTATCATTATCAGAGTGCATTCTCTGTGTAAAAGCTTCAAGCCAAATAATCAGCGAGCTGACAGGGCGTCGGGCAGCGTAACTGCTCTAATACCTGTAGCAATTCACTGCGCAAGAGGTCGATACAGTGCTCTGCGCCGGGTTCAGCAAACGCGCCTACCGCATACATAAATGCGCGTCCGGCAAAGACCATCTGTGCACCTTGCGCTAAAAATCTGGCAATATCTGGCCCTGATTCCACTCCGCTATCCACCATCACTACCATTTTATCACCGACAGCGGCGACTATTTCAGGCAGTACGCTGATAGAAGCACGGCTGGCATCGAGCTGTCTGCCACCGTGATTTGAGACAATAATGCCATCAGCTCCAGCCTGCAGGGCGCGTTGGGCGTCAGCAACGCTGATTACGCCTTTGACGATCAGTTTATGCGGCCAATCTTTACGCAGCTGTTCTAACATCTTTTGATCGACAACATCTTTGAGACTAGTGCGAATATAATTGGCAATATCGCGCATGTTTTTAACGTTTTTCATATAGGGCATCATTGAGGCAAACTCCGGCAATCCATGGCGCACCGTCGCCAGAGACCATGCCGGTCGGATAATGCTCTGGGCAATACTATTGACACCTATTTTGGGGGGAACTGCTAAACCGTTGCGAATATCTCTAGGGCGTCGCCCGGCAGCAGGCACATCAATTGTGACCACTAAGTGCTGACAGCCCACGGCCTGTGCACGCGCGAGTAAATCTGCGCGAATCTCTAGATCAGCCGGAGGGTATAATTGAAACCAAAGATTGTCGCCAGCGCACTGTGCCGCCTGCTCGATAGAAGTGCTTGAGAGGGTACTTAACACGTAGGGAATGTTGGCATTATGAGCGGCACGGGCATGAAAATCAGCCGCTTTCGGCCAGATTAAACCAGTGAGTCCTAAAGGAGCTATGCCAAATGGGGCCGAGTATATTTTGGAAAATATTTGCGTCTCTAAGTTAGCCCCCTGTGAAGTCGATAAGTATTTGGGTTCTAGGTATATTCTATCTAATGCGTGACGATTCTGGCGCAGCGTTACTTCCTGATTGCAGCCTCCGGTTAAATACTCGAAAGCGTATTTTGGAATGCGTGCTTTTGCTCTGGTTTTTAGATCGGCGATACAGGCGGCCTTGTTAAGTAAATTCTGAGCCATGATTTCTCCGCGAATTAGTGACAGCAACAATAAGGATTTAGATAAATTACGCAACATGCATGTAGAGGTGCGCCGATATTTAGCTCATCTGCTAATTGCCCTACAAGTTAAGCACCATATATTGTAAGCGCTTACATTTCAAATTTTGTTTTATCATCCAAAAGTTGGTAGAGGGAGGTCAGCGATTATCGCACTTAAACTCTGAATTTTTGCTGCTGTCTGAGAGTAACAAATGTATCGGCAGTGAACATCAGGAGATGACTGATGCCATTATAAAGGCAGCTGCTGATCTTGCAGAAAAAATTGGCCATGTGCGCGTTTGCCTGTTAAAAGATCGCTTTGTAAAGTTCCAGTAGCATCACTTTATGCAAGGCCTTTCAGTTACTTGCATAATCAATAATGTTCAGATAGCTAAAGTTAGTGAATCCCAAAATACCAGCTTTAGGTTGCCTCGCGAGCGCTATTTGCTGAGTTATTGTCCCGGCTGGTTATTTTTTGTTGGCGTTTATTGGCAAACTACTTCAGCACTTTTTTGCTCGGTTTTAGAAAAGCGCTATTGAACATTGTTGATGGTGATAAAATTCCCCGCAGCTAATTACTGACACAATACTGTCTCGTCTGTTTTCCGGTATTTACTATCCCTACTTGGTGTTTTTCCTAGCGAATTGCAGCGCGTATTTTTCACGCTAATGCGTACCCGAAATTGACTCATTATGCTAGTATTTGCGATCATTTTCACAACCTGAAAAAAAATATTTTCCGCGAGCAATCGTATATAAAATACACGGTATTTAGCATGATTTTATGTAAAAACAGTTGATTCAGTAAAATTATCTAAAAAAAACCTGTCTTTTGGGTCAGGTTTTTTATAGATTCATTAGCTGTATAAAAATAACACGCATGTTTTTTACTTTTTTTATGGGTTTTTCAGATTAATTATAGCGGCTGCATTGAACAGTCATTTGTCTGAAATATCGCATCAGAAACACAAGGACACTAAGAGAGATGAACAGACCATCCGTCGAATCATCAGAGAACTATCGCCTGCAACTGACGGGCATTACCAAGCAATATCCTGGTTGCCTGGCAAACGATAGAGTAGATCTAGCCATTGTTCCAGGTGAAATTCACGCCTTGCTGGGCGAAAACGGCGCCGGTAAATCAACCTTGATGAAGATGATTTACGGCGTGACTAAACCCGATGCCGGTGAAATCATCTGGCAAGGTGAACAAGTCGTTATTAAAGATCCATTGATGGCCAGAAATATGGGCATAGGCATGGTGTTCCAGCATTTCTCATTGTTTGAAACCTTAACGGTTACTGAGAATATCGCACTGGCGCTCGGTGATGATGCCGGCGATTTGAAGCAGCTGGCGCAGCGCATTAGCACCGTTTCTAAACAGTATGGGATGGAGTTAAACCCCGATCGACACATCCATTCACTGAGTGTCGGTGAGCGCCAGCGCGTCGAAATCGTACGCTGTTTGGTGCAAGATATTAAATTACTCATTTTAGATGAGCCCACTTCCGTTTTAACACCTCAGGAAGTTGATACATTATTTGTCACATTGCGTCAGCTGTCTAAAGATGGCTGTTCTATCTTGTTTATCTCGCACAAACTCAAAGAAGTGCAAGCGCTGTGTCACAGTGCGACTATTTTACGGGCCGGAAAAGTGACCGGAGAGTGCATTCCGGCAGAGGCCGGTGCCACTAAAATGGCGCAAATGATGGTGGGGGACGATACGCCCATCAGTACCGATTATCCCAAGTCCGCTGGATCAAAAACCTTTTTGGTGGTCAGTGATCTATCGCAATTGAGTGAGGACCCGTTTGGCGCAACGCTTAAGGATATTAATTTTGAAGTGCGCAGCGGTGAAATATTAGGTATTGCAGGCGTTGCTGGCAATGGCCAAGAAGAGCTGCTAGCGGCACTGAGCGGCGAACACCTTGTCAGTCGATCTGAACAGATTAGTTTTGCTGATACGGCCGTCGGGTTAATGGACCCAAGAGAGCGTCGCGAGTTGGGATTGGCATTTGTCCCAGAGGAGCGTTTAGGACGTGGAGCAGTGCCTGAGATGAGCTTGGTCGACAACAGTTTATTGACCGGTTTTTTGCAGGGATTAGTGCACACAGGTTTTATCAATCCACGCAAAACTGAGCAGTTCGCCGATCAAATTATCGATAAATTCAAAGTCAAAACACCCAATAATCGCGCCCAAGCACAGAGTTTATCTGGCGGTAACTTGCAAAAGTTTATTATCGGTCGCGAAATTCTCCAAAATCCGAAATTGTTGGTGGCCTCCCACCCTACCTGGGGGGTTGATATTGGCGCTGCGACGGCTATTCATAAAGCTTTGATTGAATTGCGCGATCGCGGTGCTGCCATCTTAGTAGTGTCCGAAGATATTGACGAATTATTCTTAATCAGCGATCGCCTCTGTGCTATTTGCGATGGCCAGTTGTCACCGAATAAAGCAACGTTAGAGACCAGTATTGAAGAGGTGGGTCGCTGGATGACGGGCGTATTTGAAACCCCTGAAGAGAGCGTTAGTGATGTTCTTCAAAGCAGCAGAAATTAAGCGGAGCTGATATGTTTAAATTAGAATCACGTGGTGAAGCATCGTCTACCATGTCCTACCTCTCTCCAGTGCTGGCGGGAGTCTTAACCTTGATTACAGGCGCTATATTTTTTGCCTTTTTGGGGCACGATCCAGTGCATGCTTTGAGCATCTTTTTAATTGCGCCGGTATCTGACCTATACGGCGTGGCAGAGCTCAGTGTTAAAGCGGCACCTATCATGCTTTGCGCTATTGGTTTAGCACTGGCTTTTAAAGCGCAAGTGTGGAATATCGGTGCCGAGGGCCAGTTGTTGATGGGCGGTTTAACGGCCAGTGCGATAGCGCTACTGTTAATCGACGTTGAATCAGGCTGGGCATTGATAGCGGTATTAATCAGCGGCATGATAGGCGGTGGTTTATGGGGCGTGTTAGCCGCTTGGCTGCGCAATCGCTTTAATGCCAATGAAATACTGACGACCATCATGTTCAACTATATTGCACTTTACCTACTGCTGTATTTTGTACACGGTTCGCTAAAAGATCCTGATGGCTATGGTTTCCCTGAGTCGGCACTGTTCTCTGATTTTACTTTGCTGCCTATTTTACTGGAAGATACCCGCATGCATATCGGCATCTTGTTTGCCGCCTTTGCAGTGGTTGCCGCCTGGGTGTTTATCTCGCGCTCATTTTTGGGGTTTCAAATTAAAGTATTGGGCATGGACAGCAATGCCGCGAAATTATCGGGCTTTAAGCACCAACGTTTAGTAATACTGGTGATGTTAATCAGTGGTGCACTGGCGGGGCTGGCAGGTGCTAGTGAAGTGACCGGTCCGATAGGGCAGTTAATACCCTCCATTTCACCAGGTTACGGTTATGCGGCGATTATTGTAGCTTTCTTAGGGCGGCTGCATCCAGTGGGCATCTTCTTTGCCAGCTTGTTAATGGCACTAATTTATATGGGTGGTGAACTGGCACAAATTGAATTGAAGATGCCACTCGCCGTGACATCGCTATTTCAGGGCATGCTATTATTTTACCTACTGGCCTGCGATGTATTTATTAATTTCAAGATCAAATTGGTCAAGCCAAAATCTATCACAGCAGCGGAGAGCCTCTAGTGGATATCGATTTAATAACAAACGTACTCTACGCCATGGTACGCACAGGCACCCCGCTGTTGATTGTGGCGTTAGGGGAAATGGTCTGCGAGAAAAGCGGTGTGCTCAACTTAGGTCAAGAGGGTATGATGTTGATGGGCGCAGTCATCGGATTTATCGTGACATTGACCACCGGTAGTTTATTGTTGGGCTTCATATTAGCGATCATCGCTGGCATTTTGATGTCGATGTTGTTTGCCGCCTTAGCTCTAGGTCTTAATGCCAACCAAGTCGCTACAGGTTTAGCGTTAACGATTTTTGGTACTGGATTGTCCGCGTTCATCGGCTCAGCTTATGTTGGCGTACCTATCACTGGTTTAGATCCGATTGCAATCCCGGTGCTCAGTGATATTCCACTAATTGGAAAAATGTTGTTTGCTCAGGACTTAGTCGTCTATCTATCTTTTGTGTTGTTTGCTCTGGTCTACTGGTTCTTCAAGTCTTCTCGGCTGGGGCTAACGGTGAAGGCGGTGGGGGAAAACCCGCACGCGGCTAATGTACTTGGCTTACCGGTAATGCGTACTCGTTATTTGGCGATTGCTTTTGGCGGCGGTATGGCGGGACTTGCCGGCGGATATTTATCGCTGGCATACACACCTTTATGGGCGGAGAACATGACCGCAGGACGCGGCTGGATCGCTCTGGCATTAGTGGTATTTGCCACATGGCGCGCCGAGCGCATTATTTTAGGCGCTTATCTCTTTGGTTTAGCTAGTATTTTAAACTTAGTAGCACAGGGACTAGGCTACCCAGTATCACCAAACTTATTAGCGATGATGCCATATGCGGCCACTGTACTAGTATTAGTGATGATATCCAGCAATGTGATGAAGGCGAGGATGTACACGCCAATGTCGCTGGGTAAACCTTTCCATCCGCATGGATAGACAAGGCTGACAGAGGCGGTTAGGAGTTACAGGTAAGTTCAAGCCAAGTATTAAAAGGTTATTAACCACAAAAGACACAGAGAAAAGACAAATCATAACTGGGTTAGTGTTTGCTCTGTGTAGCGCAGCGCTTGTGTGCTCTGGGTGGTGAAAAATGTTTTAAGTGGTTTCAGGTTTAAGGAGAGAGTGTGCAGCAATTAGAGCGGTTGTGGATTAAGAATCCACTGGCTATCTTGAGTGAAGACCAAGATGCCCGTGGCGGTATTGTTATTAGCCAAGGTAAAATTGTTGAGCTCGTGGCTGTGGGTCAACAGCCTACAAGTTATAACAAAGTTTATGATGCCTCAACATCCGTGGTACTTCCCGGTTTAATTAACAGTCATCATCACTACTATCAAACGTTAACTAGAGCCTACCCCGGTGCGCTCAATCAAGAGCTCTTTAGCTGGCTGCAAAATCTTTATCCGCTATGGGCTGGATTGGAACCCGAGATGTTGGCAGCTGCCACCAAACTGGCACTCGGTGAGCTACTCTTATCTGGCTGTACACTTTCTGCCGATCATCACTATCTATTCCCCCAGGGGATGGAACAATCCATTGATGTACAAATAGAAGCGGCACAAGCTATTGGCATACGCACCTTATTTACCCGCGGCTCTATGAGCTTGGGGCAAGATGATGGTGGGTTGCCACCACAAAGTACAGTACAGCAACAGAGTGATATCTTAGAAGATTCAGAGCGGCTGATTAATAAATACCACCAGCGAGGTGAAGGGGCGATGTTGCAAGTTGCACTCGCACCTTGTTCGCCTTTTTCAGTGACCCCAGAAATAATGCGTGAGAGCGCAAAGTTGGCAGAGCGCTTGCAAGTGCGTCTGCATACGCATTTAGCAGAGACCCAAGATGAAGAGCAATTTTGTCTAGAGCGCTTTGGTTTACGCACAGTAGACTATTTAGAAAGTGTCGGTTGGTTAAATAAACGCACTTGGTTGGCGCACGGCATTCACTTTAATGATGCAGAAATTGTGCAACTGGGTAATGCGGGTGTTGGGGTATGTCACTGCCCTACCTCCAATATGATGTTGGCATCGGGTATTGCCAGAAATTTAGAGTTGGAAAAGGCTGGGGTGCCGGTTGGATTAGGGGTAGATGGTAGCGCCTCCAACGATGGCTCGAACATGATTCAAGAAGTACGCCAAGCCCTGTATTTGCAGCGCTTGCGTTACGGGTCGGCTAAAGTGACTCACTTTGACGCCTACCGCTGGGCGACGAAGGGCTCTGCGAAAATTCTTGGCCGCGCCGATGTCGGTGAAATAGCGGTGGGCAAGCAGGCCGATTTGGCGCTGTTTAAATTAGATGAAATGCGTTTTAGTGGTGCTCACGATCCACTAGCCGCACTGTTATTATGCGGCGCTCAACGCGCTGATCGAGTGATGGTTGCCGGTCGCTGGCAAGTCATAGATGCACAGCTGGTGGACTTTGATGTCGCTGAACTTATGGCACAACACAGTGCATTAGCTACAAAGCTTGCCAGCAAGCTCAACGGCAGTTAAAAAGTCTATTTATTTCAGGTATTATGGGTCGTTTATAACTGGTCAATATAAATTCGGAGTTTTAGATGTCAGCCACACCTTACAGTAGAGATTTTCCCGTATCTTGGGAAGAGTTACACAGAAACTCCAGAGCACTGTCTTGGCGGCTGCTGGAGATGGGCCCTTGGAAAGGTATTATTGCGATCACTCGTGGCGGCTTAGTACCGGCGGCAATTTTGGCACGTGAGATGGACATTCGCCTGATTGATACTGTGTGTATCTCAAGTTACGCCTCTTCAGGCTCTGATGCGCACAGTGATGGCGATAAAGCACAAGGTCAATTGCAATTGATCAAAGCGGCTGCGGCTGCGGGTGATGGTGAGGGCATGTTACTGGTAGACGATTTAGTGGATACCGGAAAAACGGCTAAATACGTGCGCGAATTGCTGCCAAAAGCACACTTTGCCACTGTGTATGCAAAACCTTCAGGTAAGCCATTAGTCGATACTTTTATTACCGAAGTGAGTCAAGATACTTGGATTCGCTTTCCTTGGGATATGGAATACTCATTCTCTACCCCATTAGCAGATAGAAAATAACAACAAGCTCAATTTAACTGATTAAGGATGAAAACATGAAACACAGTGTAAAAAAACTATTATCTAGCGCTGCTCTAGGCCTTAGCCTATTAGCAGCTGGTGGCGCACAAGCGGCTGACCCTATGAAAGTTGGCTTTGTCTATGTTGGCCCTGTTGGCGATCATGGCTGGAGCTATCAGCACGATCAAGGCCGTTTAGCGGTAGAGAAGCACTTTGGTGACAAAGTTGAGACAACCTTTGTTGAGTCTGTACCTGAAGGCGCCGATGCTGAACGTGTTATACGCAATTTAGCCAAAGCAGGTAACGATCTTATCTTTACCACCTCTTTTGGTTACATGAACCCAACCTTGAAAGTTGCTAAAGCGTTCAAAAAGGTTAAGTTTGAACACGCCACTGGCTATAAAACCTCTAAAAATGCGGGTAACTACCTATCAAAAACGTTTGAAGGTCGTTACGTAGCTGGTTTTGTTGCCGCTAAAATGACTAAGAGCAACAAAATTGGTTACATCGCTTCATTCCCAATTCCTGAAGTTATTCGCGATATCAATACGGTTCAACTGGCGCTGCAAAAGTACAATCCAGCAGCTGAGCTTAAAATTATTTGGGTAAACAGCTGGTTTGATCCAGGTAAAGAAGCCGATGCTGCAAATGCGATGATGGATCAAGGCGTTGACGTAATCCTGCAACACACTGACAGCCCAGCGGCTATGCAAGCGGCTGAGCGTCGTGGCAAGTTCGCGGTAGGTCAAGCTTCAGATATGTCTAGCTTTGGTCCTAAAGCGCACTTAATGTCAGTGGTTGATGACTGGGCTGAACTTTATATCCGCAAGACTCAAGAAGTGATGGATGGTACTTGGAAGCCTGAAAACTACTGGGGTGGTATGGCTGAAAAAGACATTATCATTCCTGAATTCACTAACATGCCTGCAGCTATTGCCACTGAAGCTCAGCAGTTAGTTGATGATATCACTAGCGGTGCTTTCTTCCCGTTCACTGGTCCTATTAAGAACCAAGCGGGCGAGATCAAGATCAAAGCCGGTGAAAAAATGCCATTGGGTGAGCTTGTTGGCATGAACTGGTACGTTGAAGGTGTACAGGGCGATATCCCTAAGTAACTTTTTAAAGAATAGCCGAAAGGTTGGGGCTGTGGTGCGGCCCCATAGAGCCGCTAGTTTTATATTATAGCTGCTCGTAAAGAACACACTGGCTGCAGATGTTATCTGCAGCCAATCTATTATAGGAGTGTGTCAGATGCACAGTTACATCCCCGTTATTGATATATCCCCGCTTTATTCAAAAGACGCTAATGATTGGCAAGGCGTTGCTCTAGACGTTGATCAAGCATGTCGTAGCAGCGGTTTTTTTTACATCACCGGTCACAATATTAGCGCAGCTCGAATTGCTGAATTAGAGGCGCTGTACCAACAATTTTTTGCACTTGAACTGGCTGATAAGCTTAAAATAGATATTACCCAAACCACTCATCATCGGGGTTACGGTTGTATCGGCACCGAGCAATTAGATCCGCTGCGCCCGGCTGATTTTAAAGAAACTTTTGATATGGGGCGAAATTTAAACGCAGATCACCCCGATGTTTCTAATAACAAACCACTGCATGGAACCAACCAATATCCTGATATAGCAGGTTTTAGGGAGTTAGTTGAGACTCACTATTGGGACATGATTGAGCTGGGTAAGACCATTTTGCGGGCCTTGGCAATTGCCCTTAAACTTAATGCGGATCACTTTGATGAATTTTTTAGTGAGCCTATCAGTGTACTGCGCTTTATTCACTATCCCGCGGTCGAGGCAAAATTAGATAGATCGCAGATGGGAGCAGGTGCCCACACGGATTACGGCTGTATTACTATTTTACATCAAGACAGTATTGGCGGTTTGCAGGTGCAAGATAAACAGGGTAATTGGCTAGATGCCACGCCAATTGATGGCAGTTTCGTGATTAATATTGGCGATATGATGGCGCGCTGGAGTAATCATAGATATACCTCGACGCCGCATCGGGTGATCAATCCAAGTGGTGCTGAACGCTACAGTATGCCTTTTTTTGTCGAACCCAATTTTGATACGACTATTGCTGCCCTCAATGGCTGCTATGATGAAAAAAATCCCGCTATCTATCCAGAAATTAGTGCTGGAGACTATCTGTTATCACGCTTTGCCGAAACTTACGAATACTTTGATAAAATAGAAAAGGAACAGCCATGAAACCGCTTATATACGCGCTGCCAAAAGCGGAATTACATTTACACCTTGAAGGTTCGCTTGAGCCCGAGTTGATGTTTGAGCTGGCCGAGCGCAATCAGATCTGCTTACCTTTTGCTGATATTGAAGCGGTACGCGCTGCGTACCAATTCAACAATCTACAAGAGTTTCTTGATATCTATTATCAAGGTGCCAATGTATTATTGCACGAGCAAGACTTTTACGATCTTACTTGGGCCTATTTACTGCACTGTAAAGAAGACGGAGTGGTGCATGTCGAGCCGTTTTTTGACCCGCAAGCCCACACTGATAGGGGCGTTCCTTTTGAGAGTGTCATTAATGGCATTGCAAGGGCGCTGCAAGATGGCGAACAAAAACTCGGCATTAGCAGTTTTTTGATTATGTCTTTTTTGCGCCATTTATCGCAAGAGGCCGCTTTTGAGACACTGGCACAAGCACTGCCTTTCAAAGATAAGATTAAAGCCGTTGGCCTAGATAGCTCAGAGTTGGGGCATCCTCCAGAAAAGTTTAAAGATGTCTTTGCACTAGCCTTAGCGCAAGGCTACTTAAGTGTCGCACATGCCGGTGAGGAAGGGCCGCCGCAATATATATGGCAAGCACTTGAGTTGTTGCAGGTCTCTCGCATTGATCACGGTGTGCGCGCCTTAGAAGATGAGCAGTTAATGCAGCGCTTAATTGAAACCAAAATGCCATTAACTGTTTGCCCGCTTTCAAATACTAAGCTTAAAGTATTTAACGACATGAGTGAGCACAACATTGTCAAAATGTTACAGCGCGGTGTAAAAGTAATGATTAACTCTGATGATCCTGCTTATTTTGGTGGTTATATCGCCGCTAATTATATTGCGATCTGCGAGGCACTGGATATCAGTGTTGATCAATTGAAACAGTTAGCGGCTAACAGTATTGAGGCAAGCTTTTTAAAGACCGAGCAAAAGCAGTTACACTTGGCCAAAATCAGCACCTTGTAAGCAGTGCTCATCGAATAACGGCTGGTTATTGTGCTTTGTTATGCACAAAGTATTTTAGTAGCAGAGTTGTTGATAACTGAGCGCTGTGTTTTTATGCACAGCTGCTCAAATTTTACCGCTTGTGAATAAAATTATTTTTTAGCTTTGTTATGTGCTTTGAGTTGCTTGCGTAAATCGGCATCTAAGTCCTGTGGGTGGATCACAGTACCTTCATTGTCTTCGATGGGAAAGACCACGACGTAAAAGCCATCTTGTTCTAGACCTTCACTCCAGCGCAACTGCCAAGTTTTCAAGTCAATTGCAGCTGCCTCGCAATCTTGCCACTCTCCATTGGCCCAGGCCTGCGCTGCTTCAAAGCTTGGCCATACCGGTACGCACTCTTCATCTTCGGTATTGAGCATGACACAACCTTGATCATCGGTCAGTATCCAAACTTCCTTTTGAGCGACGGCTTGCTGCAGAAAGTATTGAAAGCGTTGTTCGCAGTTGTAGTTTTCCAGTTGTTGGGTCGAGAGAGGCTGAGACATAGTAGGGCCTAAATAATGTAAGTAAGCCATTATAAGCTAAGCGGGGTTGTTGGGGAATATCCAGTGTCTAAACTGCTGGGCGAAAATTTAGATTCTTGCCCTTTTTCAGCACTGGTAAAGCAAGACTTTGGGATTATACTCTGTTTAAATGTGGTTCATTGTAGTTATCGATAGAGGCGGGTATGCAGAGAATTTTAATTGTTATAATAGCTTGTTTGGCGAGTTGGCAGAGTATCGTTAGAGCGGATGAGGTAGATCAGGCCAGCCATTTCTTTACTCAGCTTTACACTAAGACCTGCGTTAAACACGCCGATCAAATGCAGAACCTTGTCGATAACTTCTCGGCGATAGAAACTAAGCAGCTGTCTCGGGGGAAAGCGGCATTTTTTTTACAAAACCAGCCGGGTAAAGTGTGGGTGATTCCCAACCTAGTCGGGGATTATTTAGTGTCTATTGAGCCCGGTGGCCGCTGTAGCGTCTATACTCACAATGTCAATATTAATAAAATAGAGCAGAATTTTATTCGGCTATTAGAAAAAACACCCAGTTCATACCGCTTGCAAAAAATACAAGATGAAACCTTACCAACGCCATTGGGACCCGCGCATTTTATCCGTTATATACGCACCAATATAGCCGATAACAGCAGCCAGGCTTTTATGCTACAGACAACCAATGCGCAAGGTGCTGAAATTCAGGCCAAGGCCGTAGTGGAACCGGTTATTTTTGCTCAGTAGCTAATCTTAAAAGGAGCGTCTATGACACGTTGTATACTGTTATTAATGACTTTGTTTTTCTCATCTGCGGCCACTGCAAATTGCCAACTGACAGTGAGGGTAACTTCTTTCCCTCCTTATTATATTTTTGATAGCAGTAAGAAATATCATGGCTTAGATATTGAATTGAGCCAAGCGTTACTTAAAGAAGCGGGCTGTAGTTATCTCTATAAACCGCTTCCTTGGAAACGCGGTTTGCAGTTATTAAAAATAGGCGGTGTCGATTTAATGACGGGCATGTCGCTAAGCGCAGAGAGAGCGCAGTACATTCACTTTCTCGGCCCTATGCGCCAAGAGGTCATGGCGTTAATAGTGCCTAAGCAGAGCGGCGTTAGCATTAGTTCGTTGGATGATTTAAAGCGTTTTCTAAAACCTATAGGTATTGTCAGAGGCTTTTTTTACGGTGTGGATTTTCATAGCAAATATATGAACGACACGCGCTTTAAAGATCGATTTTACGTGGCCAACAGCAGTCAAAATAACTTTAATATGCTGATTAATAATCGGCTCTCTGCGGTGGTTGGGGACTATTTTAATATAGTACACTGGTTGAATGTAACAGGTCTTAACAGTGCCTATGAAATTCACCCATTTTCTATTCATGAGAATGACGTTTATTTTGGCTTGAGTAAAAGAAACGTCTCTGACGATGATATGTCTAAATTAATAGCCGCTAATGCACGCTTAATTAAAGCGGGCCGCTATCGAGAAATTATCGATCAATACCGTCCCACTGAGCAGTAGCGTATGACCAACAGTATTAGTTAAACAGCCTATTGAAAAGACTGCTTAAGTAATACTGCTGGTGCTTAGTTTTTCTGTCACCGCGTTTGAGTGCCGCTTTTTTATCTTTATGAAAAGCTGATTGCTGGAATGTTCTGGCGTGTTTGGCCACTAAATTACGGCTGTGACAGGCTCGCTGTTGGCTGTTAATCGGTTTCTTTTGCTGCATTTTTCCATTCTCTTATGGCTACTGAAATCGTCGATTTATCCAATCGACAGGATAGGGCTATATTTTAGTGGCTGCGATATGCTTGGGCAAGTAGATAGCTCAAAAAGCTTAGTTAGCATATTGCTTGAGAGTGCGTCATGGAGACTCAAAGTAAATCTGTGTTTTATTCAGGGATTGAATTTAATGATGACACAGTTGGCTTTTGGGTTGGCTGCTATGTGGCCCAACAGTGTGTAGATATACAGAATTATTCCGCTCATTTCCATGGATTCCTCCAATGCATTCCAGAGGTTGTAGGCTAAAGTGTTAAGTAGGTCGTTCTCCTCGTAGTAGATAGTTGCCCATTCCACACCCACTGCACCGCCAATAAAAATCATCCCTGAGGTAATAAACAACCACCTGGTACGTACCGGTAACGTCCACAGAAAAGGCACGTAGGCAGCCCCTACAACAAGGCAAATTGCCAGCCCGTAGCTAGTCCAGTGGGTGTCTTTGACCACTGTATTGATAAACTCGTGAAAACCGACCAGTTCATCCAGAGATAGCAAGTGAAAGCCTATGGCAAGCATTAGCCAGTAGTGATAGTTACTCTTTGATTGGCGCCCCACAGAGCGCGACTGCAGTAACGTAAGTTGGCCTGCGCCTAACAGTATCAAGGTGCTAAACCAAGTGCCGAAGCTCTCCTCCTCGTCTAAGTCGAAGAACTCAAAATAGAGCCAGCGATTAGTATCTATCAAATCCCAATACCAGATCAACATAACGGCAATATGCATTAGTGTCAGGCACAAGGTAATGGACATCAATAAAACCCCGACAGCGCGCGGTGTAACTATGCGTATTGCGCTACTATCGCTCATGTTTGCCTATATCCTACAACACTAGCCATTACTTGGATTATTACTCCCATCAGCGGATCTGTTGCCAGGAGAGCCGGCCAAATACCGGCGCAGTGGTAGAGGTTGATAGTATCTTGGTGTCCACACTGGAATCTGAGCCGTGTCTGACTAACACAGTATCACCATCTTCTTTTTTCAGCAGGGTTGCACCGACAGTCATGTTGGAATTACCTGTGCCAGAAAATACATGGGTTGTTTCATTGCCTTGGTCATCTTCGACAGTGACCTTGTCCTTTTCATCCACTTTGCCATCGCTATTTTCATCGCTGACAGGGGTGTCTCCAGCTCTGCCATCGAGTGCATTGAGGATCATGGTCCAACTGCTCCCTCCTACTGCACAGGGATCTGCAGAGGGAATTAAGCTGAAAAAGATCACTTTGCTCTCATACAGCAGTGCTTTTAACACCACTTTCTCACCGTTGGGAGTCACAGTGTTACCTTGGGTTGTCGGTGCTTGTAGATCCATATACCAGCCGCGCTTACTGCTGTAATCCAGTGTCTTGTTGGTGGTAATACGGTAACTATTATTACTAAAATCGTTATTTTCATAGAGAATAGATTGAGCGATGAGGCTACCGCGATCACCCACTGGAGTATAACCGTCGTCTTGTATGCCATAAAAGCTATACAGCGGATCGTCAGGCAGTACTTTGTTGTCCTGTGCTTGAAAATACTGACCGGTGCCAAAGAGTAGTAAGTAACCCTCTGTCGGGTGCTTTTTCAAGGTGGGGGCGACAGTGATCGGCTGTGATAAAACAGAGCTATTGTTGTCCGTATAAGTGGCACTAAACAGAGGGAGCGGTTCTGAGCTGGTATTTAAAAAGGCAACTTGCCAGTTATCTTCACTTTCATCTGATAAATCAAACTTCCACAGATTCCCTTTTAAATCTCCCGCGTAGAGGTAGTCAACACTGTGATCATTATTGGTGTCGAGCGCGGTCACGGCCGATAAACCATTATTGCCCTGCGTTTGTGTATCAATTTTTTTAATCAGCGCCCCCGTGGCTAAGTCAATGACATACAACAGCGCTTTGCCATTGGGATTGGCGGCGGGGCTTTGTTTGGTATAACCATTGGCCACCACTGCTGCCCATTTCCCGTTGTTGAGGCGCACTACTTTTATCTCACCCAGCTGTACTCCTAAATCGGCAAAATCACTGTCCTGTGCGGATATTTCCCAGAGCACATCAGCGGCTTCAAAACCATCTGGATCGGAGATATCTAAGGCAAAGATAGTGGAACCGCCCCTGCCTCTAGAGCCCACTAATACCGTTTTCCAGCTGCTCGATAGATAGGCGTCGGCGATAGTGACTTCACCGTCGACCAAAAATTTGTGCTGGTAACTAGGGCTGCTGTAATAGCTTAAATCAGCCATCGCAGTGGCGGGTATATAAGTGAACAGCTCTGCACCTGTGTCTGCTTTTAAGGCGTGTAACATGCCATCATTGGCGCCGAAATAG
>Ga0209292_1001569_pt1 | contig 27761 bp, 27 predicted proteins | sample GOMGulsemesocosm_2_FD_184634 | JGI IMG/M metagenome (GOLD analysis project Ga0209292, IMG submission 184634) | Methane-oxidizing microbial communities from mesocosms in the Gulf of Mexico - GOM9C Gulf of Mexico (SPAdes) (version 2) | ecosystem: Environmental > Aquatic > Marine > Cold seeps... | reverse complement strand
TAATTACTTTCTTAAATAGATAAGTTACTTAAGGTAAGCGTTTTTGGTTTCATTAAACCGATTGACTATCTCATCAATCGTTTCTTGATTGTATTCACGAAGCCCGCTTAATAGCATGTGTTTTTTACCATGACCTATGGTAATACCTTCTGAAATTAAATCGAAGGCTAAACAAGCCTTACCACGTTTCCCATCAAGTGTTAATGTCGACTTAGACTCCACAAGTTCAACTCGAGTAAAGTCTACGTGATCCAGTTCAAGTGACATGCTTTCGTACATTACCATCGGACGAGTTGGGTTGATCATGACATTATTTTCTTTCATTAGCTTAACGAGAATGTGAGGAAAAGTATGGCCTGAAAATTCAACATAAGCTCTAATTAAGCCTTCCGTGGTTTTTTCGCATATGGTTCTTTCGCCTTCAACATTTACATGCATATATTCTTTACCGTTATCATCGGTAATACTGGCTTCTTTTACAATGTTAGTAGGGAAGTTCAAAGGAATATTTTCAGAAACCATACCTGCAAAAGTGAAATTCATTGAGGTAAATAACCCCGAGTTACTTAACACTAATGAGAATAATAAGTCACCAGGCACGCAAAATCGTTTGGCGTCTTCATCGTGTAATGGATTAAAGTCATCAGCAATTTGTTTAGCAAAATTACTAGCCTGTTTACGGGTGAAGGATATTTTGTTATCTGAAGTACTGCAGAAATCATCAAGAAACATAGTTAGTTATTATCACTTATGGTTGGTCGAAAAACGCTATATTCTAACAGTTGTAAATGCAAAAATCGAAAATATTAAGTCAGATCTACACATAGCAGACCAGTAAAATCACTACTGATCAGCGCACAGATGTACTTTATTTATCGGTGGAATTAATACTATTTTCGACTAATGCTTCTTTTGATTTTTTAGTCAGTCGCTTAAGCTGATATTCACGTTGGCTTGCACTTTGTCGGTTAAGTGTGTTTTCTGAATAAACGAGCGAAACGGGTCGGCGAACACGTGTATATTTTGCGCCTAATTTATCTGAGGAATTATGTTCGTTTAAACGTCTGCTAATGTCGGTAGTAATACCAGTATAAAGGCTGTTATCTGAACATCTCAACATATAAACATACCACTGTGGCTGTTTCATTAGATTAATTATTACTCATTTATCCCATAAATAGAGGGCTTAGGTGATATTGCTAGCAGTTTATCGTGTTTTTCCATAGTATACTTACATAATTTGTGGATATTTATCTACTTAGCCTCAATGAAGTAAATTGAGGTTATACAATTTCTAAGGAATTTTATTAATGGCTACGTCTGAATTTGGTGCATTACGTAAGTTAACGGCACAATTAGATAGTGATGGAAATGTGCAATATCAACTACCAATAGGTGACCAAAGTATTCCTTTAAACGAGTTAATTGGCAAAGAGATAACATTAGAATACAACGCAAGCATCAACTGTTTGCATTGTGGGAGAAAAACGAAGAAAAGTTATTCACAAGGTTATTGTTATCCTTGTATGCAAAAATTGGCACAATGCGATATGTGTATTATGAAGCCTGAAACTTGTCATCATCACTTAGGAACTTGCCGAGAACCTGAATGGGGTGAAGCAAACTGCATGGTGCCTCACTATGTTTATTTAGCCAATAGTTCAGGTTTAAAAGTAGGTATTACGCGTCATACGCAAATTCCTACTCGATGGATTGATCAAGGAGCAATACAAGCACTTCCTATTTTTAAAGTATCTTCTAGAATTCAATCAGGGTTGGTTGAAGTTGCGCTTAAAGATTTTGTCGCCGATAAAACTAATTGGCGTGCTATGCTTAAGGGAAGCCCTGATAAAATTGACTTAGTCGCTATTTCGAATGATTTGAAACCTAAAATTTCACAGAAATTAGCCGATATTGCACTACACTATGGTGAGGATGCTGTTGAGTCGTTAGATAGCGAAGTGGTTAATTTACATTTTCCTGTGCAGCGTTATTTAGAAAAAATTAATTCGTTTAATTTTGATAAAACCCCTGAAGTTTCAGGCGTTTTACTGGGTATTAAGGGGCAGTATTTAATCTTTGAACATGGCGTAATTAATATGCGAAAGTTTACGTCTTATCATATTCGGATTAATACACCTTAACGTTAAATGGAATTAGATTTATATTGTTAGATGGTTATTTAGGTTTCTAAGTGATCATCGCTATAATTGTTAGTTATTGTATTTAGGAAGCCGGTATATGAATGCATTAGAGTGCGCAGAGAGTTCAGAAGAGGTATTTGTACTTTCAGACTCTTTTATTCGAATTAAAGAGCTTATTGACGATGATTCATCAACCATTGATGATATTGCTGATATTGTGATTCTGGATCCAACGTTATCAGCGACTATTCTGAAGTTAGCGAATAGTTCGTTTTTTAATTATCCAGGAAAAATCGATACTATTTCTAAAGCAGTGTTAGTGCTTGGTATCACAGAAGTCTACAATTTGGTCATTGCTTATTTTACCACAGATGCTTTTAGTAATATGTCTGCAGATCCCGAATATTTAGAAGAGTTTTGGGAGCAGGCGGTTGATTGTGCACTTATTATTAAGTTTCTTGGGTGTGAGTTAAATACGCCAAACGCAGAACGATTATTTATTTTAGGTTTGTTGCACAATATCGGTGAGTTGATTGTTCATCAATCTATGCCGGCAAAAATCAAACAGTGTAACGAAATTACTGAAACTGATTTTCCTTGGGAAAAGCAGCATAGTATTTTAGATTTTACTTACGCTGATTGTAGTGCGGAAGTGCTTAAGCAATGGCAATTACCTTATAATTTAATTGAACCGATTAGAGATCAAGACAATTATGATTTCGAATACGCAACGGTAGAGAGTAAGCTATTGTATTTGTCTAAACGCATAATGATGTTAAACCATCAATGTGATGACCATAAACCTTCGTCATTGATCTGCGCTAAAGTATTAGCAGACTTAAATATATCACCAAAAATGATCAGAGCAGCTAATACATTCTGTAATATTGAACGGTTGAACATATTGTCTATTTTATCTCCAGGATCAGCTGTTATATATTAAAACGCTCGAACCTTTTTCTGAAAACTGTGCTAGCCACAGTTTTTTTATGCCTGCTATTTACATGTGCTTCCCTGCCTTATACATCAATTAATTAAGTCGCACCACTTTGTTGCACCTCCTTGCATTGTTGTGCGTTTTTGGTGCGCAGAATTTATCGCGTTTTTTATCAAATCTTTTATTTTGTTGTTTATAAAGGAAAAAATTGTTTGGCATGTCATTTGTATACAAAGGTATAGAAAATAAAAACAGGAGTCATAAATGAAAATAGTTAACGCAATTATAAAGCCTTTTAAACTTGACGATGTTCGTGAAGCAATATCAGAAATTGGTGTTGAAGGTTTAACTGTTAGCGAAGTTAAAGGCTTCGGCAGACAGAAAGGTCATACTGAACTATACCGTGGTGCTGAATATCAGGTAGATTTTTTACCTAAAGTAAAATTAGAAATCGCAGTGAATGATGACGTAGTAGAGCGCTTAGTTGAAGCAATTGCTAAAGCAGCTCACACCGGAAAAATCGGTGACGGTAAAATATTCGTTTACAACTTAGAACAAGCCGTACGTATTCGTACCGGTGAAAGCGACGTAGAAGCCATTTAAGGGGTAGGTAGTAATGGAACAAAATATTTTTCAACTTCAATATGCAATGGACACATTTTATTTCTTAGTGTGTGGTGCATTAGTTATGTGGATGGCCGCTGGTTTCTCTATGTTAGAAGCTGGTTTAGTTAGAGCTAAAAATACAACTGAAATTCTAACTAAGAACGTCGCGCTATATTCAATCTCTTGTATTATGTATTTAGTGGTCGGTTACGACATTATGTACGGTGGTGGTGTATTTTTAGCTGATATCGCTTTAGATGGTGCTGCAAACGCTGATGCTCTTGTATCAACAGTTTTAGCCGAATCTGCTGAAGCGGGTTTTGACGGCGGTTCTGTATACTCGAACGCTTCTGACTTCTTCTTCCAAGTGGTATTCGTAGCAACGGCAATGTCAATTGTATCGGGCGCGGTTGCTGAACGTATGAAGCTTTGGGCATTTTTAGCTTTCACTGTAGTATTAACTGGTTTCATCTACCCAATGGAAGGTAGCTGGACTTGGGGTGGCAATGCGGTATTTGGTTTATACACATTAGGCGACCTTGGTTTCTCTGACTTTGCCGGTTCAGGTATTGTACACATGGCTGGTGCAGCCGCTGCTTTAGCAGGTGTTTTACTACTTGGTGCTCGTAAAGGTAAATATACTGCAGACGGTCGTGTAAACGCGATTCCTGGTGCAAACTTACCAATGGCAACATTAGGTACATTCGTTTTATGGATGGGTTGGTTTGGATTCAACGGTGGTTCTGTATTAAAACTAGGTGATATTTCAAGTGCTAACTCAGTTGCTATGGTATTTTTAAATACTAACGCAGCAGCAGCAGCAGGCGCAGTAGCAGCACTAGTATTTGCTAAATTATTATTCAAGAAAGCTGATTTAACTATGTGTTTAAATGGTGCATTAGCGGGCTTAGTAGCTATTACTGCAGAACCTTCTACACCTTCACCATTACAAGCAACATTATTTGGTGCAATTGCTGGTGTTATTGTGGTTCTTTCAATTATCGCTTTAGATAAAGTTAAAATTGATGATCCAGTAGGCGCTATCTCTGTTCATGGTGTTGTTGGTTTCTTCGGTTTATTATTAGTACCAGTAACTAACTCTGGTTCTTCATTCAGTGGTCAATTAATCGGTGCTGCAACTATCTTTGGTTGGGTATTCGTAACAAGTTTTGTTGTTTGGTTTGTATTGAAACTTGTAATGGGCATACGCGTAAGTGAAGAAGAAGAATACGAAGGTGTTGATAAGTCTGATTGTGGCTTAGAAGCTTACCCTGAGTTTACTCGCGGTTAATCAAACTTTTGTATGATAAAAGCAGCCAATTGGCTGCTTTTTTTATGCCTCTTATTTGGGTAAAGTGAAAACTTGATATGCTATATAAAAGGGACTTTAAGTGAAGGAAACGTTAGAAGAACATTACGATGCCATGTGGAATGAATCCTATCCGTTATTTAAGCGTAATGAATACAGATTAGATACGCAAATAAACTCGGTAAACGATAGCAGAAGAGGGATAACCTTAATTGCTAAGTTTTCACCTATGCTGAGTAAAGATATAGATCGTTGTATAAGTACGTTAAAAGCAATTAGCCCTGAGCAATACTATTATGACTCTAGTACATTGCATATAACCGTATTACCCATTATTTCTTGTGAGAAGAACTTTCTTCTTAGCCAAATCAACATTAATGAATATCTTCGTGTTATCACAAACGCTCTTAAAGGGATCAATCCTTTTACTATTAAATTAAAGGGTATTACCGCGTCTCCTTCGTGCATTTTATTGCAAGGTTTCCCTCTGGGTACTGGATTGTTAACCATAAGAGATAAATTACGATCTTCATTTCATAAATCGGGCTTACTAAATACTATGGATAGTCGTTATAAACTAAAGACCGCGCATAGTACCTTGTGCCGGTTTCAGAAATATCCAAGCAAGCCAGATGACTTCTTGAGTCGCTTATTTACTCTCAAATGTACTGATTTTAAGCCTTTACACGTAAAGGAGTTACATTTAGTTTATAATGATTGGTATCATAAAGCAGATACAACTATCGTTTTATCAAAAATATCACTGTAATTTATTTATAACAAGTGATTGAATTGGTTTGGATTACAAGAAGTAATAGACAGAGTTAAGTAGGAACGTATGGCTAGAGAACAATTTGGAATATGCGCAGAACCTAATCTGCATGGGTATTATTTGCTGTTTAATGTACTAGATGACCAAAATGATTATTTACGCCAAGCGTTATCTAGACTTCCTGTGTTGCTAGATAAATACGCAGATCGATTTTCTGAAGCTAACCTTATTGGTGTATTAGCTATAGGGGCAAGTTATTGGGATGAGTTTTTTTCAGAAGCTCGCCCTAAGCACCTAAAAAAATTCCCTCAAATGTCGTGTGAAGACCGTTCCGCACCATCTGGAAACTATGATTTATACATAGAAATCCGTAGTGACCGTGCAGATGTTAATCACATTGTTAGCAGTAAAGTATGTATGTTGTTAGGTGATAGCGTCGAATTAGTTGAGCAGGTAAGGGCGTTTCGATTTTTAGATGGACGTGATTTAACTGGCTTTGTTGACGGGACTGAAAACCCTCGGGGTATGCATAGACGTAAGGTTGCATTGGTAAGTGAAGAGGAAGATGTTGATTTTGCTGGTGGTAGTTACCTCCATATTCAGCGTTATAAACATAATTTGAATCTATGGAATACCTTGGAAGTTAAAGACCAAGAAGATGTTTTTGCACGTACAAAAATAGATAACGAAGAGTATTCATCGGAAAATAAATTGCCAACCTCACATATTAAACGAACAGCACTTAAAGATGAAAATGGCGAAACGTTAGAAATTCTAAGGCAAAGCATGCCTTACGGTGATATGAAAATTCAGGGATTATTCTTTGTATCTTACAGTCACTCATCACAGCCTTTTGAAAGCATGTTAAAAAGCATGATTTTTGGGGACGACAATGGAAATTTTGACCATATGCTCAAATATACACAAGCAGAAACGGGTGCCGCTTTTTTTGCACCAAGTTTGAATTTCTTAGAGAAATTAGCTGACACTGATGTAGAGTAAGATTAGCGGCTCTAATTCTTTTATTTATCTATATAGAATGATGAATTAAGTTAAATTTCTGGAAAACAGCAGTTCCAATTTCTCAATAGTTTCTTTAATCGCGTTGACATTGGTTGGCGCAATAAAAATAGTATCATCTCCTGCAATAGTACCTAAAACGCCATCACTTTTACTTAAACTGTCTAACAATCTGGCAATAAGTTGAGCTGCTCCAGGGCTAGTTCGTATAATAATCATTACGTCGTTATGTTCTATATCTAAAACAAGCTGCCTTAATGGGCTTTTAGCGGTAGGAACACCTAATTCAGCAGGTAAACAATACACCATTTCTTGACGAGCATTACGTGTACGCACAGCGCCAAATTTACTTAGCATCCGAGATACTTTAGATTGGCTGACATTATCGAAGCCCTGAGATTTTAATGCCTCTACAATGTCTCCTTGTGAACCAAACTGTTCTTGTTTGAGTAGATCTTTAAAGGCCTGAATAAGGGCTTCTTGTTTCATTTGTCCAGTCATTACTTACCGTTTCGATTATTTGAATTGTTTTATCAATAAGTAGTATATACAAATTGATCTAGGCTTAATCTTATCGTTATATCCGCTCTTATGAAAGAGCTTAAGCTGAGTTATTATTCTTAAGTATTATGTTTTTCCAGACGATCTGAGTGTAACCTTTATATCATATTTCTTAATAATAATTGTTTTTTAATGGCTGATGCTATATGGTTTGCGCATCAGTTTTACGTATTTACTCAAATAACGGAGACATCCCATGAAAGTTGCTGTTTTAGGCGCTGCTGGCGGAATTGGCCAAGCACTATCTTTACTATTAAAAACTCAATTACCTGCTGGTTCAGAATTATCATTATATGATGTTGCACCTGTAGTTCCAGGTGTTGCAGTTGATCTTAGCCACATCCCTACAGCTGTAAAAGTTGAAGGTTTTGGTGCTGATAATTTAGCCGGTGCTCTTACTGGTGCAGATATTGTTATTATCCCTGCTGGTATGCCACGCAAGCCAGGTATGGACCGTGCTGATTTATTCGCAGTAAATGCGGGTATCATCAAAACTTTGGCAGAAGGTATTGTTGCTAACTGTCCAAAAGCATTAGTTGGCGTTATCACTAACCCAGTTAATGGAACGGTTCCAATTGTTGCTGAAGTATTCAAAAAAGCAGGTACTTACGACGCTAAGCGTGTATTTGGTGTTACAACACTAGATGTAATTCGTAGTGAAGCTTTTATCGCTGAATTGAAAGGCTTAGATGTTGCTGAAGTTAAAATCCCAGTAATTGGTGGTCATTCAGGTACTACTATTCTTCCATTACTTTCACAAGTTGAAGGTGTTTCTTTCTCAGAAGAAGAAGTTGCTGCTTTAACACCTCGCATTCAAAATGCAGGTACTGAAGTTGTAAATGCTAAAGCTGGTGGTGGTTCTGCTACATTATCAATGGGTGCTGCTGCTGCACGTTTTTGTTTGTCTTTAGTTAAAGGCTTAAACGGCGAAGAAGTTGTAGATTACGCATATGTTGCTGTTGAAAATGGCGATGCTGCTTACTTTGCTCACCCAGTACGTTTAGGTAAAAATGGCGTTGAAGAGATTTTATCTTACGGTGCATTAAGTGCATTTGAACAGAAAGCTAAAGACGATATGTTAGCTACGCTGAACAAAGACATTAAAGAAGGTGTTGATTTTATCAACGGTTAATTTTCAATTAATGATCTTTAATAAAAAACCGCTCATTGAGCGGTTTTTTTGTATTAACTTTTAAACAAAAAATCTAAATGTTAAAAATCAATTTACGCGCCTCTGTTTGCCGCGATATGCGCTAAAGCAATTAATGCTTCTTTGTATTCAGAGTCAGGCACAGCGTTGAGTGATTGGATTGCTTTATCTGCTTCTTCTTCTGCTTTAGTCTGTGTATATTTAATAGAACCCGTTTCGTCCATTGCATGTAGAATAGCATCAAGGTTATCCATTCCATTACCATGCTCAATAGCATCACGAATAAGCTGTTTTTGCTCAGGGTTACCATTGTGCATAGCGTATAGTAATGGCAGCGTTGGTTTGCCTTCAGAAAGATCATCACCGACGTTTTTACCCATTTCTTTGGCGTCGGCAGTGTAATCCATAATGTCATCCACTAACTGAAACGCAGTACCTAAGTGTTTACCGTATTCTTGCATGGCAATTTCGATTGCTTCAGGTTGCTCTGATATAACAGCAGCTAAACGAGTTGCAGCTTCAAACAGCTTGGCCGTTTTACAATAAATCACTTCTAAATAGCTTTCTTCAGTTGTATCAGGATCATTACAGTTCATTAACTGTAGAACTTCTCCTTCAGCAACAATATTTGTTGCGTCAGACAAAATATCCATAACCTTCATATTATTAAGCTGGGTCATCATTTGAAACGAGCGGGTATAAAGGAAATCGCCCACTAACACACTGGCGCTATTGCCAAAAAGTGCATTAGCTGTTTCTCGTCCTCTGCGCATATTTGATTCATCAACAACATCATCATGAAGAAGAGTTGCGGTATGGATAAACTCAATGATCGCAGCGATCGAAATATGATCTTTTCCGGTATAGGCTAATGCTTTAGCCGCCAATACCGTTAACATTGGGCGCATGCGTTTGCCGCCAGCATTAACAATATAAATGCCTAATTGATTAATTAGAGCAACGTCAGATTGGAGTTGAGAGTAAATAAGGTCGTTTACAGAAGACATTTCTTCTTGTGAAAGCTGTTGTATATTTTTTAAATCCATAAAGCGTAGAAAGTAACCTTTATATTTGTGGTATGATTATGCTCGAAACATCTAGAGTTTACACGATATTTACCCCGATGGCAGCTTACTAAATGTGAAGTTTTCTCCCATTTTCAAAATAATAGAAAATGATCGTATTTATACTTGCCCTTCCTATATTCTTCGCGTAGAATTCGCGCCCTATATTTTTAAAAATTAAGCGTCATACTAAATGTTGGCGCAGTACGGAGTAGCTATGTACGCAGTATTCCAAAGCGGTGGAAAGCAGCATCGTGTAACTGAAGGTCAAACCCTTCGTCTAGAAAAAATTGAACTTGAAGTTGGTTCTTCAGTTGAATTTGATAACGTTTTAATGATCGCTGACGGCGAAGCTATCAATGTAGGTGCACCTTACATTGCTGGTGGTAAAGTTGTGGCAGAAGTTGTGTCTCAAGGTCGCGCTGATAAAGTTAAAATTGTTAAATTCAAACGTCGTAAGCATTCACGTAAATCAGCGGGCCATCGTCAATGGTTCACTGAAGTGAAAATTACTGGTATTAACGGCTAATAGGAGCACTATAAAATGGCACATAAGAAAGCTGCAGGTAGTACACGTAACGGTCGCGACTCAGAAGCTAAACGCCTAGGTGTTAAACGTTTCGGTGGTGAATCAATTTTGGCGGGTAACATTATTGTTCGTCAACGTGGTACTAAATTCCACCCAGGCACTAACATGGGCATTGGTAAAGACCACACATTATTTGCTTTAACTGACGGTAAAGTTCAGTTTGAAGTTAAAGGTCCTAAGAACCGTAAATTTGTAAGCATTGTTGCTGAATAATATTATTTATTAACAATCTGAATTGTTCTAAAAACCCGCAACTTGCGGGTTTTTTTTTGGGAACTATATTGTAAGGTATAAAATAGCTTATAATACATATTAGAATTACTAAGCATGATTGGAGTGCTGAACAGAAATGAAATTCGTTGATGAAGTTGAAATTAGAGTTGAAGCCGGTGACGGTGGAAACGGCTGCGTAAGTTTTCGTAAAGAAAAGTATATCGAATTTGGTGGCCCTAATGGAGGCGATGGTGGTGACGGCGGAGATGTATATCTGGTCGCGGATGAGAGTCTAAATACGTTAATCGACTACCGTTTCGAACGTTTTCATCGTGCTAAGCGTGGCGAAAATGGCAAAAGCCGTGATTGCACAGGTAAAGGTTCGGATGATTTATTGCTAAAAGTACCTGTGGGTACACGTGCAATGGATATTGATACTGAAGAGCAATTAGGTGATTTAACGCATCACGAGCAAAAGCTATTAGTTGCTAAAGGCGGCTGGCATGGTTTAGGAAACTCTCGATTTAAAAGTAGTACCAACCGAGCTCCACGTCAGAAAACTGATGGGACACCAGGTGAAATACGTAGCTTGAAATTAGAGTTACTGTTATTGGCTGACGTTGGTTTATTAGGTTTACCTAATGCAGGTAAATCTACACTTATACGTAGTGTATCTGCGGCTAAGCCAAAAGTTGCAGACTATCCATTTACTACCCTTGTTCCTAATCTAGGTGTAGTTAGATTGGATACACAACGTAGTTTTGTTATTGCCGATATTCCAGGTTTGATTGAAGGTGCGGCTGATGGTGCTGGTTTAGGTACTCAATTCTTAAAGCATTTAGAGCGCTGTCGTATATTACTGCACGTTATCGATGTAATGCCGGCTGATGGCTCAGATCCATTAGAAAATGCTAAAACGATTATTAACGAATTAGAACAGCATTCTCCAGAGTTAGCATCAAAACCTCGATGGATTGTTTTTAACAAGCTGGATTTACTTCTTGAAGAAGAAGCTAAAGAATTAACCGATAGTATTCTAGAAGGTTTAGCGTGGGAAGGTGATGTAAGAAGTATTTCTGCTTATAACAAAACAGGAACTGAACAGCTTTCTTATGCGGTTATGGACTTTATTGATCAGTTACCAGATGAAGTGGAAGATGAAGCTGTTGATGGTAAAACTGTTGAATTTAAGTGGGACACTTACCATGAAGACACCATGTCTGAACTTGAAGATGATCTTGATGATGAAGATTGGGATGAAGATGAATACGATGTTGAAGTAGAATATCGTAAGTAATATCTAAATCTTTGTTTGATTAAAGGTGTTAAGTAGTGATACTTGCACCTTTTTTGTATCTAATAAACATAAAAACTAACTAAAAGAACTTTAAATATGACAATACTTTCGATGGTGGTTGCTACCGCTAATAATCGTGTTATTGGTAAAGATAACGATATGCCTTGGCACTTGCCTGCTGATTTAGCTTACTTTAAAAAGGTTACTTTAGGTAAGCCAGTCGTTATGGGAAGAAAAACCTTCGAATCTATCGGTAGACCATTACCAGGTAGACGCAACATTGTTATTTCACGAGATGAACAATATAGTGCAAATGGTGTAGATACGGTAACTAGCGTAGAACAAGCGCTATCGCTTGTTAAAGACGTTGAAGAGATAATGGTGATTGGTGGTGGAGCTATTTACAAACATTGCCTTCCAGCTGCTAATAGGCTTTATATTACTCATATAGATGCTGAGATTGATGGCGATACACGATTTCCAGAGTATAATTTAGAACATTGGACTAAGGTGTCGAGTGAAAGGAGAGTTGCTGATGAGAAAAATGCTTATAATTTAGACTTTTGTGTATACGAAAAAAAGTAATTTTATTGCAACAATTCAGCTCAGCGCTTGATAATACAGCACTGAGAACAGTGATAACACCGAGGCTGATGAGGCGCTGTGCTACACAGATAAAATAAAGCTCGATATTTTTCTCGGTGTTCTCTGAGTCCTCTGTGGTGCATTCTATTTTTTAGCTGAATCGTTACATTTTATTTTTCTTTGTTAGAAATAAAAAACCGCAAATTAATGCGGTTTTTTAGTTTTGGTAATTGTAGAGTCTATAACTTAAATTCTTGCACTGATTGTTGTAGTTCTTCAGCAAGTTTTGCCACTTCAGTACTCGACTCAGCTGTTTGTTTTGAGCCTTCAGTTGTTTGTGCTGCTATAGCAACAATAGACTCTAGGTTTGCACTAATCTCATGCGCTACCGTACTTTGTTCTCCGGCAGCTGTAGCTATTTGGCTAGAACGATCATACGCTTCATGTACGGCGTGGGTTATAGTTTCTAAAGCTTTATCTGCTTCTTCGCTTTGTTCCACACAGTTAGCTGCTTGTTTTTTACCAGTATCCATTACAGATACGGCTTTTCCTGCACCTGTTTGTAATGCAGTGATCATGGTTTGAATTTCTTGAGTTGACTCTTGTGTACGACTTGCTAGAGTACGAACTTCATCGGCTACAACTGCGAAACCTCTACCTTGTTCTCCTGCACGTGCAGCTTCAATCGCCGCATTTAATGCAAGTAAGTTAGTTTGGTCTGCAATACCTCTAATTACGTCAAGGATACCGCCAATAGATGCACTATCATGTTGTAATTGGTTGATAACTTGAGAGGCGTCATCAACTTCATTAGCAAGCATTTCAATGGTATTACGATTACGTTCAGAAATTATTTTAACGCGCTCAGCTTCATCATCTGCTTGCTTAATTTCACCTAATGCATCGTTAGCACTGGCTAATACACTTTGTGAAGTACTGCTCATTTCAGTAGTAGCAGAAGCGGCTTGTTCAACTTGTGCTCTTTGTTCTTCAATAGCAATAGTGCTTTGAGCTGTTACCGCTGATGTTTGCTCTGCCGCTGTTGCTAATTGAGTTGAGCGACTAACAATACTTTGAATTAACGAACGTAGGCTATCAATTAACAAATTACAGTTTTTAGAGAGTTGAGCAAATTCATCGTGACCAGACTCATCCAGCTTCTTAGATAGATCACCTGAAGCAACAACATTAAGCATTTCATTAACACGACTAAGCGGGCGTGTAATACTGATAACGGTTAACCATGTGATACCAATCGCGGAACCTATTGAAATAAGCATGATTATCCATGTGTTTCGAGTTCCACTTTCAACAGCATCTTCAACCGATTGACCGGCCATGATGGCGGTTTTATTGGCCATAATAACTTGTTTAGCAAGAATTTCATTTGCTTTTAAAATTTCTCTATCAGCAGAGGCCAAATCATTAGTTGCTTGAGCTATTGCTGATAGCTGTAGTTTTTTATTGTTAAAAATACTTTCAGAACCCGAAATGTAGCTTTTAACGCCAGAGAATTCATTTGACAATTCGTTCGCTAAATCATTCAATCCTAAACTGTTTAATTCGTTAACCACATCATTAATTGATGATTCAACATCTGTTGTATTGTTTTTTATTTCATTAGAAACTAACTCAACAGATACCCCATCACTTAAATCTCTATATTCAAAAGCAGAACTAACAATTGCATTAAGTAACGTTTCTATTCTTTCACTTAAGTTAACTGCTCGTTGTAATTTTGTATCGGCTAAGTCGTGATCTGCAAGGTCAAGTAATAAGGTTACAGAATCATCAGCTTTTTCTTCTAAGTTATCAATATTGTCGGATAGGATAATTTGTTGTTCGATAGCAAGTTTACGATTTTCATAAACACCATTCACCTTGTTAATTAGTGTGGTATATAAATCATCTACTTTGGATAAATTCTCCGATAAGGCCGGCTTAGACTTTACAACGTTTTGCAAAGACTTTAGTTCAGTTGAAAATGCCGTTTGAGCAGATTCAAACCTACCTAGTTCTTCTGCAAGTGGAGTTAATTCAGATTTGTAATAACCTTTTAGGGTTAAGCCACCAATTTCAGAAAGTTGGGTGGCGAGTTTATTACTGCCTTTTAAAGTGGGGATAGCTACTTTATTTTGATCAGTAGTTGATGATTGAATTGTACTTAGGTTATTTAAAGAGATAAAACTTGTAGCTATTAAGAACAGCACTATGATGGAAAAACCACCAATAATTTTTATCGCGACGGTTAAATTCATAAATATCACCAGTTGAATGTTAGGGTTATATACAAAAAAATTATTATTATTCTAAACGTTATCGGCTTAAGTTCAATTAGCTTTAATAGATCTTTCAACCCTATATAAGGCTCTGTAATTGATGCAATGGTTAACTTTACCTTATTGATTATAAGATGTGAAATAAGTTTTTGAAAATCAAAGTTGAATTTTATTCAGTTAAGGAGTTTTGTGTAAAAAATGCCTTATCGTGCCAGCGTAACAGTGTTAGGTGGTTACCCCAAACACAGCCAGTATCAAGTGCATAAGCTTTTTTATTAATACATTTACCCATTAAAGCAGCCCAGTGGCCAAATATCCAATTTACACCCTCTAAATCAGAGAGTTCAAACCAAGGCTTTAAGTCTTTAGGGGCATTACTTGGTGATTCTTTACAATGGAACTCAAGATCACCATTTAATTGGCAAAATCTCATTCTAGTAAGAGCGTTGATACTATACCTAAATAATTCTTCGTCGGTTTGTGCTTGCTTCCAATTATTAGGGTGTTCTCCATACATGCAACTTAGCCAATGTTTTCGGTTTGATGAGCTCAATTTTTGATGAATGTTATCAGCTTGTGTAACGGCGTCGTCAATCGTCCATTGGGGGGATAGCCCAGCATGGCTCATATAAACGTTTTCATCAGGTAGTTTTTGAATGAGTGGCTGGCTAGCAAGCCAATCCATCATTTTGTCGATTTGAGGGGAGTTCAGTAAGTCATCTAAATGATCATTAGTTTTTACTTTTTTAATACCTTCATAAGTTGCGAGCAGGTGTAAATCGTGATTCCCTAAGACAATTTTTGCTGATTGTTTTAGGGACATCAAGAATTCAATGGTTTCTAGCGATTTTTTACCGCGAGCCACCAAATCACCAGCCACCCAAAGTGTATCTTTGTTGTAATCAAATGATACTTGTTTGAGAAGTAACATTAACTCATCAAAGCAACCTTGAATGTCACCGACAAAGTAATCGGACACAGTTAATGAACGATATTAGGTTGGGCAAGTTGAAATACCGGAATATCAATTATCCCACTCTCTTTATTATCAGTTATTACTTGATAATAACCTTGCATTGTACCTAGTGGGGTTTGAAAGAAACAACCGCTGGTATAGGTATAGCTTTTCCCTGGCATTATTCGTGGTTGTTTACCAACAATTCCTTCACCTTCAACGGTTGTGGTATCACCATTTGCATCAGTAATTAACCAATAACGAGAGATTACTTGAAAAGCTTCTTGGGTGTTATTCGTTATTGTTATGGTATAACTAAAAACAAATCTCGAATCCTTTTCATCAGATTGTTCTGCTAAATAATGACTAGTAACCGCAATAGCATCAACGTTATCAATTGTCTTTTCCATGAGTTAGTTCAATTCAATAGGGTTATCGGAAACGTAATTAGCCAGCATGATAAAATCGTCGACACTCAAGTTTTCAGGTCTTAGTGTGGGGTCAATACCTAGGCTTACCAACGCATCTACAGGGATCAATTTTTTGAAGCTATTTCGAATGGTTTTTCTACGTTGATTAAAGGCAGTCAAACAAACAGTATTGAGCATTTTAATATCTTTTACTGGATTCTTGATCGTTTTATGTGGAACTAATCTAACGATGGCTGAATCTACCTTCGGTGCAGGAGTAAAATGTTCAGGGCCAATTTCCATCACTGGGATCACTTCACATTGGTACTGTGTCATAATCGATAATCGGCCAAATGATTTACTATTATGACCTGATGCCATGCGTTGAACGACTTCTTTTTGCAGCATAAAGTGCATGTCTTTCACTTTATCTTTAAAAGTCAGTAAATGAAAAATAAGCGGCGTTGAAATGTTGTAAGGTAAATTTCCGAATATACGCAGTGGTTGATCAGGTTTTATTAAAGAAGCAAAGTCAAAACTCAATGCATCTGCTTCAAAAATGGTTAACTTTGGTGCTAGAAAAGGGTGGTGACGGAGACGATGTGCAAGATCTCGATCGAGCTCGACTACTGAAAGTTCGCCTGCTCTTTCTACTACAGGTTCTGTTAATGCACCTAAACCAGGTCCAATTTCAACTAAGTTATCTGTTGGTTCAGGATTAATAGCATCAACTATTTTCTCAATAACCATTTCATTATTAAGAAAGTTTTGACCAAAGCGTTTTTTAGCTTGATGGCCTAAATGTGTTTTTGAATTCATTATTGATTGTTCGCTAAGTCGATGGCTGTTTTTAAGGCTTCAATTATGCTGCCCGTTTCGGCTATATTTTTTCCGGCTAAATCGGTAGCAGTACCATGATCAACCGATGTACGAATAAAAGGTAGGCCAAGTGTTATGTTTACCGCCGAACCAAAACCTTTATATTTTAGTACCGGTAAACCTTGGTCGTGATACATAGCCAAAATAGCATCGGCTTCTTTTAAGTATTTGTCTTGAAAAATAGTATCGGCAGGTAAAGGACCTATTACATTAATCCCTTCATCTCTAAGTGCATCAAGAGTGGGGTTCATCACCTCTATTTCTTCAGTACCTAAATGTCCACCTTCACCAGCATGTGGGTTAATACCACATACATAAATAGTTGGGTTTTCAATACCAAATTTATTCACCAGATCTTGATGTAAAATCTTAGTGACGTTGGTTAATCTTTCTCTTGTAATCGCTTTTGAAACATAGGCAAGTGGAATGTGTGTTGTAACTAATCCAACACGTAATCCTTCAGTAGCCAACATCATAACAACGTCAGCACAATTGGCTTGATGAGCAAAATATTCCGTATGGCCACTAAAAGCGATGCCGCCTTGGTTGATCAAACCTTTATGAACTGGTCCGGTAACTACCGCGTCAAATTCACCCACCATGTTTTTTTCACAGGCAACACGTAATGTTTCAACAACATAAGCGCCATTAGCTGGGTTTAATTCTCCTGTCACACAAGGTTCTGCTAGTTCAACAGGTAAAACTGTTAATTGGCCTTTTTTATGCTGTTGTGCTGGTTTTTTAGGATCGTACTCGACTAATGTGAGCGGTAAACCTAATTCTTCTGCGCGTGCTTGTAATAACTTAGGGCAAGCCACAACAACCAATTCTACGGGCCATTCTTTTTGTGCTATAGCAATCGCTAAGTCAGGACCTATTCCTGCGGGTTCTCCAGGTGTTATCGCAATGCGATTAACCATTATTTATCACCTTGTTCAATAACTTCGATGTAAGCCTCGTCACGTGTTTCTTTCATCCAACGAGCGCTTTCCATACCAAACTTTCGGTTGTAAAGCATTTGATGTGCCTTACGTGTATTCATTTGTTCTGTTGCATCTTGAGTACGTCTGCCTGTTAGTTGGGCAATATGCCAACCAAATGATGAACGAAACGGTTTACTGTATTCATCAACTTTTAATGATGCTAAAGCGTCAGAAAAAATAGGATCATATGATTTAGGATCTGCCCAACCTAGATCACCACCTCGTACTGAAGTGGGTCCGTCAGAGTGTTCTTTAGCAAGTTCGGCGAAATCAGCTTTACCAGCTTTTAAGTCATCAAGAAAACCTTGCAATATCGCTTCAGCTTTAGCTTCACTCATGATCACTGAAGGCTTTATTAAAATATGACGAGATTGTACTTCCTCTACCTCAACAACTTCTTTTCCTCGAATATCCAATATTTTAATAACACTAAACCCTAAACCGGTACGAATTGGGCCTACTATAGTGTCTTTAGTTTTACCATCTACTAATTCAGAGAAAAGTGTCGGCATTTCATTAATACCTTTCCAACCCATGTCACCACCTTCAAGAGCGGTAGCGTCACCAGAAGAGGCAATAGCAAGCCTCGAAAAATCACTGCCGTTATTTAATAGTTCAATAACCTTATCTGCTCGCTCTTTTTCTGCGGTAATTTGTTCTTGTGTTGGATCGGCAGGGAAAGCAATTAAAATGTGACCTAAATGATATTCAACATTGTTGTTAGTTTGCTCTTTCATTATGCTGATTAAATTGGTGATTTCTTGCGGAGAAACGTAAATACGACGACCAACACCTGCTCGTTTTACTTCACCTGAGATAATTTCATTACGAATGTTTTCTCGATATTCTTCGTAGTTCATAGAGCTGTTAACTATTTCTTGACGAAACTGTTCTAAGGTTAAGTTATTTTCTTTTGCCATGTTAGACAGTGTTTCATCTAACTGAGCATCAGTCACTTGTACACCCATACGCTCACCTAACTGAAGAATCAGTTCGGTATTTATCAACTTATCCAATACTTGAGTATGTAAAGCCTTATCTGAAGGTAAACTCTGATTGTTTTTAGCGGACTGCGCTTTTATGGTTTCTATTAAACTCGTGACCTCTGAGTTTAATACCACACCTTTATTGACTACTGCGACGACCCGATCAAGTTCAACTTCTTTAGCGTTCACCAAAGACGATGAACTAAATAAACCGGTTGCTACTACTGTTAATGCTACTAATGTATTTTTCATATACCGTTAAATTCTTTTAATTATTGAGAAAATAGGGGCGTTTATAGCCAAATATACTCGAGTTAAACATGTCAGAAATATTGTCTGAAATTTGTTTTCCGCTGATGCCATTATAAACAAATTTGAGTTTAAATCCGCTTTCAAATGCCTCGCGGCCATCTATATTATTAAATGTGCTGTCAAAATCTTCGATGGTAGAGTTAATATTTCGATGAAATGAAAGTCTAACTCCCCAGCAACAACTACTGTATTGAACACCAACATAACTTTCAATACTACGTTCGTTTTCAATATCCTGTGTCATACGGCCTACTAGCTGCCAGTTTTGATTGATATTCACATTACCTAACACTGATACTTGCTCGAGTGTATTACCTGAGACATTACGAGTATAGCGATGGTTCAATTGTATTGTTTGATTTTTACCAAATTGATAATCTATTTTGGTTTGGCTCTTATTTGTGGTGTGTGTTTGGGTATTATATTGAATATCACCAGTAAATTGCCAAACGTCGTTAATTCTTAAATAGACTTCTGTTGCTAATGCTGATTCGTCAACGGCTATATTATTTGATGAGTTGCTATCTTGTACCGTATTACTGTTATTTAAATAAACAATTCGGCCTAAACTTAAACGCATGCGTTCTTGGTTTTCAGGGTCAAAAATTCTACTGGTAACACCCCAAGAATATTGATTAGCTTGAGATATTCTATCGAGCCCACTAAATCTTTTGTCTCTAAATAGACCATCATAATCGTCTTGAAGGTTGGTTGTATCGTATAGTCCTATACCACTTTGGTCTTTGTCTGGAATATACAAATATTGCAGTTGAGGCTCTAGTGTTTGTTTATATGTTTTATTTTTGAATTTCAGCTCTTTATCGAAATTCATACCACCATGGATCCTTATTTTAGGAAGTGTTCGACTCACTTTCTCTTTCAATAAGCTGTCCGGTTGAATGTTATCTTGTCGATAACTGGTTTGTAGTAATTTTAATTCTGAATTAATAAACCAGGCAGGGCGAGAAATAGGTAACGTAAGACCTGCTTCAAAGTGATAACGCTCTGCTGTTGGTCTGTCTTGCTCATCAGTGGTAAATCGGGTGATCTCTGAATACATATCAAACATAGCGTTACCAAAAGGTAAGCTCTGTATTTTACTTAGCTCAATATGAGGTTCTGTTTTATAACTGGATTGGTGATTACCTAATATTTCAAAATCTTGAAGCTGCATTTTTGCATGCCAGGTATCACCAAAATATGATATTTCACCTACTTGATATAGGTAGGCATCGTTAGAGTTGTATTGGTCGCTGTCTAAATCAACTAAGTAGTTATCATCACTAATAGTGGTGTAGTCTATGTACGCACGAAACCTATCAGAAAAGGTGCCTACATGTTGAAAACGGGCTAAATATCGAGGATCGTTGTTTTGGGTAAGTTTTTTATCTTTATCCAAATATTCAATATTAATAACACCTGACTGTAAACCAAACAAATACCTAAATTCTGTTTGTAGCTGACTACCACGTTTAGACATGTAGCGAGGTGTAAATGTGGCATCCATGTTCTCAGTAATGTTCCAGTAATAAGGAAGTTTTACTTCAAATCCAGAACTACTCGACGACTTCATTGTTGGGTATAAAATGCCAGAGTGACGTTCTTCACCAATAGGCATAGTAAAATAAGGGATATATAGCACTGGAATGTCAAAAATTTTAAAGCGAGCATTGTAAGCTTCTAGCTGACTGTCATTTGCATTTATTTTAATTTCACTGGCTTTAAGCGTCCAATCTGGGGTTTCCCCATAACAAGTCGTAAAGGTAGAGTTAATTAACGACAAGACCCCTTCTTCATTAACCGAAATTGATTTTGCTGAACCGTGGCCTGGCTTGTCAATTAATTGGTATGAAGTGTCACTTAAAGTTGTTGCTGTACTTTGTTTACTCGCATTAAGTTGCGAAGCGAAAATATCAATACCTTGGTTTTGAAAGTGAATATTGCCCTTGGCATTAATCAGTAAATCTTTTCGGTTGAGTTCTATTTCATCGGCAATAATGGTTTCTGTTGGGCCGACTAAAGTAACACCACCAATAAATTTGGCATATTGATCTCTATCAATCTGAGTTTTTTCTGAAAAAATGGAAATAGTCCCATCTTCACTTCGGGCATTATCAACAGCAATTTTTTGATAAGTTGGAATGGGGCAAGAAAGAGCAGAATTATCGAAAGTTTCACTAGCCCAAGCGGAATTAACGCTATAGCTGCTGACAATAAAACTTATGAAAATGTAGGGAAAACGCATTAAACTTCCGGAAATTAGTTTTTATTATTAAATTTAGAAAAAACTTTTCGGCATTTTAACGTTAAATAGCGCAATAATATAGGTGTTTTCTTAATTTACATTTTAATGTGGATAGTGTTTTTTCGCCTTTTTGAAAAATTAGTTGTTAAACTAGCCATAGTAGGTATTTGTTTGTTTTTATTTTCCATAAGGGTTTTCTTATTTTGACAGTTTCCCGTTATTCTTTATTACATGATTGGCTATGTGATTTCTTCAAATGTTCTTCTATCAATTTAACTGCACTTACTGGCGATGCAGGTTTTAGAAAGTACTATCGTTTTGAGCATCAAGGGCAGACTTATATTGCTGTTGATGCTACGCCTGAAATGTCTAATAACCTTGCTTTTGTTACATTGCAAAAAGCTTTTGAAAAGAAAAACCTTATGGTGCCAGACATATTATCTGTTGATTTATCAAAAGGTTTTTTCTGTTTGAGTGATTTCGGTGATGTATTGTTTAGCGATATACTGTCACCCGACAATATGGAACAAGAGTATAAAAAAGCGATAGCTGAGCTACCTAAAATAGCTGATATAACCCTTGATGATAGCTACGAACTACCTGAATATGATGGTGATTTTGTTCGTGTTGAGTTACATATATTTATTGAATGGTTGTTAGCAAAACACTTGAACATTATGTTAACGACACAAGAGTCTTCAGCACTTCAGCAGTGTTTTGATGTATTAGTGAAAAATATAGAAGCGCAACCGAAAGTTACCATGCATCGTGATTACCATTGCCGAAACTTAATGGTACTTGCCCAAGGGGCGAATAAACAGTGTAACGATACGTGTCAATTAGGCATTATCGATTTTCAAGATGCGGTCAATGGACCTATAACTTACGATATTGTTTCGTTATTAAGAGACTGTTACGTAAAATGGCCAAAACAGAGCGTAGATAACCTATTTCAATATTATCGTGAGTTGATGACCAGTCAGGATAGATACAGTGATGTATCGGAACAAGAATGGCGTAGGTGGTTCGATTTAACGGGGATCCAACGACATGTGAAAGCCAGTGGTATTTTTGCCAGACTGTATCACCGCGATGGTAAGTCAGGGTATTTAAAAGATATTCCATTAACTCTGTCATATATTGTTGATATTTGTCAGCAATATCCTGAACTGAAAGCGCTGCAAGACATCGTAAGCAATAAGGTTATTCCTGCGATAACGTTATTAGAGGCAGAATAATGAGAGCAATGATTTTAGCTGCGGGTCGCGGCGAACGTATGCGCCCATTAACCGATACTTTGCCAAAACCGATGTTAACGGTTCAGGGTATACCTCTTATTGAACACCACGTGAAGAACTTAGCTAAAGCAGGCATTACAGATATTATTATTAATCATGCTTGGTTAGGTGAAAAAATTGAAGATCACTTGGGTTGTGGTGAACAGTTTGGTGTTGTTATTCAATACAGCCGAGAAGCTGCTCAAGCACTAGAAACTGCCGGTGGAATTATTAAAGCGTTACCTTTATTGATGAAAGAAGGTGATGCAACCGCCCCTTTTTTAGTGGTTAATGGCGATGTATTTACTTCGTTTGATTTTGCTCAAATAACAACACTTAACGATGAGGCTTTAGCGAAAATATGGCTTGTAGAAAACCCTGAGCATAATGTAAACGGGGACTTTTGTTTAGTTGACGCTAATATCGTCAACCGTACTGCAACAGAAAATAAACAAACTTATACTTTTACCGGTATTGGCTTGTATCGCCCATTATTTTTTGCTGCATTGTCGAATGAAAAAGTACTGGCTTTAGGTCCTTTATTACGTGAATTAGCTGATAAAGAAAAACTGGAAGGCGAGGTTATAGAGTGTAATTGGACCGATGTAGGAACACCTGAGCGTTTAGCTCAGCTGAACCAATCCTAAGCCGTAACATTCGGTTTAGTTAACTTATTAAAAATTATAGAAAACTGTAAAAGAGAAAATATGAACGTTTGGGGAAAAGTATTAGGAGCTTTATTTGGCTTTATGCTGAGTAAAAGTATATTTGGTGCACTACTAGGTGTATGGATTGGACATAGATTTGATAAAGGGCTTGGTCTGGATTTTAGCGATCTATCTGGACGTAAGTACACTGAAGAAGAAAAGCAGCAAGCGTTTTTTGAAACCACCTTTTCGGTTATGGGCTTTGTTGCCAAAGCGAATGGACAAGTAACTGCACAAGAAATTGCATTTGCTACCGCGTATATGGATAAACTTGGTCTAAGTGGCGATGTGAGGCAGCAAGCTCAGGATGCGTTCAGAGAAGGGAAAATGGCAGGGTTTCCGCTGCAAGAACGTTTAAAAGCCTTTGTTCGAAAGTGTGGTAGTCGACATGACTTGTTGTTGATGTTTCTTGAAATTCAAATTCAAGTCGCTTTTGCTGATGGTACATTAGATGAAGCTGAAAGGGCTGCTCTGCATAGCATTGCTAAAGTATTAAGAATTTCACCGAGAGATTTAGACAAGTTGCTCGAAATGATCATCGCAGGTGAGCAATTTAATCATCAAGGTGGCAGAGGGGCGCCGTCTAAGCAACAACTAGCCAATGCTTATAAAGTGTTAGGTTGTTCTGTCGAAATGACAGATCAAGAGATCAAAAAATCGTATAGAAAACTGATGTCGCAGCATCATCCAGATAAGTTAATGGCTAAAGGGCTACCACCTGAAATGATGGAAGTGGCTAAACAGAAAGCGCAAGATATTCAGGCCGCTTACGAGTTAGTCACTAGTAAACGTTAAGTATTTCTTAGGTAAACATTACCAACCGATTGTTTTAAGCCAGCCGTTAATTTCGGTCAGCAAAGGCTGTTCAGGATAATAACCGCTATACATATTCGTTAATTGTGTTTGGCGGTAATACACTTTCATTTCTTTTGTCGCAAACTTTTTACGTAGTACTGCATTTTCCAGCACTGCTTTATTGTCTCGTCGTAAAATAAGGTCGAGTGTTGGTACTTCTGACATCGCGAGATCTCTAGCGAAACGGTGATTTTCTTCCACTGAGCTCATATTTGCACTTAGCAAAACCATTACTGTCGGCAAAAGTTCGCTTTCGTTTTTATACAATTCAGTAAGCATGCCAGCGTGTGCTCCTTGGGTTATTACTAAAAATATCCCAGGTGAGTTTTTAGCTTTTTCCATTACTGAGGTGATCAGTATTTTTAGCTTTTCTTGATACATTTCTAACGATTTTTTATTGGCTTCGATACGTAGTGTTTTATCGCTAAGCATTGAAGGGTAACCACTTGGCATATTAGGAGGTTGAATACTTAAGGTATTCCAGCCAAGGTGGGGTAGTTCTTTTCTTAAAAAATTAATCGCTTTAGGGTTGGTTAATCCTTGTTGCCAATCAGGCAGTAGAATCGCGATGCCTTTAGTATTTTGGGTAAAGCTCGACTCTTCAACAATAACGTATTCTTCAGTACCCGCCAGTAATGACTGGGCTTTATCTGCAGTTAAAAAGTGTTTTAAGTCTCGTTTTTTTTGTTCAAATGAATTAATCGGAGGCGCTATTTTTATTGAACTACGTTGCATGCTTGTAGGTGTTTTATTTTCACTTTCAGGAGCTTGCTCTTTCTCTTCTACAGCTTCTTGTTCTTCTTCCTGAGGGGAAAAATAATAGGCGTGTGCAGTATTAAAAACCATTAAATGAGAGGTGCAATAAATAAAAAGAAAAATTAAAAAAGCACGGTTCACGAAAAGGCCTCAAGTAAAATTGTTAAATAACTAAAATACAAAGTTTAGGTTATTAAATGTATCGGCAGCTATTATTAATTATTTAACTATATTTAGTAATATTGCTTTTATTCAAACGGGCATTCAGCCGTAAATGAGAGTTGTTCATTGGTTACCGGATGAAAAATACTGAGCATTTGAGCATGTAAATTTAAACGAGTGCCCATTTGTAGAGCGTCGTCATGAGCGTACAAACGGTCACCTAAAATAGGGTGCCCTATTGAAAGCATATGAACTCTAAGTTGATGTGAACGACCCGTAATTGGAGTGAGTTCAACAAGCGTACTGTTTTCACCATAACTTATGACTTTGTAATGGGTTAATGATGCTTTGCCATTTTCATGGTCAATTTTTTGTTTAGGTCGGTTTGGCCAATCGCAAATAAGAGGTTGATCCACACTGCCTTCTTTTTCAGCTATGTGTCCATACACTCTAGCAATATACCGTTTTTGTGTTTTACGTTTTTCAAACTGTTGGCTAATAGCAACATGGGCAGGTTTGTTCAGTGCCATGATGATAATGCCAGAGGTTGCCATGTCTAAACGATGAACAATTGTGGCAGAAGGTAATACACGGGTTACGCGGTTCTGTAAGCAGTCTTGATGTTCAGGCAAACGCCCAGGCACGGTTAATAAGCCGCTATTTTTGTTAAGAACAACTAAATCGTTGTCCCTATAAACAACGTGTAAATAGGGACTAAACGGAGGGTTGTAAACAAAGTCTGGGTTAGCAGCCATTAATGCGTAACTACCACTAAACGAATAGCTTCAAACTTCAATTGTGCTTTGTTGATGTAGTTTTCAAGCTCAGCTTTTTGTAACAAGATAAAGTCGATTTCTTCTTGTCTTACACTTGGGTTAACTTTTGCTAACGCAGTTAAACGACCATGTTCTTCGTCTAGCTGGGTGTGCATATTATCAAGGGCTTTTTGTTGAATATCATTGACGTTAATTTCAGCATGAGCTTCTGCTTTAGTGACTAATGGCGTTATTTGTTGTTTTAACGCTTTCACTAACTGTAAGGCAACTTGTTTTTTAGTTGGGCTGAGTTGTTGATCAAGTACATCTTCACCAACTTTATCAGCTAAATCATTACCGTTTTTATCAACTAATACTCGAATAGGAGTAGTCGGTAAGTATCTACCTAATTGCAGTTGGCTTGGAGCAGTGGCTTCTAGGGTAAATAAACACTCTAAAAAGAAGGTTCCTACAGGTAAAGCAGGATTTTTTAATAGTCCGATACTTGAATTACCAATATCGTCCGAAAGCACTAAATCCATCGCACCACGCACCATAGGATGATCCCATGTTAGTAACTGATAGTTTTCACTAGTTAGTGCTGTGTCACGGTCAAAGGTTATTGTTGTGCCGCCTTCAGGTAAGCATGGAAAGTTGCTGTTTAGCATATGTTCTGAAGGTTGCAGGGCAATTGAGTTATCTGCTTTGTCGTCTTGTTGAACACCAAATACGTCAAGTACTTGGAACATAAACGTTGGTAGCGTGATTTGTTGATCAAGTTTGTTAATTTTTGCGACTAACTCTTCTGCTTTACCTTGTCCTGAAGAATGCAATTCTAATAATTTATCACGACCAGACTCTAACTCTTTTTTAATGGTTAAATGTTCTTGGTGCGATTGTTCTATTAATTGTACTGATTCTTCAGATTGCCATTGTGCAGACAACGCTAGAAGCTGTAGTTTGTTACCAAACGCTTCATATACAGAATGTCCGGTTATACAGGTATGTTCAAAGGCATTTAATCCTTGATTGTACCAATTGAATAATAAGCTTTGTGGTGAGTCTTCAAAGTAAGGTACATGAATCCGAATCGTTTCATTTTGCCCGATACGATCCAATCGGCCAATACGTTGCTCAAGTAGGTCTGGATTACTTGGTAAATCAAACAGTACCATGTGATGGGCAAACTGGAAGTTACGACCTTCACTACCTATTTCTGAACATAGTAATAATTGCGCGCTGTCTTCGTCTTGAGCAAAATAAGCCGCTGCTTTATCGCGTTCGAATATGCTTAATCCTTCATGGAATACAGCAGCACGAATACCTTCTTTAACACGTAAAGCTGCTTCTAAATCGATGGCTGTTTGAGCATGGGCACAAATAACTAACAGCTTTTCTTTGTTAAGCGCCTGTAATAAATCGATAAGGTAATCAACACGTGGGTCAATATCAACCCAGTTTTCATGTGACTCTAAACCAAACAGTATTTCTGGTGTATAAACTAATTTGCTTTGCGCGAGCGAACTTAAGTTTTCAGCACTATCACTCATGATTAAATCGTCGAGCGTATTTTGGTACGCTTCAGGTAATTCAAGAGGTGTCGGTAATAATTTACGTTCAGGGAAACCTTTTATGGTATTACGTGAGTTTCTAAATAAAATACGACCGGTACCGTGGCGATCAAGTAATTGTGTAAGTACTTGCTGACGTGCTTCATCAAGCTTTTCATCTGTGCCGCTACTTTGAGTGACTAATTCAAGCTGCTCAGCAATATCTGAATCTTTAAGTAAATCAGTTAAAGTTTTTGTTTGAGATGCATTAAGTGCATCACCAGCTACAAGCGCATTAGCCGCATCGGCAACTTCGGTGTAATGTTCTTCTTCTTCAATAAATTTTGGGTAATCAAAAAAGCGGTCAGGATCAAGCAGGCGTAAACGAGCAAAGTGACTTTCG
>Ga0209292_1001564_pt1 | contig 27800 bp, 24 predicted proteins | sample GOMGulsemesocosm_2_FD_184634 | JGI IMG/M metagenome (GOLD analysis project Ga0209292, IMG submission 184634) | Methane-oxidizing microbial communities from mesocosms in the Gulf of Mexico - GOM9C Gulf of Mexico (SPAdes) (version 2) | ecosystem: Environmental > Aquatic > Marine > Cold seeps... | reverse complement strand
TCAGATACATATGGTTTTGTGAAGTTTAAATACTCTTTTCTATCATCGGTAATACCTGCAATGGGAACAACATGTATTTCACCTGATTTTAATTGTGATATGGTTTTATTCCAAGTTATATTAGGAATGGGTTGCATATCTACACTTGTATACTCTTCTATAAGCTTTACATAGTCGCCAACTATTCCAGTATATTCTCCATTTTGATAAATTTCATAGGGTGGCCAATTTGCCTCATAACCAAAATTAATAACGGGATGTTCATTTAACCAAGCTTGCTCTTTTTCGGAAAAATTAACTTGAGCCTGAATAGTTATCATGTTTATAAAAAACATAATAACCGTGGATAGAAATGTACGATTTAGGCTCATTAAATATATTTAAGACTGCTAATCAAACTTAAATATAGGGAAATATTATAAAAAATAACCTATACTAAATAATACTGCACACAAAAAAGTTGCTAAAGCTACTTTTTTAAGCTCTTTATCTAACTCTTTGAATATGATGTTTTTTGCAACCACTTTTAAGTTTAAAAATAATGGTATAAAAGCGATTAAAAACAACCAATCTTTATAAGAAGAATCTGTATGAGTAAATCTATAAAAAACAAGTAAAACTAAAGCTCCTAAAATCAAAATGAAATGATATATTTTTGATTTTTGACTTCCTAATTTCACAACTAAAGTGTTTTTTTCTGCTTTTTTATCTTGAATTTGATCTCGCATATTATTCAAATTCAACACTGCAGTACTCAACATTCCAAATGCAGCAGCAGGTAATAGTATATTCCAATTGGTTAATGAATGTGTGTATAAATAATAACTCCCTAAAACACTCAACAAACCAAAAAACAAAAAAACAAATACATCACCCAAACCTGAATAACCATAAGCCGATTTTCCTACTGTATATTTTATAGCAGCCACAATACTTGCGATACCTAAAAAGAAAAATACAAGTGATTTTATAAAGTTTTCACTTCCAAAAGCTACATATATTAGCATTAATGCTATTAACAATGTAACTATTGCAGTACTAATCATTGCGTTTTTCATTTGCTTGGGTGTTATTAAACCCGCAGCTATTAAACGCTGTTCTCCTACTCTATCATCATCTGTCCCTTTTATTCCATCTCCATAATCATTAGCGAAATTAGAAAGCACTTGAAATCCGATTGTAGTTAGTATAGCTAGCAAAAAAACTAATAAATTAAAATTGTTTTCTGAAGCAGCTATGCCAAAACCAACTATTATCCCGGAAACAGATAAGGGTAAAGTTCTTAGTCGAGCTGCTTGTATGTAATGTTTAGCTGTTGCCATTAATTGATTTTAATTTCAAATTTTATTTTTCTAATTCCATGTTCTGTGTCCCACTGTTTTACTTCCCTAAACCCAAAGTTCTTATATAACCTTATGGCCGGTGCATTCGCTACTCCAGTTTCAACAGTTACCGTTTTTAAAGTATATGTTTCTAATACGAAGTTAACCAACTGACTGCCTATTCCTTTTCTGAAATACTCAGGATTAACCACCAAACTATCAATATTGGTAGATTTGTCATTAGTACCTACCTCTACTACAGCCGCAATAACATTGTTAACTATATAGGCATAAAACTCCGTATTACTAATTAAAAAATTATCTATTGTTCTTTTCAAAGGAGGAAAATCTGTTGCTTTAAGAATTTCTGCTTCAACAGCATAAGATACCTGAAAAACATAATGAATTTCAGTTGCTACTTCCAACTTTGTATTATCCAGTTTTTTAATCATATTAAGTATATAACATATATATGTTTATAAAAATAGTTTTAAAATTCGAATTCTAATTTGGAATCCATTTTTTATCAAAATTTGGTTTTCTTTTCTCTAAAAAAGCATTTCTTCCTTCTTTTGCTTCTTCTGTCATATAAGCTAAACGTGTAGCTTCTCCTGCAAACACTTGTTGCCCTACCATACCATCATCAGTAAGATTCATGGCATATTTTAGCATTTTTATAGACATTGGTGATTTAGCTAAAATTTCTTGTGCCCATTCATAAGCAGTTGCCTCCAACTCATCATGAGGAATTACCGCATTTACCATTCCCATTTCAAAAGCTTCTTGAGCAGAGTAATTACGTCCTAGAAAGAATATTTCACGTGCTTTTTTCTGTCCCACCATTTTAGCCAAGTATGCCGAACCATAACCACCATCAAAACTAGTTACATCGGCATCCGTTTGTTTAAAAATAGCATGCTCTTTACTCGCTAAAGTTAAATCACACACTACATGTAAACTATGTCCTCCACCTACGGCCCATCCCGGAACAACAGCAATTACTGCTTTCGGCATAAACCTAATTAAACGCTGTGCTTCTAATATATTTAAACGATGATATCCATCATCCCCAACATATCCTTGATGTCCACGAGCTTTTTGATCACCTCCACTACAAAAGGAATACACTCCATCTTTTGGTGATGGTCCCTCTGCAGAAATTAATACTACCCCTATGCTTGTATCAATAGTCGCATCATGCAATGCATCAATTAGTTCACTAGTTGTTTGTGGCCTAAACGCATTACGCACTTCCGGGCGATTAAATGCAATTCGTGCTACTCCATTACATTTTTTGTAAGTAATATCTGTATATTCTTTGGCTACTTTCCAATTAATTTCGCTCATAATTTCATATTTTGCGTAAAAATAAACGAATTTAAATTTAGAATCAACTAAATATCCATTATGCGTAAATTAATTATTAGTTCAGCAGTTTTACTATCTTCCCTATGTGGGTTTTCACAAGAGTATAAATTCACCCCTATTGCAGACATAGATTGCTCATCCGTTAAAAGCCAAGGAAATACTGGTACTTGTTGGAGTTTTTCTACTTCTTCTTTTTTAGAAAGTGAAGTAAAAAGAATTAACAACAAAGATATTGATCTATCTGAAATGTACACCGTTAGAAATACATATCCAGAAAAAGCATGGAACTATGTAATGCGACAAGGAAAATCTCAATTTAGTCAAGGTGGTTTAGCACATGATGTATTAAACTCAATAGAGAGTTACGGATTAGTACCCGAAGTAGCGTTTACAGGTTTAGCTGATAATGATGTAAAACATAATCATTCCGAAATGATTTCCGTTTTAAAAGCAATGTTAAATGCCTATATTGATAATCCTGCAAGAAAATTAAGCCCTCGTTGGAAAACTTCTGTTGAGGCTATTTTAGATATCTATTTAGGGAAAAACAACAATTCATTCATGTATGAAGGGAAAAACTATACGCCTAAATCATTCCAGAAAATGTTAAAAATTAATCCAAGTAATTATGTAACGATTACTTCATTTTCTCACCAACCTTTTTACAAAAACTTTGTTTTAAACATTCCTGATAATTTTTCTAATGGAAGTATGTATAATGTACCCTTAGATGAATTTGAGCAAACAATGGTTAATGCATTAGAAAAAGGATACTCTATTGCGTTAGATATAGATGTTTCTGAAAAAACTTTTTCTTCAAAAAATGGAATTGCTGTAGTTCCTGAGAATAAAGAAAAACAATTAGAAGCCTTATTAGGAATTAAAAAAGAAAAAGAAATTACTCAAGCCTACAGACAACAAGAATTTGAAAACTATACAACCACTGATGATCATTTAATGCACATTACTGGAATGGCAAAAGACCAGAACGGTACTGTTTATTTTAAAACAAAAAACTCATGGGGTAGTGACGGAAACAGAGTTAAATACGGTGGTTATATTTATATAAGCGCTGCCTATATTAGATTAAAAGCAATATCTGTTACCATACATAAAGATGGTTTTACGAATAAATTACGTAAAAACTTACACGTTTAAATACATTTCTTAAATCATTTTAAAAGCCATTAATACACTTTTGTATTAGTGGCTTTTTTATTTCCATCAGTACCTTCAATACTCCATTCCAATGTTTATTGGGATGGCTTTCTTGTAAAGCAATAGTGTTAATTCATGTCTCGTGTACTTTCCCTAAGGAAATTAACTAAATAGTACAACCACTTTATTTCAACAAAAACCAACCATAATTAACACCGTAACAGCAGGTAACACCAAACATTACTGTTTTCACAACACAACAGCGCAAACAAACAACATACTGTAAATCAGTTGCTTATTTTATTTAGCTTTGAATCACGGAGTCCAAAATCCATTCTATGAAAAAGTTAGCCTTCCTATTTGTATTTATATTAATTTCAATTACTTCTCATGCTCAGGATGAAGTGCAAATAGACGGTAGAATTCAACCTGTGTTAGATGAATTTTTTGAATATTGTGAAAAATATAACATTGACTATAGCACAAAACTATTTCAATTAGAAAGTATTGCTATTGTAGATACACTACCTTTAGACAAATATAACACTGTATTAGGCAAAGTGCTACGTGACGATAAAGGAAAAATCAATAAAATTGTTTTAAACTGGGCTACTCTTTTTGATAATGAAATTTTAAAAGTTGTGGCTTTTCATGAATTTGCACATCATTTTTTAGATTATAAACATACTTGTCATGATTGCAATGAAATTATGGCGGAAGTTAATATGAGCTATTTTGATATTGCTAGAGATTGGGAAAATCAAGTCGAACATCTTTTTACCACATCACCTGCTTATCTTAAAAAGCAGGAAAAATCAAATGCAAGCTTAGCATCTAACTAAGTCCTAATAAGTACTCATTACTGATTATCAAATTACCAAAAACATATCTTTTTTAAAACCATAATCACAAATATTAGATTGTAATTATATACTAATCTCACAATAAACAGTATATCGATAAAAATAGCGTTATATCGAATTAGTAGTTTTGCAGTAACAGTTTCACTAAAATATTTATTATACTTGAAAAGCAAATTACTATGCATGCATAATAATTTATCAGAGAATCATTAAATTATTAAGAAACATTACTAACAATTGATATAACTTAATTTATGGAAAGAAAAATACTTTTAGCAGTTCTATTATTTACTACAGTAATATATTCCCAAGATTATAGATATACAAATACACTTTTTACAAATACTGTAAAAACGTCAGATGTAGTTTATGGCAACGCTCCATTCATAAATACAGCTACTAGTTTTAATGAAAGTAGTACAACAAATGGAGATTTAGTAATGGATATATATACTCCTGATGGGGATACAGAAACACAAAGACCAGCTATCATTTTTGCTCATGCAGGCGCTTTCTTAAACGGACATAGAAATCATGAAGATATGGTTTCTTTTTGTGAATCATTAGCTAAAAAGGGATATGTTACTGCAACGATAGATTATAGAAAAGGGATGTATTTAGCAGATCAAAGTGTACCACTACATGGTGTAAGAGCTGTATACAGAGCTATACAAGATGGTAGATCGGCTATTAGATTCTTAAGAGCAAATGCAGCTACTTACGGTATCGATCCAAACAAAGTATATATGGGTGGTAGTAGTGCTGGTGCATTTATCGCATTACATGCAGCATATGTAAATGACCCGAGTGAAAAACCTGCAGATGCTGGAGCTGTAAATTATTTGAGCGGTGCTTCACCTTTAAGTGGGCCAGACCTCGGTGCAATTGATATAGGAGATAATTTAGGATATAATGGTCAACCAGATGCTATCATTTCGCTATGGGGAGCCCTACTTACAACAGATTTCATAACAGCATCAGATACTACACCTGCTTTTATTGCTCATGGTAGTGGTGACTCTGTTGTTCCTTACGATTCAGGTAATCCGTTTGGTTACCCTTTACTACCAGTAGTATATGGAAGTAATCCAATAAACGACAAATTTGATACTTTAGGATTTACCAACAAAGAAGCTTATTTAGTAACTTCTGAGCCTCATGAATTTTACGGAACTGACAATGGTGATTGGCTTACTACACCAAACGCGTATTGGGATATTATATTTGACAAATCTACTAACTTCCTTTGGGAACAACATAAACCTAATGTAAGCTATATGGATACTGCAACAGGATTGTCAGTTGATTTTACAGATTCAAGTACTGGAGCAATTTCCTGGTTTTGGGATTTTGGAGATGGAAATACCAGCACCTTACAAAACCCAACACATGTATATGCTATTGAAGGAACTTACGATGTAAAATTATACATTGAAAATGATATAAAAAGTTGGAATGAAATTAGCAAGTCATTAACGTATGCTCCATTAGCAATAACTGATGAATATACCTTGAATTTTTCTGTATTTCCTAATCCAACAAATGGAGTTTTAAATATAACCAGTAAAACACCTATTAACAGAATAGAAATATATTCTATATTAGGAAAAGAAATATTAAATACAACCATTAGCACTAACAGTGTGGATATTTCTAATTTAAATAGAGGTGTATATATTATTAAAGCACATAGTAATTATGAGTTAGGAATAAAACGAATTATTAAAAATTAGACCATACCTATGAATTAAAAAAAGGATGACTACTTATTTATGAGTAATCTTCCTTTTTTTAATTGAAACCATATCTTTTTAAGTTTTAATTATAATAATTATATCGTAAATACGTTATTTTTACACCTATAATTATTTTTTATGCCTCAAAAACCTATTAGAAACGTACTTGTACTACTTCTATTCACTTTTTATCAAAACAATTCTGCACAGGAATTAAGTTCAAAATCATTTAAGTCTGGAGAGCATTTAACCTTTCAAGCTTCTTATAACATGTCGGGGGTTTTAACCACTTTTGCTGAAGTGAATATGAAAGTTGCTACAGTAAAAACGAGTAAAAACAGTTATTTACACTTAAAATGTACTGCCAACACCTATAAAAAATGGGATGGTTTTTTCAAGATCAGAGATTTATATGAGGCTTATGTAAGTCCGTATACATTAAAACCGTCGTTATATAAAAGAGATAATAACGAAAACGGTACTATTAGAAAGGAAAAGTATATTTATAAAGGAACTAACATTCAATCTACTTATGTTAGAGGAAAATCTGGAGCTGTAAAAGCTAATTTTACTATTCCAACAAATACCCGAGATATTGTTTCTACTATATATTATATTAGAAATTTACCTATCGAAAATGCAAATACTGGTGATCAAAAAGATTTCAATGTCGTTTTTGATAGAAAAACAAAATCGGCAACCTTAACGTTTATGGGTACTGAAACAGTTTCAACAATACTAGGAAATAAAAAATGTTATAAAATTGGTGTATCTCTAAAAAAAGACAAACTCTTAAAGGGAAAATCAAGTAATATTATTTACATCACTGCTGATAAAAACAAAGTACCAGTGTTAATTAAGTTCAGTATACCAGTAGGAAGCGGACAATTAAAACTAACTAAAGCTTATAATTTAAAATATTAAAACATGAAACTACTTACATCAATCATTGCCGTTTTAGGTATCATCATCACTATAGCATTTACAATTTTCCCTATTGGAAATTTAACAATATTCCCTGCAATAATAACTATTCTTTGTGGTATTATACTTTACAAAATATATGACAAAGAAGGAAACAATACCATTTTCCCTAAAATCATTATCGGAATAGCAATACTAGGAGCATTAATCTCTTCTGGTAGAGCTTTATTAACGACTGATAAAATAGCTGAAGATTTAAGATTTGAACAACGTCAAGAAAAATCTAATCAAGAAGCAGTTGATGAATTAGAGGGCTTAGAATAATCAAAGTCAAATTTTAACACCCACAGCCATCATTACCACACGATTTATCTGAAGACTTATCTTTTTTAAAAAACTTCACATATAAAAATCGTAGTGAAAGGAATACAGCTACTGCAACTAATATGTTTTGAAACAATTCCATTAATGTAATATTTGGTATGATGCTAATGCTATAATATACGCAAAAATTGTCATACCAAACATTTGTATCAATGGCCATTTCCATCCGTTGGTTTCTTTTTTAACTATAGCTACCGTACTCATACATTGCATTGCAAAAGCATAAAACAACAATAGTGATATTCCTGTAGGAAAATCAAAAACCGGCTTCATTGTATCCAAATGCACCTCTTTTTTCATCTTTTCCATTAATGTGGCTTCATCATCAGAACCTACACTATAAATGGTCGCTAAAGTTCCTACAAAAACTTCTCTAGCGGCAAATGAGGTAATTAAGGCTATTCCTACTTTCCAATCATAGCCTAAAGGTTTTATACTCGGCTCAATGAACTTTCCAAAGGTACCTATATAGGAATGTTCTAATTTATACGATGCTATTTTAGTATCCAAGGCATCTTCATCCAAATGAGCGAATTCTACTTTAACAATACGTTCAGCTTCATTAAAGTCTTTTCCAGGACCATAAGAGGCCAAAACCCATAATAAAATAGACACTGCCAAAATTATTTTCCCTGCTCCAAATACGAACGCTTTCGTTTTGTCCAATACATTATAAAATACATTTTTAAATAGAGGCATTTTATAATTTGGCATCTCAATTACAAAATATGATTTCGACTTAATTTTTAATATCTTATTTAGTATATATGCTGATAGTATTGCGGCAGCAAAACCTAATACATACAAGCTCATTAATACCAAAGCATGATTATTCATTCCTAAAAAAGAATTTCCTTTAGGTATTACCAAACTTATAATAATAGCATACACAGGTAACCTAGCAGCACAAGTAGTAAATGGCGTAACTAGTATAGTAATCAATCGTTCTTTCCAGTTTTCAATATTTCTAGCAGCCATAATTGCTGGTATGGCACACGCTGTTCCAGATATTAAGGGTACAACACTCTTTCCGCTTAACCCAAATTTCCGCATGATTTTATCCATCAGAAAAACCACCCTACTCATATATCCAGTTTCTTCTAGTATTGAAAGAAACAAAAACAAAAAGGCTATTTGAGGTATAAAAATTACTATCCCTCCTACCCCTGGTATAATCCCTTCTGACAATAAACGTGTAAACCCACCTGCAGGTAAATTATTTTTAGCCCAATCACTCAAAAAAGCAAAAGTATTGTCTATTAATTCCATTGGGTACTCAGACCATGAAAATAAGGCTTGAAAAATGTTAAACAGAATGGCGAAAAATATAAGGTAACCCAAAACTCTATGAGTAAGCACTTTATCTAGTTTTGCTCTAAACCCTTTAGCTCTATGAATTTCTATGTTATAATTATTTTCTAGCGACTTTTTTATAAACTGATACCTTTTTACAGTATCCTTATGTTGTTGTTGTTTTTTATTTAAACTCCTGTCTATTAATATACTTGTATCACAAACATCACACGGTACCAAGGGAATAGATTTATAGGCTACTAAAATTTCTTTTAAATTTGCTATACCTATATTTTTCTTAGTACTAATTAATGCAATCTTTGTATTCAGTTCATTCTCTAAAGCATCAATATCAATTGAAATACCTTTAGACACCATAATATCCTGCATGTTTATGGCCAAAACTGTCGGTAACCCTAAATCCTTTACTTGAGTATAAAGTAACAGATTACGCTTTAAATTTTCAACATCGGCAATAACAACAACAATATCAGGGTAATTATCATTTCCTTTTTCTGATAATACTTTTACCGCAATATTTTCATCTTCTGAACTTGCATTTAAACTATATGTACCTGGTAAATCAATAATTTCAGCAGAAATAGTATCAGAGAGTTTACATTTTCCTGTTTTCTTATCAACTGTAATTCCAGGGTAATTTCCTACTTTCTGGTTTAATCCAGTTAATGTATTAAATAAGCTTGTTTTTCCAGTATTTGGGTTTCCTATTAAGGCAATTTTTAATAGTTTGCTCATATTTTTTTTACTAAAATTTGAGAAGCAGTTTCTTTTCTAATAGCTAAAAAAGTCCCGTTAATATTTAAGTATAAAGGATCTTTTAAAGGAGCTGACTGTACTAATTCTACCGAATTACCAGCAATACAGCCCATCTCAATTAATTTTAAAGGGATTTCATCAACTATAAAACTCGTTATAATTGCTTTATCTCCTTTTATTAAATCAGCTATTGTCATGCCTTTAATTTCTTTTTTTAAATAATGCCCAAAAAACAAGTAGAATAGATAATGTGTAAGATAACGTCATTAATGTCCCTGATATTATTACAATATATTTCATCCAAAGGACTCCTTTCCAAAGGAAATAAAGCCCTCCAAAAGTGGTCACCACAGAAACTAAAGGCTCAATCATTAAAAACTTCTTAAAAGCTGTACTGAACTCTACATGGTACACTATTAAAGCTACCAAAAAGAAAATCATACTCATTGATAGAATATGAGTATGAATAACAGAGAGCATTTCTCGATCCGTTTTTTCAAACTTCATAACTTCTGCTGTCTCATCATTTTCATTCCCTAAATAATTCTCTTGAATACCATTAGAAGAAAAACTTGATGTCTCTCCTACAAAACTTAATCCTGAAAAGAAACCAATACTTAACACCACTAAAAAAGTACCTATCAGTAATTTTAATTCTTTAGCCCAAGTATGTATATAATTGACATTCATTAAAAAATATGTTGTTCTTTAAGAATTTTGATACTTTGTAAAAGTCTGTTTACAGCAAAAGTCATTGATCTAGCAGAAATAGTTGCTCCAGAAATGGCATCTACATTTACACCGTATTTTAAATTATCATCAGATGATTTTCCTATAAATTGTTTTAACCAACGCTTACTTCCAATTTCATTACCGTAATCTTCACGGTAAATCAACACTTTTGCTTTACGCACGTTTAATTCAGTGTCAAACAACACCAAATAATCAAACTGATCCGTTTTACTAGGTGCTTTTCCAACGTAAAAATATCCTACTAACTTTTCGCTTTGATGAATTTCAAATAAATTATCTTCTTTTATCTTGGTTGGCAATAATACATTGACTTCTGAAGAAACAGTCATCATTTTAGTAGAGAAATCAGTTATTCCAAAAACTAAAGTGATTTCTTTATTTATTTTCTTGTTAATTCTTTGTGGTAAACCAAAAGAGCCTAACGCTACAATTAGCAACAAAAAAATGGCTATTTTAAAATATCGAATCATATACAATATATCTTACGCGAAAATAACAACTATTTAGATTTAATAAAAATAATAAGCCAACTAATTTCTAAAAAATTAGTTGGCTTATACAATTGACTAACTACTTAAAATATGTTGATTTAGAACCAAACTCCAAGACCTAAGTTTAACCCTCCAGTTGAATCATCATCAACCTTAGAGTTCATAAACTGGTAATCAGCTTTTACAACTGCTCCTGGAGCAATATGAAACGATAATCCTGTTGTTAATACATTTCTATCATAAGAATCACTTGCAGTAAAACCATCTACACTTTGGTGTGTATCATACTCCTCATAACGAGCAAAGGCATATAATTTCTTTTCTTTAGCTATTGGTAATACATTATAAGCTAATTCAGTATACCATCCGTTCATTTTAGAACCTAAGTTTGAACTATTTAATGCATTATACTCTTTTGCTCCTGAAATAAATGTTTGAATGTATTGTGCTCTAGCTCTAATTTTTTTGTAAGAATATCTCGCATCACCACCAAACATTTTTACCATCACTTTAGCTCCTCTAACATCCTCTACTTCATCTAAAGGTTGCGTATCACCTAAATAAGCAGAAGCTCCTAAACGCAATCCTCTAATTCCGTAATAATCTACTTTACCAGATAATGTTGGAGAGTTTATGTTTGATTTAGCTCCTTTTTGACGTCCGTTTCTTAATCCGTTTTCCCCTCCAAGAACTTTAGTTCCGTTTACAGAAGAAAATCCGTTAAAGATATATGCTTGGTATTTTAAAGATAAATCATCAAGTTTACCAGATACTCCAACTCCAATTTCTCTCCAAGTTGTTGGTACAATACTTTTATCGACCCCTGGACGCTCAACTCCATTAAAAATAGTTGGTTCATGGTATTCATTTATTAATCCCATTGGCACCAACATTAATCCTCCTCTAAGGTTAATATTATCAGTTAAACTATAAGATAAAAATGCTTGTTCAATATAGATTTCTTTTACATGCTCCATTTCAATTTCTGTAACAAACTGTACTTTATCATTGAACCTGTATCCAAACAATAAAACCATTCTATGAACGTCTAATTCTCCGTTTTCACCTTCAGGTTGGTTATAATCTATTTGACCGTATCCTCCAATGGTAATTCCTTTCTTAATCGTATTACTTAAAATACGTTGTGCACTATTTTGTTGTAAAATATCAACTTTAGTTGAATCTTGAGGTGTTTGAGAAAAACCAAAAACTGTTAAACATAAAGCTGCTAAAAGGGTAATCTTTTTCATCTTATTCTTATTTAGATTAATTATTGATTGTTAATTTCGGGTGCAAATATACACGCTCTTTCTAAACAAAAAAAGCTTATTTTTAATTATTTTAAATAAGAATTATAAGCACCTGACAATAAGACTAATGGTAATTATTAAAAATATCAGAAGCTTTGTTATAAGAAGCTTCAAATGCCATAGGACTAACATTTGTAATCGCTTTTTCTGCGGTGAAATATGACAATACCTTTTCTGTAGGCATATTACCTGTTAATACATCCTTGGCCATTGGACATCCACCAAAGCCTTGTATAGCTCCGTCGTAACGAACACATCCTGCTTTATAAGCAGCATCTATTTTTTCATGCCATGAGGTAGGAGTTGTATGTAAATGTGCTCCAAACTCAATATTGTTGTATTGTGGAATTAAATTTGAAAATATATAACTGATATCTTCAGGGGTTGATGATCCAATAGTATCAGATAAGGAAAGTATTTTCACCCCCATATTTGATAATTTCTCTGTCCATTCTCCTACTATTTCTACATTCCAAGGATCACCATATGGGTTTCCGAATCCCATAGATAAATAAGCTACCACCTCTTTATCTACTTTGTTAGCGATGTCTAAAATTCCCTTTAGACTTTCTATAGATTGCGCAATAGTTTTATGCGTATTACGCATTTGAAAATTCTCTGATATTGAAAAAGGATATCCTAAATACTGAATTGGTTTGTGTTCTGCTGCAGCTTGAGCACCGCGAACATTAGCCACAATAGCTAATAGTTTCGTTTTTGTTTGTGATAAATCTAATTGCGCCAATACCTCAGCAGTATCTACCATTTGTGGTATCGCTTTTGGTGATACAAAACTACCAAAGTCTAGTGAGTCAAAACCACAATTTAATAGAGATTGTAAATAGGCTACTTTCTTTTCCGTTGGAATAAACATCTTAATCCCTTGCATTGCATCGCGAGGGCATTCAATTATTTTTATCTGTTTACTCATTAGATTTGAAAGTTTGTGTAAAAATATGATTTTTACACAAACTTTCAATAAAATCATTCGATAGAATTATAAACTAAATATTTTCCATAAAATAAGATTTTTTATAACACTGATTAAATTACTCTTATGGCATACACTTACATTTTAAGTTTATTTTAGTCTTCTAAAAATCAACTTAAACAGCTTCTTTAAAAGTGCTAAGATAAAGCTTACATATTTTTTTCATTGGGTATGCTGTTGCTGCTTTATAATTTATTTTCCCTAACTCAATTCTATAAATATCATTAAGAACCATTTTTTGGATAGCCATAGCTAAGCTTTCTACATCAGCTTTCTTAAAAAATTCTCCTATATACCCCTCTTCAAGAACAAGTTCTTTTAAGTCGCCTATATTAGGTAATATAACTGCCTTACCATAACTCCCTGCTTGATGTAAAACTCCTGAACTCCCCGTTGTAGATGTATACGGAAATACAACTACACTACTTTCTTTAAATAATGTTGAAACATCCTCTTCCTTAACATAACCTGTAAAAGTTAACCCTTTTACATTCCTGTATGCTTTTTCAACAGACTCTAGATAATTAGGTGTATTTGGATTATTTGTGCCAGCAATTACTATTTCTAACACCTCTCCTGTTCTTTGTCTTACTCTTTTTACCGCTTCAATTAAGATTTCTACTTTTTTATATGTTCCAAATTTACCAAAGGTCATTATTTTTTTCAACCCTTTTTGAGTTCTATATTTTGGAGTTTGTAGTATTTCAAATGTTCCGTGAGGAATTACAACTACATTTTTAGCTTTATATTTTAATTCCAAAATTCGTTTGTACTTTGGAATTGTAACAACAACTTTATTTGCTCTTAAAAGTAATTTAGTTAGTAAATAACCTATAAATTTATAAGTCCCCATTAATAATTTGTTTTTAGCAAATCCAGTATTTTTCAAATCTACTGTCTCCAGTATATTATGAATTAATACCGTAGTGTTAGTTCCAAATAGTCTAACTAACATTGGAAGCATTAAACCTAGTGCAGCAGCAATTTTTTTGTCTCCAAACTTCATAAATTGAAGGTTAAATAAAACCTGATCTGGTTTAGATTTCTGTATTGCTTTAAAAACTGAAAATATCGTTTTATAACTATTAAAATTCCAGCATTCTATTACATGAACTTTTTCAGAATATGGAAAATCTAACGTTTTATCATCGATTGTTTTGTCGCAATATAAAATTACTTTATCTATGTTTTTATTTTGAACAAAATGTTTCACCAAATGGTATGCGTACTCATTTAATGTTACTTTACTAGGTGGGAATGAAGTTACAATGCCTAATTTCATAATAATATTTTTAAGTTATACTTAAAGGTATATTTTAACGAAATAGTAAACTGTTTTGTTTCGATGACTGAATAGGATCTATCGACGAGTAGAGTATCTTTTTCTAACTATATACTTATAAAATAAGATTAAGGCTGTAACAAATAAAAGTAAGCTTAAATAAAATTCATTAAAATAATCGAATATAGAGCTCTCAAGTTCATTGTTAGCATGTATTATAAACTTAGTAGCTTCTTTTTTATTGCCGTTTACATCTATAAACCCATAATTTTTTTGAGGGTTAATTTTTTGAGGAAGATTTCCAAAAACAGAAGTATCAATATTTGGAAAATCGTATAATGTCCAGCTAACAAAATTATTTAGAGATGATTGACGAAATTGCTCTTGCATTACTTTATAATAAACTGCTTGATCAATTTCTGTATTGCTGAAGGGAAACCAAAAACTATTATATGAATGTTTACCAAATTCTTGTAAGACTAGCTGTTTTTTTGTTTTCACTCTTAAAACTGTATATTCTTTTGAAAACTTAGCTGCTTTTTTATAATAATGAAAAGATAAAACATCTACATTATTCTCTAGTAATTGCGCATATTTAATATCACTCCAACCAATGGTTATTGGTGTGTTATTATCATATAATTTAATTCGTTCACTAATAAATTTCAACCAATCTAATATTTTCTTTTCATTAGCGTGTTTAAAGTCTAAGTCAGGTTCATTTTTTAAATCATATTGCAAAATAGCTTTATGATTTTTTATTTTAGAGATTATTTGTTCCAGGTGACGATCACACAAAGAGTAGTCGATTATATTGTAATTACTATAAAAATCAAAAAATGTAATGATTACTTTTAATGATTTTTTTTCAGCCAAATCTAATGTAGTTTTTAGATGATTAATTTTCTCTAATGAAACTTTTGCTCCTCCAAAATCATCATAAGGAAGAAAGATTCTTACTGTATTTAATCCCAGATTTTTAATTAACTCGAAATCTTTATCAACAACAGATTTATCATATTTATTCCAAAACTCTAACCATGGTGTTTCTTGGGGGTAATAATTAATACCATTAATAGAAAAATCAAGTACATCATTATTTTCAATAATAGGTGTTGTGTTATTTGTTTCAGAATTATTCGTTTTTATGATATGTCTAATTCTCCAAAAACCATCTTCTAATAATAAAACAACATCGTAATCATTAAAGACATGCTCCTTATAAACAAGCTTTTTATTTTGGCTAATTGACACTATCTCTTCAACATTTTTATCTTTCAAAAAGACTAATTGGCCATCTTCAGAAAAGAATTGAATTTCGAGCCTATGCTTTAAAGTAGTCATGTCTACAGAAATTTGATTCTTATGATTATAAGTAATCACCTCAGTAAGTTTTACTTGGGCAGAATCTGTGTAAAAATCTTTAAAGGAATTAACATCATTATGTCGTAAAGCATAGCTTTTTACATACCATGCATTTAAATAGTCACCTTCAATATTCTTTAACACTTCTGGATTTAAATTTCTTCCTTTTGCCTTTGAAGTATTAATTTCAACTTTAGGTAAATAATAGTTGTTATATTTTAACTCTATATGTAAAGATTGATTTCTGTTAGCACCAGAATTAAACTCATAATATGTTTTTGAAATAATAGATATAACTATTAAGTTAAAAAATATAAAAGCTATTATAATACTAATTTGTTTTATATGTCGCTTTATCTGACTCATATTACTTGTAGGTTATTATTAATTCATTGCTATTAGCAAAGCCAGTTATAAAAGACTTTATAATATAACTACTAACTTTTTTAGGATGTAAAATCTGAGTTTTAGCAATACCGTTTATTGTTTTTCCGTAAGCATTTACAGTACTCTTATTGTTTATTAAGATGAAATTAACAAGAGTTCCATTTTCAATAATATTTCCATATTGGTCTTCTATAATAGAAGTTGATATTGTAGTTAATTCTTTTCCATCTGCTTTGGAATGGTTTCTGTTAAAATCAATTTTGAAATCAATTGGATTTGCTGCTAATATTGTTGCCTCAAAGGCTTTTGATCTTATTTCTTCTTTTATTGAGTTCACAAATAATTTACCTTTTGTAGTTCTACTAAACACTTTTTTATAATGTATAATTTCTTTTAAAGTATGATACATACTATTTTCAACATCCTTAAACATTACAGCATTAGAAAATGGTTGTTTATTGGGGTTATCAAAAGCATCCGTTGGTATAGTAACAAGCATTGAAAAATCATCAGTAGAAGCAACAATATGTTGGGGACCAAAATAACTTTCTAATATTATTGTTTCGCTATTTGCCTTAATTAATGTTTTTCCGCTTTCTATTTTTTTTTGCCTAAATAAAAGAGAATAGTTTAATACCCCTGCCCTCTCAGAAAAATGCTTTGGGATATTAAAATAAATTTGTTCTTCTTTTTGCTCTCCAATCACAATAGTACTTCCAAAAGGGTTTGATAATAACATTTTAAATTGAGATGCATTTAATTTACTTGATATAGAAAACAATAAAGAATCATTAACATTACTTATCTCCGGATTTTTATACCATTTGAAATCAATATCAATATTTGTTTTAACTTCATTAGTAGGCTTGTTCTTTTCGACACACCCCATAGTGAAAAACAAGAGCATAAATATGAGTATGGTTTTTAACATATTTAAAGTTAACTTATTGTACTTTATTACACCTTTCACTATCGGTCAAATGCAATTATCTGTAGATAAGTAATTTTAGACTTAGTTTTTACCTATAAAATTATTCAGTTCAAGTTTTACTGAGTGGATATCATTAATATAAATTAAATGATCCTTTTGTTTATCCATATCAAAATTATGCATTCTGTCATATGTCGCTTCACTATTCTGAATTCCATTTACATAACATGTTTCGGTAGAATCCAAAAGTACTTCTATACATGAATACTTCTTCGTTGCATATTCAAATTTATGAGTTCTATGAGGACGAATACTTTCTTTTATGAACTTATGATCTACCCATACTAATTGATTACTCTCGTAATGAGAAATTAATAATTGAGGTATCGTAACTTCTTTATTTCCTAAATTGAACAGTAACCCATTAATTACATTTCCTTTAGTTTCAATATTATTAATTTGAACAGATTGATATAAATCTTTAGTGGCTATTGTAGAAGAAGCATGTAATACAAAGCTCACAGGTTCTGTTATAAAACTTTTAAGATGTAATTCATTTGGATTAAAACTTTTTAAATCTTTCTCTGAATCTAACCAAGCAGTTTCTTCAAATTCAATTTTAAAAACACTGCTTTCCATGGGATTCAATTTATGCTTACTTTCAAATTTGGTGCTAAAAGAAGCTAACTCTTTATTTTGTTCGTCATATAAAACCCCTTTTAAATTAATAGCTGCAGGAAAGTAATCAATGTTTTGAATGGAACCAATAATGAAATATGAATTTTCTTTTTTTACTAATTTTGCTTCATGAAAACGAACAACTGGCTGTGGTAAAATATCTTCATGATGTGTCTGTTGTGTTGTTATTTTTCTTCTTCCTTGGTTATAAAACTCTGTAATGGTTGTATTGAAGAATTGATTAGATGGAGTATATTTATCTAAACTATCTTGTATAATATACCATTTACCACCATTTAAAACAGTTGTGAATTTTTCTTCTTTTGTTATAATTTCTAATGGTGTTATCCACTTAGTATTAGTTATAACAATAGAAGTATCTTTGGATTTATTAATAGTTTCTGTAGTAATTTCTTCCAACTTAGCATAAGAACTTAAGAGTCCATCAGTAACTGATATCTCTAACATAAATTGATCTAAATCTTTTGATAATTTAGGAGAAATAAATGAATGAGCAGTTTTAAACTCTTTAAAATCCATTGCATCGTAATATGCTTTTACAACATTATCAGGACTAATTTGTGCATTATTGTGTATGTAAAATTTATATATCCCAAATAATAAAAAAAGGAGTAATATATAATTCCAAATTGCTAATGGCTTACTGAATGATTTAGATTTAATTTTGTTATTCGCAGGTATAATAACATCTTTATATATAAATCTATAACATGTGAACCATATTAGCGAAATGATTAGACTTAATACAGGTACAAATGACCAAATTAGTTTTTGATATTTTGGAATATTAACTTTAGGTAATATCGATGCAAGTGGGGGTATATTTTGCTTTTCCCAAACAATTATACCATTTTCTAAAGTAGATAAACGTTCCCAACCAGAAAAATATAAAATTGGATCATAAAATTTATCATTAGAGAATATATACTTAAGATTAAACTTTTCTGAATTAGCTAGAAATTGTTGTAAGGAACCTATACCTTCAATACCTCTAAATTTTGAATTTTCTAATCGTTCTACTGCTTTAGTAGTCAATTCTGGTAATTGCCTTGCAGAATGGTAATTACCATCAACTGATATTGCTCTTGTCTGTGATGACAACCATGCCATCTGATCTCCAAATCCAAGAGTCATATACCTCCACTTATAGTGCATATCCTGGTTTAAGAAATTTACAATAGGAAGCATTTTAATTGCTTTTGGTTGCGATGGATTAAAACGACCTAGGTTTGTTGTAAATACAGCAAAAAATACAATAATCACTCCAGAAAGCACACAACAAAAGGTAAAGTATATTTTTCCATATGTTTTTATAATATGTTTTTTATAATCTGACTTTGCAAGCCTATAAAAAAATTCACCAATAAAAGGAAAACTAATAATTGCTGCCCAAAAAGTAAATCTATCCAATGTTAAAATTGAAAAAGCATTTTCTCCTAAAATCATTTTCGGAATTGGTGTAGTTCCACCAGTACCTAATATAAAAAGCATTAAAAAAGAAAGGCCGAAAAACAATAATCGCTTACTAAGCACTCTATGTAATATATAAGGTAATAAGCATAAGGTTATTCCATATGGAATAATAAAAAACACTAAACCTGACGAAAGAACTTCTAAAAAATTATCGCGAGAGCCGTGCGGAATTGGAATTTGAGTTATTGGGTTATTTTTTGTGTTAATCCAATAAGGTAAAATGCAAAAAATTATTAAAATAAGAGATCCAAGTCCAAATACTATGATTTGTTTAATTGATTTAAATAAAGTAGTAAGAAATACATTAAACCGAATAAATTTATAATCTCCTACTAAATCTTTAGCATTATCCATAATTGATAAGCCAATTACTGGAAAAACAAAAAAGACCATACCAAAAATGGGAGTTACATGATGGCTACATACCATTAAACTGATAAGTAACCATGAAGAAATGAGGTATCTTGTTTTATGAAATTTTACCCAATAATAAATCTCTGGAAAAGAGTGCATTAATAAAGCTATTCCTGTTAACGTAGGTAATTGTCCAAATAAATGTAAAGTTTCAATGAAAACTGAAGAAAAAACTGAAAACAATGCTGCAAATCCTGCATAGTTTCTATTTCCTGTTATTATATAACTAAACCTATATACTCCAGTTACAAATAAAGTAATTACAACAAATGAAAAAGTAAATAAAGCAAATTTTAGTCCACCTATAAACGAAAGTAACGCTAATATTTGATGAACTAATGGCGGGTAACTCATAGTCGTAAAACCAGTATACCATTTATATGACCAAGGTTCTGACCAATTATTAGCATAATGCTCTGCAAAAAACAAATGTATTAATGCGTCATAACTTTTTTCTAAAGTAAAAAAGATAGCACTTCCGTGAAATAGTAACGCAATTCCAATTGCTAATAACAGATATTTATTAAAGTTCTTTTTCATAATAATGCAGTTTATATTACTATTATAAAGATAAAACAGAGCCTCCATAAACTAATCTACAGATAATGTCATTTCATCTACAGTAACAATAGTTTCAAACGAATTGAATTAAAAATAAGAGCTATCATGTCTAATTTAGAGGTATAACGCTAAAAAAAAAGATATGAGTACAGGTATAATAATTCCATGTTATAATGAAGCAAACAGACTGAATATAAGTGCATTTAAAAAATGTTTAAAAACATATCACAATTTTCAATTATGTTTTGTGAATGATGGTAGTACAGATGATACTTTACACATATTATCTAATTTTCAAAAAGAGTTTAAAGAACGAATTACTATTATAGACATGAAAAAAAACAAAGGAAAAGCTGCAGCAATTAGAGCAGGATCTCGCTTTTTGTATTCACTAAAAAAAATAAAATATGTTGGTTATTTAGATGCCGATTTATCAACAGATTTTGAAGAGTTTAACGACTTATTAGAAAATTTAAAACTTGAAAAAAAACTAATCATGGTATTTGGTTCTCGTAATTCTCAAAAAAACAATATAAATAGAAACAGTTCCAGGGATTTTTTTTCTAAAGTCGTTAACTTTTTTATAAAATTAATTCTAAAGTTACCTATCAACGACACCCAATGTGGAGCTAAAGTATTTAGAGTAAAATACATTCCTGTAATGTATAACTCAAAATTTAAAAGCAAATGGTTATTTGATATTGAAATGTTTCTAAGATTAAAAATACATTTCAGCAATAAAAACATTATGGATTATATAAAAGAACAACCATTAAAAAACTGGAATCATGTTGATGATTCAAAACTAGGTATTAAGGATAGTGTTCAAATACCCTTCAAATTAGCAAAAATATGGTATTCATATAGCTTTTAAACCTCTATATGCAATCCTGAGAAATCTCGAAACATTTATGCTTTCGGGGTTTCTTTATTTAATTCAAAAAAGAACGTTGTTCCAACTCCAAATTTACTTTCTAACCATATCTTACCATCAAGCATGGTAATTATTTTTTTAACAATAGATAGTCCAATACCTGTAGAGTTCTCATCTGGCACTTCAAGAGTTTCAAAAACTTCAAATATTTTTTTGTGATATTTTGGATCAATCCCAATTCCGTTATCTTTAACAGAAAAGAGATAAGACTTAGGCTGCTCTACACAGTCAATTATAACCTCTGCTTTATTGTTGTTATTGTATTTAATAGCATTACTAATTAAATTTTGAAACAATTGTTGTAGTTTAAACTTGTTAGATTTAAAAGTTGGTAGTTTTGTTTTAATTTTAATTGAAAAATGATTAGGGATATAAATATGATCAATCATATCAGTAACTAGTTCATGTAAATCAACTTTTTGAGAAGTGTAATTGGTTTTATCTATGCTAGAATATTTAAGGATTCCATTAATTAAATGATCCATTTTATCTACTTTTTTTAATAATTTTTCGAAATTATCATTAGTTTCATGGTTAAAAAGGTATTGGTTGTCTTCATGAATCCAAGAAATTAGAGCAGACATACTCCTCAAAGGAGATTTTAAATCATGGGAAACTACATGGGCAAAATTATTTAATTCAATATTACTTTTTTCTAGTTTTGTAAGTAATTTATTTTTTTCAGCTTTATTAGCTTCCTCATTTAACAGACTTATGGCATTATTAAATTGTGCTGCAGCTAAATTAGCAATGTTTGTAAAGGTATCAAGGTGTTCTTTATTAAAATAGTTTTTCTCACTATGTTCTGAATCTATTACACCAATAACTTTATTATTAACAATAATAGGTACCGCCAATTCAGAACATCTTACATTATAATCTAATATATAGCGTTCATCTAATGTAGTGTCATTTATTAATTCAGCTTTTCCTGTTAATGCTACTGTCCCTACGATACCTTTTCCAATAGGAATCGTTAGAATATTTTTTATTGTATACCCTTCAGTGTTTTTATCACCATAAGCTGCAACCTGGGTCATCACTTTTTTCTTAGTGTCAACTGTATAAATAACACAATCTTCTAAGCCCAAATGATTAGCAGTGTTTTTAGCAATTTCCCAACTGATATCAAACAAATTACTTTTACCCAAAATAGATACAGATAATAAATTTATCGCTTTTAGCATTTTAATATGCTGTTCCGAAACGGTAACATCTTCAATTATAGCTATTTGATACTTCACTTTCCCATTAACATCTCTAATAGCACTTACATTAGTTTTACAATTAATATAATTACCATCTTTTCTCCGATATCTTTTTTTCATTAAAAAATCATTGATGGTACCCTTTTCTAGTTTTTTAATATACTTTAACGAATTAAATAAATCATCTTTATGAGTTAAATCCTTAATAGACATTTTTTTTAATTCAGCCCCTGAATACCCTAATATATTTTCAAAAGCATTGTTAACCTTAATTAAATTACCGTTTTCAGTTAAGACAATTCCTAATGAGCAATTATTTACAATAGCATTTAATTGAGTAGATTGATCATCTAATAGAGCCTCCATCATTTTATTGGTAGATTCCAGTTTTTGATTAACTTGGAACAACTCAAATGATTTTTGTTCAAGAATTGCTTCAGCTTGTTTTCTACTTTCTTTCGACCTGCTTAAAGCACGTTCCAATATTTTTATCTTTTGTTCAGACATTACTTAGTTAGCGTAAATAAAACTTTAGTTCCATCCTTTTTTAGTATTTCTTTTTCAATATTCGCGAATTCATTATAGTGTTCTAGGGTGCGTTCCATCAAACCCAATGCAAACTGATACATTGCTCTTTCTGATTGATACTCCAAAATTAATTTATTTTCTGACTCTTCATGAATAATAAAATATGGTAGCTCAGCATCTGGATATAATTTTCTAACATGAACATGTATATGCTTTTCTATACCTGCTAGTAAACAAAATGCTGTCTTATAATATTTAAATACACCAGGGTATCCTTTAGCTAAGGCATCAAAAAAATAGAGCCCGTAAGCATGTATTAATATAGGAATATCAATATCGGTTTCGACGCTTAAATTACTAATTAAACTTGACATTTCTCCAAAATCATAAGTGCCAATAGAAGTATATATTCCTTTGGATTCTAATTTCGAATTTTCAATTATTTTATCAACAGTTTCCAAACCAAATTTTTGCTCTACCATTTCTAAAAATTCTGTAAATACAATTCCCTTCATATTATTTTTTCACAAGTTCATTAATAGCCCAATAATTTATAATTATTTCAATCTGATTTACATAAGCTTCATAACGTAATGGTTTTACAATATATCCTGCAACACCAATTTCATAAGCATTAATCAAATCTTGATGATTGTTAGAAGTTGTGAAAACCACAGTTGGAATAAATTTTAAATTTTCATCACTTTTTAATAAAGACAAAAACTCTAATCCATCCATTTTAGGCATATTTAAGTCCAATAAAATAAGATTAGGCTGCTCCAATTCACATAAAGATAATGCTTCTTCTCCGTTTCTTGCATTAATTACCTTATGATTATAACCCAATTTTTTAAAAGCTCTTTCGAATTTTAAACTTTCTATTTCGTCATCCTCGACAAGTAAAATAGTTAATCTCATTTTGTTTTTTATTTATTAAGAAGTTAATGTTTAATTTTTAATTTTTATGTAAGATGTAGTTTAATGCAATTTAACTGTAGATGAATGGGAGTTTTATGTAGATGAATGGTAATGTTATTTAATCATTAATTTTAAAGGCTTATAATTCATGTAGTCACATTTAATAGCCAAGAAATATACCCCAGGTTTTAAATTATTACATTTAAAAGGAATGTAGTTATTCCCATTAATTATAGAAACAGAAATTCCTTTTACCTTTTGTCCTAATTGATTGTAAAGTATTGCTTCACCTACAAGTTTTTCATCACTTTGAAACTCTATCATAGCAAATTCATTAACTGGATTTGGGTAAATATTTAAATTGGTCATATGCAAACTATTTATCCCTAAAGGTTCTAATTCTAATAGTTTCAATTCTTCAATTGAAACTTCTTTTGTTTGCATTGAACCGTCTATTGAAATTAATGTAAAAACAATTGTAACTACATCATTTAAAACCATGTTTCCACCATTAGCACATTCAAAATTTATAAAAGGAATTTGATATGTAAATTGTTCATCAGTTAGGTCTACTTCTACCTTATATTGATTCTCCCATGTATTAATACTATTTTTAATAAATCTTATTTCCATTTTACCAGTTCCTTTAGCAGTAAATTCTAAAGCATTATAGTGAGGTAAATCTACTGGTTTAAACCTTGGTGTAAACGCCTTATAAATAGAAACATACTCTTGAGTTTGAACTTTTACATAAGGATTTCGTTCAATTAGATACTCACCTTCCAAAGGAATTGTTTCGTTAGTATTAATTTCATAATCCAATATCTGGGTAGTAGAAGCATTATCATCTACACCCCAAGGCCCATCTGACATAAACAAATCATCTGGTGTTTGAATACCATCTCCAATTCTAAAGCCAATATCAAATAAGTTACCGGTAGTTAAATTTAAATTAGTGATATAATTCTCATTTAGGTTTATAGTAGAAGACATAGAAAGTATACTACCTGTTTCTGTCTCTTTAAAACCAGCATTGAATGAAATATCATTAGAATTATTAGAATTAATAATATGTAAATTTAGTTCCCCATTTTTATAAGACCCTTTTTTTACAAAAACTGGTGGTGGTGTTGATAAAGTATATGATTCTATTTCTTTTTGAATTTCTAATAAATTAACCACTTCGTTACCTAATAGTAGTAAGTTGTCGGGAGAATTAGCCCAGATTTGAAAATTATAGTACGGAATGTTTTCTTCATATTTATCTATATTCCAATGACTTTCTATTATAAAATTTTGATTATTATCTGTTTCTTTGGCTGAAAGACTTAGAACAAATTCAAATCCGCCATCAATATTTTTAATAATCGATTTTATAAAATGGTAATCACGAATTTGAATAGTGGAAACTGATAATAACTCTGCACCTAATAACCTATCACAAATATATTTTGTGTGTTCATAAACTCCATCTTCAGTTTTTAAAGCTAATATAGATGCAATGGTTTCATTATTCTTTTGGTAGTCTACAGATATTAAATCTGTAGCATTTGTAATATTAATTAAGTCTAACGGAGAAGAATCTATTGCCGAGTCTTCATCTATAATATCAAGAGGAATAAAGTCCTCTAATATAAAACTTGAATTTGCATTTCTATTTGCATATGTATTTGTCTTAATTAACTTTCTAGCATTCTCTTTATTGAATAAATAATTAGAAATCATTCTATTATAATTTCTTTTATTTATTTGTTCTGACAAACGATTATTACTCTCTAATCCTCCTTCATTACCCCCCGAAGTTGGAGCTTCTATTGTAGGACATACAGATACACCAGAGCATGAAGGGTCATCACAATCAACTAATCCATCACCATCATCATCAATTCCGTTTGAACAATCTTCAACTGGTACAGGTGCTGTAGGGCATCTTGCACCATCATTACTACTACTAGATGGACCAAATGCAAATATATTTGAATTCATGGTGTCCCCATTATTCAAACTTGCTACGTCATTAATTATGTAAACAGTTCCTGTTTGGTTTGAAGAAACATAAAAATTTCCTGTTAAATCAAAATATACAGCTCCATAAGTATAATTATTTCCTGATAGTATAGGTACTTCACCTATGGCTTCTACAATATTGGTTGAAGTATTTATTTTATAAAGAATATTTGAATTCTTTTCTACACAGTAAAGCATATTGTCTACGGAGTTAAATGCCCAATCATGTATAGTGATATTTTGAGATAACGTACCGGTTCCTATAAAAGTTAAATAATTAGATGATGCAGGGTCTAAGTCAATCATTGAGTATTCAGTTCCTCCAGGTTTTAAATAATAAATACCATCTAAGCTAATGTCACCTATATAGCGGTTAGATGTAGGCAATTCAGAGAACGTATACGTTGTAGTAGCAAAATCTTTACCTATTTTAACAATTGATTGGCTTGGAGTACTTAATGAGCCCCATATATAACCGTCTTTCGAATTGTATCCAGCGGCATTAATATTTCCTGGAGTAATTTCCGTAGCAACAAGACTTGAGCTACCCGATGCTAAATCTACAGAATAAACATCATTAAATTGAAATAGATAGGCATAATAATCACAATTAAATGGTATCGTTTGAGAATAAAAGGTACTACTAACCAATATCATAAATAGGAATAATATTCTTGCGTAATTTTTAAAAAAGTTCATAAACTATACATGTTAAGATTACACTTAAAGATATTTAGATAAGTTAATCTTTTTAGGTTATTTAGTCTGGATCGTATCTAGTGTAGATGAATGAACCTTTAATATAGACTAATTGTAATTTTTATTTTATCTTGAAATAAAACGAATCTTTATTTACTTTTTTGACAAAAAAAATATTAACTTAAACTCAAAAGAACAATCAAAGTGTAATAAATCATGATCCCGAATCTAGCCTATATTGATGAAATTTCTGAAAATGACATTGTTTTTAGAAATAAATTGATTTCAATAATTAAACGAGAATTTCCATTAGAAAAAGAACAATTTTTGTCAAATTATAATTCTAGTAAATATATTCTTGCCGCAGAAAATGTACATAAATTGAAACATAAAATAAATATGTTTGGATTAAAAAAAGGGTTTGAAACAGCAAAAAAATTTGAAAACGAATTGAATGATAATAAACTTGACTCATATCAAGATTTTATTGTAGTTTTAGATGTAATAGATAATTATTTAAATAAAATTTAATATGCTGAGATGTATAATTATAGACGATGAAGAAATGGCAAGAGTTATTATAGAACAGTATTGTTCTAAACTTGATCATTTACAAATCGTAAAAGAATTTAACAATGCATTAGAAGCTATACAATTCATAAATAGTAATGATGTAGACTTAGTTTTCTTAGATATACATATGCCTGAATTAAATGGTTTTGATTTTATTGATAGTTTAAATAATCCTCCTAATATTATATTAACTACATCAGATTCTGATTTTGCATTAAATGCATTTGAATATAAATGTATAGTTGATTATTTAGTTAAACCAATTAAGTTACCAAGGTTTATTAAGGCCGTTACAAAAGTAGACACTCCAAAAAAAGCTCCGCTATCAACAGATAATGGAGAGGTAAATGAAATGTATGTAAATATTGATAGACGTTTGGTAAAAATTCACATCCCTGATATTTATTTAATTGAAGCAAAAGGAGATTATATTAATATAAAAACTGAAACT
>Ga0209292_1001563_pt1 | contig 27811 bp, 26 predicted proteins | sample GOMGulsemesocosm_2_FD_184634 | JGI IMG/M metagenome (GOLD analysis project Ga0209292, IMG submission 184634) | Methane-oxidizing microbial communities from mesocosms in the Gulf of Mexico - GOM9C Gulf of Mexico (SPAdes) (version 2) | ecosystem: Environmental > Aquatic > Marine > Cold seeps... | reverse complement strand
GCCATTTGCACCCGAACCATCAAGTACTATCGCGTTGGTAATTAACGTATCGTAGTGCTGCTCATGTGAAATTGACATTCATTAATCTCCTAAAGGTAAACGGTCTGAAGAGTCACGATGTTCGTCTAAATGCACTTTTAGGCGCCTTAGCTTTTCTCTAGATTTGCGTTGGTTTTTAATAGCCAATTCACTAGCTAATATGTCTATTGCAGCCAGCATCACATATCGAGAAGCGCTGGGCTTAAATATATAATCAGTTTCATGTGTTTCAATTGACAAGTGAACATCAGCCAAGTCAGCTAAAGGCCCTTCAGGGCAGATAGCAACAATATGAGCACCATAATCTTTAGCAATTTGTGCCGAAACTTGAACGTCTGGGCTGACTCCGCCTAAAGATAAACAAATCACCACATCGTCTGCATCAACCGTTGCCGCCGTCATTCTCATCAACATAGGATCTGAATAAGCATTGCTTCTTAAATCTAAGCGAAACAAACGGTAATGGCATTCTTGTGCCATTACCGTGCTACCACCACCTACACCGAAAATCAGCGTATGTCCGGCGGCATTTATCATTTTGCTAGCTTTTTGAATGGTTTCATCTGTTATTAAGCCAGCGTTTATTTCTAAAATGTCGTGTATCGCCTGATAAATCGCTGGAATATCTTTCTTTTCAACTTGTTTGGTACTATTGAACCTTTCACCCACAGCAGCTGATTGAGCTAGCTTAAGCTTTAGTTCACGCACATTTTTGCACTCAAGTGCTTTTGCTAAACGAGTAATGCTGGTATGACTGGTTTCTGCTTTGTCTGCCAATTCATTAATTGATGCACTTGCTGCATAGCTGATATCACTTAATATCACTTTAGCCACTTTTTGTTCCGATGGACGCAAGTGAGCCAGTCTTTCTTTTATCGCTGAGACTATATCCATAATTAATACTCCCTTAGTAATAAGTTACGTTAAAATTAAAAGTACGTTGAGATTTGTTTTCTAATGATAAAGTCATCATCAATCAAACCAATAAAACGCCATTTATCTATAGTTAAACATGGATGAGAAGTCGAGAAGCTGATCAAATCACCAGGCGATAAATCAGCATCTGCTGGGGTTTTCATCATGCAGTGTTGATCCAGAATATTAACAAGCTGCCATTGGCTGTCAGCCTTTACTGGCATTGTTGTTCCCGGGCGGTAGTGCAATGTAGGGATAGGTAAACCCGCATCGAAAGCAACATCCCGCTTGCCCATTCCCACAATCACTAATCCCGGTTCTGGAATTGAATAAACATAGGCCCATATTGAGAGGCTAGACATTAGCTCCCCTGTCGGCTCTAAAGATAAATTTTGTGCCAGTTCACTTCGTGCTAATACAGCTTGCTGAGCATCTTGATAGATACCAGTATCGTGAATAAGGTAACAACCGGGACGTATTATAGGGGTATATTCAAAGTTACTATCAGGGTCATACAAATGTTCAGCAACGAGATCATACCAAGCTGAACCGGCTCCCGTGATAATCACTTCACCTGAGGAAAACACACCATGACTATGTAAATTTTGGCATAGTTTTTTTATATTTTTGACAAAATCAGTAATTTCATTCGTGGCATTTTCGCCGTGGATAACACCTTCGTAGAAGCTAACGCCACGAATTTGTAATGCTGGATACTGTGAAATAACATCACAAAGTTGCATAATATTGTCATTATCTCGCCAACCACATCGTCCACCGACAACACCTATTTCGAGTAAAACATTCAGCTGTATATTTTTATCTGAAAAGTATTGTCCTAAACTTTTGGCATTTTCAATCGAGTCAACAAAACAATAAAACTCTAAATCACCTACGCTTAACAGCTCAGCCATAATTTCAAAATGACGATGGCCTATTAGTTGATTGGCTAAAATGATATGTTTAATGCCGCTTTTATAAGCGGTTACTACTTGCGGTACTGTTGCAAGGCTTATCCCCCAACTACCATGTTGCAATTGAAGATTGAATAATTCGGGGGACATGGTAGTTTTACCATGTGGAGCAAGCTTAACCTTAGATCGTTGACTAAACGTTTGCATCCACTGGGCATTATTCACTAATAACTTTTGATTGATTACAGCTGCCGGAAAGCTAATATCTTCAGCTAATACGCTCCAGCCAGACTCAACTAAAGTACTCATACAGCCGGTTCCTTTTTCAACAATACTTTCTGGTTTACAACTAGAGAGGGGTAGCATTAATAGTCTCCATTACGGTGTACAATCTTGGTTTTCAAGTGCACAACATAAGCAATATTCATTTGATAAGTCATCATACAGTTATAAAGTAACAAGCTCAATACTTATTTACGTTAATAATTAACACAAGAATGATAAAATTGATTTAAAGGTCTACCCACTATAAAAAACACTTACAAAACTTGTGTCTAAAACACTTAATAACAGGAACATAAAGAAGAGGTTTATCAATGACAATCGCTAAAAACACCGTTTTAGAGTGGCTATTACTGTAATGAATTTTGTTATAATTAATGGGGAAAATAGAGAGGCTGCTTCAGGCTTTTATATCTTTGCGTAACCAAAATTGAATTAAAAATAACATAGATGCTATTAATTTAGACTTATACCAATTTGATTAAATTATTGCTCACTTATACTGGTTAAAATAATCCATGTCGGCGTTTCTCTCAACCCTAAAAGCCCGCTATTACTCAATCGAGCGCCTTGCCCTAAAATATTTTTTCTACGTACAACAAGATCACAAACTTAATGAAACTGGTATTAAAACTCTAGAGAAAATAATAACTCAACTAGATTTGGCTGCCACTGAAATTCTTTCAACTTAACTCTTGAACCGATAACCACCACCTGCTCATCTTGTAAAAACAGCTTCTGTTTTTCAAAATATTCACTATCGATAGGAAAAGATATTTTACCTTGCGAGTTTATCACCCGATACCAAGGAACTGCCTGACCTCGCCAACCAGATTCAGGTACACACCCTAATGCCCTTCCCACTAAACGCGCTCTACCTGGCAAGCCTGCTAAATCAGCAATTTGACCATAACAAGCTACCTTCCCTTGTGGAATAAGCTGTATAGTTTGCCAAATTTGAGCATAGTGCGGTTTTATCAATTTATTCACATTAATTACGGCTGAATACGTTATGATAATCCATAATAGCATTTATTAATAATAACTATGAATATTGAGAGTAACTATGAAAATTTGGGTTGATGCCGACGCTTGTCCCATAGTAATAAAAGAGATTTTATTTAAAGCGGCTGAACGTACAAAGATATCTACAACCTTAGTGGCAAATCATCATATTCGTATACCGCCATCAAAAAACATCCATTTTATGCAAGTAGGTTCAGGTTTTGATGTTGCTGATGATGAAATTGTAAAGCGCGTGGAAAAAAATGATTTAGTCATTACTTCAGATATTCCACTTGCCGATGAAGTGATAACCAAATCAGGTATTGTGTTAAGTCCAAGAGGTGAGTTATTTACCAAAGAAAATATAAAGTCACGACTCAATATTCGTGACTTTATGGACACTATGCGTGCGAGCGGAGTACAAACCGGTGGACCCCCACCTTTAAGTCAAAGTGATAGACAAACATTTGCCAATCACTTAGACACCATTTTGATGCGCTATAAAAAGACACAACATTCATAAAAATTAATTTATTGTGCTTATTTTAGTAGAGTATTTTTTGCTTTATACCCAGGTAAAAAGCTCTTCTTTTATCAAGATAAGTCTACCCACTAGTTTGGTTTCGATTGCTTTAATAGAAGTTGTTTAATTTCGCTTAACTCATGCTCAAGTTTTTCAATTTGAGCTCTACTTGCTGGCTCTCCACCTTCATTGCTTTCGCCATGTTGCTCTGCACGAAAATTCTCATGTTCTTGGCTCATGACTTCAAGTACAGTACCCACCATCATATTTAAGAAGATAAAAGCAGTTAAAAAGATAAAACTCAAATAATAAATCCAGCTTAAAGGATGCACAGCCATGGTTTCATACATAACATCTGTCCAGTCTTCAAACGTTGCAACTCTGAACAAGGTTAACATTGATATTGATACATCTCCCCATAACACTTCGTTAATTTGATGAAAGAACATGCTCCCCATCGCTGCGTATATATAAAAAATAACGAACATTAACAAAGCAATATAACCCATACGCGGAATAGCTTTGAGTAGTGCATTAATTAGCAAGCGTAATTCAGGCACCATTGAAACCAATCGTAAGACTCTAAACACCCGTAGTAAACGTGCTAACAGTACCCCAGAGCCACCGGCTGGAATTAAACTACCAATAACAATAACCGTGTCAAAAATATTCCAGCCACTATGAAAAAATGTCTTTTTACTGGGGCAAGCTAAATAGCGAATAATAATTTCAACCACAAAAAAAATGGTAATACCAAAATCGAGTAGCGCCAAAACAGCGACAATATTTGCTGATAAGTTATGAGTTTTAGCACCAATTAATAACGCTGATAATAAAATAACGCCAATAATAAGACCTTGAAAAATTTTACTTGAATCAATTTTTTTAAGGCATCTTTGTGCACGAAAAACAAAGCTAGCCATATTATCTATTTGCACCAACAGCTGAATCACTAACAAATGGGTTATTGCGGCGTTCTTGACCAAACGTACTCATAGGACCGTGGCCCGGAATAAAACGAACATCATCACCAAGAGGAAAGATATTATTACGAATAGAGTTTATTAATGTTGCATGGTCACCACGAGGAAAGTCCGTTCTACCAATTGAGCCTTGAAAGATAACATCGCCTACTTGCGCTAATTTTGATTCACGGTGGAAAAAAACCAAATGTCCCGGTGTATGACCCGGACAAAAGTAGACTTCTAACGTAATATTACCAAAACTAACCGTATCACCTTGATTCAAAAATCGGTCAGGTGAAAATGATTCCGCATGAGCAAAACCAAAACGCTGCTTTTGATCTTCAATCCTATCGATCCAGAATTGATCTTCTTTATGAGGTCCTTCAATTTCAACATTATAATGCTTTGCTAAGGCATCAGTTGCGCCAGCGTGATCAATATGAGCATGAGTAAGCAGTACTTTAGCTAAAGTTAGTTGATGTTTATCAATGGCCGCAATCACTTTCTCAATATCGCCTCCAGGATCAATTACCGCAGCTTGCATGGTTTCATCGCACCAAAATAAAGTACAATTTTGTTGAAAAGGCGTAACAGGGATAATTTGATGTTGCAGCATAGTAAACTCTTTAAAAAATACAGATAAAATTTTCATGATAATAACATAAATTACTGAGATTAAATCACCATTAATGTGTAACAATAATGAATAATTAATACTTCCTCTTCCCTACTTTACTCAGGCAACTTTACTCGGTAAGCTCACCAACAATATAAATTTCCCCCTAGTAACTATAAACTCTATGTCATCTTCCTCGATTACCCGCGATTCATTTCATTCTCGACTTGGTTTCATTTTAGCAGCCGCTGGCTCCGCTATAGGATTAGGCAATATTTGGGGATTTCCGACCCAAGCGGCTAATAACGGTGGCGGTGCTTTTCTGTTTGTCTACCTTATCGTCACGGTTTTACTGGCTGTACCGGCATTGTATGCTGAAGTTTATATTGGTAATCAAGCACAAAGAAACCCAGTTAATGCATTAATGCAAGCTTGTGGAGAGCGCTTTAAAAAAACAGGGCGAAACGCAGGCATCATAGGTTTAGTTGGTGCCATGATGATGCTTAGTTTTTATACTATTGTTGCTGGCTGGATGTTAGCTCATGCATTAAGCGCATTATCTGAGCTACTTGGCTTTATTGATATGGCCAATTGGCTGTCAACTTCAAGTACTTTACGTAACATTATTTTTACACCAGTTTTTATTTTATTAGGCGCTTTTATTATTCATCAGGGTGTTCATGCAGGAATCGAGCGTTGGTCTAGTCGGTTAATGCCCATTTTATTATTAATGTTAATTGGTTTAGTTGTTTATATTTTACAACAAGATGGCGCTCAAGAAGGCGTAGCCCTTTATTTAATTCCTGACTTCAACCAAGTAACAGAGCCAAAATTAATTATTTCCGCCATGGGACAAGCCTTCTTTTCTTTGTCTATTGGTGTTGGCGGTATGATGGTGTATGGCTCCTACATGAAAAAAGGTCAAGACATTGGCAAACTTGTTTTGTCTATTGCCGCACTTGATACTTTTATTGCCTTCTTAGCAGGGTTACTGATAATACCAGCTTTATTTGTTGCTCAACATGCAGGACAAGAAGTGTTTAATGATGGAAATTTAATTGGTGAAGGACAATTAATTTTTACAATTTTACCCTCTTTATTTGCTTCTATGGGCTCAGTGGGGTTAATAGTATCTTTTAGCTTTTTTACTTTATTATCAATTGCGGCACTAACCTCTACCATTTCATCAACCGAAGTGCCTGTCTCTTATCTAGTTGAGGATAAAAATATAAATCGAAAACGCGCTACTTGGTTAGTTTCTGCCATTGTTTTAATAGCCAGTATGACCTTAGTGGCATTTTTTGATGTGTTATTTGGTTTAGTTATTCGACTCCTTACCACCATCTTACAACCTTTAATGTCACTTTTTTACTTCATTGTTGTTGGTTGGATTTGGCAGCGGGGTAATCAACTTACCGACATAGCGCAATTACAAAACAATAGTAAATTAAAGGCTTTTGGTTTTTATTTACGCTATTTTTGCCCTGTTCTACTTATCATCGTTTTCATTAATGTGGCATTTTAGTTCACTTTAGTAATAGCGCTTTCAATAGGCGCTTGCTCTTGTAATTCAACCTGCTCTATTTTTTCAAAACGACTAGATATTTTATCTGCCGAAGTATGAATTTGTTTTACATCAACAGCCGCCTGATCTATATGTTTAGCTAAGTTAGCAAAACGACCTTTAAACCGATTGAAATCTTGCGCTAAATCAGATAAATGAGCCTGAATAATATGTATTTGTTTACGGGTTGCTTCATCTTTTAACACCGAACGCGCAGTCGTTAATATAGCCATTAATGTGGTAGGCGAAGCTAGCCAAACCCGTTTTTTATTGGCAAAGTCAACCAAGTCACTTTGATGACCATGGATTTCAGCAAAAATAGCTTCTGCGGGAATAAACATAATTGCGCCATCTGCAGTTTCATTATCGATTAAATATTTACCACTGATATCATTGATATGCTTCTTAATATCGATTTTAAATTGTCGTTGTGCGGCTTTTCTATCGGAGTCTGCTTGTTCAAAATCCATCATTTTACGGTAGTTTTCTAACGGAAATTTCGCATCCACCACCACGTTACCGGTCGGTTGTGGCAAAAATAATACGCAATCAGCAATTTTACCATTTGATAAGGTATGTTGTAGTTTAAAACTTTGCTCTGGTAAAACATTACGAATTAAAGAATTTAATTGTACTTCACCAAATGCCCCACGCGAGCGTTTATCGTTTAATACTTCTTGTAAGCTCACTACATTGGTTGATAATTCAGTGATCTTTTTCTGTGCATCGTCAATCAATGCTAATCGCTGTAAAATATCGCTAAAGGTCTTAGTGGTTTTTTCAAAGCCTTCTGCTAAACGTTTTTCTACTTGACCGCTAATTTCTTGTAAACGTTTATCTGTCGCTTGGGTAAGTACATCAATACGTTTAGTCATTTGCTCACTACTTTGTATTAACGACCTGCTTAACTCTTCTCTATTTGCTTGCGTAGTTTTATTTAAATGATTAATTAACTGCTCAAGTGTCTGATTTTGGTTTTGACTTAACGTTTGATTAACTTGTTCTTTCTGGCTATTCAACTCTCTTAATAACTTAATACGCAAATCAGCCATTTTTTGATCAAAGACGTTAGCAAGTTGCAATTGCTGCTTATCAAAATTCTGCGCTAATACATTATTTTGTGAATTTGAAGAAAGCTCAATCATCGATTGTAGCTTCGTTATCTGTGTACTTTGACGCACAACAAATAACAATACTAATAATAAAGCCAATAATGAACATATGAGGAAAATAACTAAAAATTCAGGTTGTTGTAAAGAAAAGGTCATATAAGAAAACCAAAGTACTGTAAATAATACCAGTCATTTAATCATACCTTTTCATTTACAACCAGTTATTTTAATCATGTCCCTTAACGCTCAACCTAACGAACACATTACTATAAAGTGAGTTCAATCATTTGCTTTAACGATGTAGATCACGCCATTTATGCATTATCATTACCTAAAGACGAAATGACTACACAAGGATAACTGACGATGAAAGATGTCTACATTTGCGATGGAATAAGAACTCCTATCGGCAGATATGGTGGAGGTTTAGCTAGCATTCGTGCTGACGATTTAGCCGCTATCCCATTAAAAGCCATAAAAGATCGTAATCCTGAGCTAGATTTAAGCCAAGTTGACGATGTTATCTTAGGTTGTGCTAACCAAGCCGGTGAAGACAACCGTAATATTGCTCGGGTGAGTTTATTATTGGCTGGCTATCCGACAAACGTTGCCGGTTTAACGGTCAATCGTTTATGTGCCTCAGGCATGAACGCCATTGCCATAGCGACTAACGCCATTAAAGCAGGTGAAAGTGAGCTAATGATAGCAGGTGGTGTTGAGAGTATGTCGCGCGCACCGTTTGTTATGGGTAAAGCTGAAAATAACTTTGATCGTAGCCAAACTTTATATGACACCACGATGGGCTGGCGCTTTATCAATAAAGAGTTGGATAGGCTATATGGCACAGAAAGTATGCCTGAAACTGCTGAAAATGTTGCCGAGCAATTTAACATCAGCCGTGAAGATCAAGACAAGTTCGCTTTTTGGAGTCAAAGTAAGGCCAAAGCCGCACAAGAAGATGGCCGTTTAGCGCAAGAAATTGTCCCCGTGGCTATTCCACAGCGAAAAGGACCTGACCTAGTATTTGATAAAGACGAGCACTTACGCTTGAGCGCTTTAGATAAGCTCGCTAGCCTTAAAACACAATTTCGCGTTGGCGGCTCTGTCACCGCAGGTAACGCTTCAGGCATTAACGATGGTGCTGCTGCAGTTATATTAGCAACAAAAGATGCAGCGAAAGCAAATGGACTGACTCCAAAAGCACGAGTACTTGGCTGTGCGGTAATTGGTGTAGAACCACGTGTTATGGGTATAGGTCCCGCGCCTGCGAGCGCCAAGTTACTAAAGCGCTTAGGATTAAGTATTAATGAAATGGATATTATCGAGTTCAATGAAGCTTTCGCCGCCCAAGCCTTAGCAAGTGCCCGAGAGCTTGGACTTAAAGATAACGATCCTAGGTTAAACCCTCAAGGCGGCGCAATTGCTTTAGGACACCCACTTGGTATGAGCGGTACTCGCATAGTACTCTCAGCAATGAGACAATTAGAGCGTACTGGCAAACGCTATGCGTTGTGCGCAATGTGTATTGGTGTCGGGCAAGGCATCGCTATAGTCATTGAAAGGGTTTAATACCAATAAGACTAACTAAGTGATCATTTTAAATGGCTTAAATACTCATTAAAATTTGAACCACTAATTAATTTTTATTGGTACAACTCAAGTTTTGAATCAGGTTCTGATTCAAAGTTTAACCATACATTTTAAAAAAGAGCCTAATTTCTTGCGGCTCTATTTATATCAACTATCTTTAACTTATATTTCATTAAACATTGAAGGCAAAATATATGTCTAATCATCATACTTATAAAAAGTTAGAAATTGTTGGCACATCCCCTAACAGTATTGAAGAAGCAATTCAAAATGCTATAACAGAGACAGCGACTAGCGTTAGTAACATAGATTGGTTTGAAGTAACAGAAACTCGCGGGCATGTAATAGGTAACAAAGTTGCACATTACCAAGTTACTATTAAAATCGGCTTTCGAATTGAAAATAGCTAGGTGTTTTTATTAACAACTATTAATGATAAAATATACCGATTATTACCCTAGCGCTTAATTTTCGCTATCTTATGCATTTGTAGAGAAAAACATGAAAACCCATTTCGATGAATTATTAGACTTTCCCACCGTATTAAACTTTAAAGTTATGGGTGTCGCTTGCGATGAATTACCCGATTTAATTATTGCTGAAATACAAAAACATACCCCGGGTGATTACGTACCCAAATTACGTCCTAGTTCTAAAGGTAATTATGTTGCGGTATCAGTGGCGGTAACAGTCACCAGCAAAGAGCATATTGAAAAAATTTATAAGACACTAAATGCCATCGAGCAAGTCCGCTACGTCCTATAATTGTTTTAGTGTAAAATTCAGGTATACTTCATAAAACAAAACTTAATAAGGTTTTTCGTGGAAAGTGCATTGATAATTCGGCAACTATCGAACATGAACTACAGTGAAGTTTGGCATGCTATGCAAAATTTCACTGATAATCGTGATGAGCAAACTTGTGATGAACTGTGGTTAGTTGAACATCCACCAGTTTTTACCCAAGGGCAAGCAGGTAAAGATGAACATTTATTAATGCCTGGCGATATTGAAGTAGTGAAAGTTGATAGAGGCGGCCAAGTTACCTATCACGGCCCAGGTCAGCTAGTTATTTATTTTATGATTAACTTACGCCGACGAAAAATAGGCGTTAGGCAACTGGTAACTTTGATCGAAAATGGTATTGTTGCCGCACTTAAAGATTATGATATTAAGGCGTACCCAAAACCTGATGCACCGGGGGTTTATGTTGATGATAAAAAAGTAGCATCACTCGGCTTAAGAGTTAGAAAAGGCTGCTCTTTTCATGGTTTAGCCCTTAATGTTAATATGGACTTGTCGCCTTTTCTACGTATTAACCCATGTGGTTACGCAGGCCTTGAGATGGTACAAACGTGCGATTTACAAGGGCCACAGGATATTGAAAGCGCAGGCAATGCCTTAGTAAAACATTTAATTGACTTGTTTGATTCCACAAATGTTGCATATCAAACAGGATTACCTCAACGCGATATAAAAGCACTTAAGCAAGGGCAAGATAATGCCAAGTAATGACGTTACCATTAAAAATGCCGCAGCTAATACTGCGATAAAATCAACCAAAGTTGCCCCTGGCACCAAATTACGTGACGCCGATAAAATGGCACACATTCCGATTAAAGTAGTGACTTCAACTCGTGAGAGCATGTTGCGTAAGCCTAGTTGGTTACGAATAAAGTTACCCCGTAGCAGTGAACGAATTGATAAAATCAAGGCTAACCTACGTGAGCATAATTTACATTCTGTTTGTGAAGAAGCCTCTTGTCCTAATTTATCTGAATGTTTTAATCATGGTACAGCCACCTTTATGATTTTAGGTGACATTTGTACTCGTCGTTGTCCATTTTGTGATGTGGGTCATGGCCGTCCATTAGCTGTAGACAAAAATGAACCAAGAAAACTTGCATTAAGTTTAAAAAGTATGCCATTAAGCTATGTAGTCATCACCTCAGTTGACCGTGATGATTTACGTGACGGTGGTGCACAACAGTTTGCTGATTGTGTTAGAGAAATTAATGAACAAGCGCCGAAGACTAAAATCGAAATTTTAGTCCCTGATTTTCGCGGCCGTATGGACAGAGCACTAGAAATATTAAATCAACATCCTCCCCATGTATTTAACCATAACTTAGAAACTGCGCCGCGTTTATACACCAAGGCACGTCCTGGCGCTAACTACCAATGGTCTTTAGATTTATTGAAAAAATTCGGTGAGGCAAACCCAACGGTTACCACTAAGTCAGGCATCATGGTTGGCTTAGGTGAAACCAACGACGAAATATTGCAAGTAATGCGTGATTTACGTAGTCATGGTGTAACAATGCTTACTATTGGACAATACTTACAACCAAGTAAAGACCATCTACCTGTAGAGCGTTATGTTCACCCTGATGATTTTGATATGTTCCAAGAAGAGGCAGTAAAAATGGGCTTTGAACATGCAGCCTGTGGGCCGTTGGTTCGTTCATCATACCATGCTGATAAACAAGCAGCTGGTGAAGAGGTTAAATAGATACTCACTGTAATTTATTTATCAAAAAGGGCAATTCTTTAAGAATAGCCCTTTTTGATTTCAAATAACTCAATAACCTTGATCAATGAGAGTTACTCTTCACCACCTTCAAGTAATTCGGCGAAATAAGCGAGTTTTTCTAATGCTAAACTATGAATAGATTTTCGAGGGTACCTTCCTGTGCTATTCATAGTGCCAGCAGTGGTTGCCATCAATAGCTCTAATGCTTGGTCTATCGTTTCTACCGCATAAATAGCAAAATCTCCATCTGCTACCGCCTCAATCACTTCACTGTTAAGCATTAAGTTAATCACATTAGTTTTAGGGATAATGACACCTTGCTTGCCCGTCAAACCTTTGTCTTTACATAGTTGAAAAAAGCCTTCAATTTTTTCATTAGCGCCACCGATAGATTGCACTTCCCCATGTTGATTAATCGAGCCAGTAATCGCTAGACTTTGATCTATAGGCAATAAAGTAATAGCCGATATCAATGCACAAAGTTCAGCCATTGAGGCACTATCTCCGTCGATATGACCATAAGATTGTTCAATTGCGATATTAGCTGAAATCTCCACAGGGGAGTTTTGACCATATTTATGACCTAAATATCCAGTTAATAACAACACCCCTTTGGAATGAATAGACCTACCTAAATCAACTTCACGCTCAATATCTGTTACTCCTTCACTACCCGCATAAACCGTTGCTGTAATGCGAGCAGGCGTGCCAAAAACACTATCACCAATTTCTAAAACAGTTAAACCATTAACCTTACCAACATAATCACCTTCAGTGCTGATTAAGACTTGTTGTTCTTTTATTTCATCAAGCCAAGTTTCACTTAATCGCCCAGTACGACGTTTTTTCGCAGCGAGTGCCATCGCAATATGTTTAGCCGTTAACCTGCCCTTAGAGCCACTTTTACCCCAACAATAATTAGCTTCATCAAGTAAGTCATTTACCTGCACAATGTTTGCTGAAATTTTATGTTGATGCTCAGCGCGCCTTAATGCATAACGCACTAATTCAAGTACGGCTTCATCATCAATTTCGGGGTAATTATGTTTTAAAGCACGTTGGCGAATTAAGTTACCAAAAGCTTGTAAATTCTCATCACTTTTATCTAAATGACGATCAAAATCAGCTAGCACTCTAAATAATTCAGTAAATTCCTGATCATAGTCTTGCAGGGTATAATAAATTTCAGCATCACCAAGCAATATCACTTTCACTTGCAAGGGTATTTTTTCAGGTTGTAAGCTATATGCTCCCGGTTGGCTAATTTCAGAGTATGGATTCTCTATTATTACCTGTCCTGTTTTTAAAGCGAGCTTTAAGCGCGACCAAACTAAAGGCTGAGTCAATAATTTATCAGCATCAAGTAATATATACCCTCCATTGGCTTCATGAAGCGCACCTGGGCGAATTAATCGATAACTGGTATAACTACTGCCTTGAAAGCTCGAAAAATCAACATGACCAAAAAGATTTTGATAAGTAGGATTTTGTTCATAAACTACTGGGGCACCATCATTAACGTCACGCGGCACCAGTAAATTTGGCAAAAAGCGTTCAACCATTAATTTACGCAATTCTTTATCATTAGGCGTATCGTCATCGTCACTAACTAAAATCTCTAACGAGGCATCAACAATATGTGCTTTTACTTTACTAAGGTATTTTAGTACCCCTTGATTATCAGTAAACTCTTGTTCAAGCTCGGTTAAATAAGGCTGAATAGCTTGCTCTGCTGTGCCATTTTTTAACTGACGTAACTTATCTGATGATTCACGTTTCCACTGGGGTAATTCAAGTAATTGCTCCGCAAGCACCACTTCAAGCTCTGACAATAGTTGATAGAACTTAGCTCGCTCTGTTTCATCTATATTAGCAAACTCTTTGTCATTTAACGGTTTACCGTCAACTAAAGGCGAAAAACCTACCTCGCCATTTTCTTCATATAATGAAACATTGCTTTTTAATGCTATGGCTTCAACCTTAGCGATGGCTTCATCATATTTTTGATTAAAATCCCTATCTATCGCTGATTTTTTCCTTTGATAACCCGGGTTATCAAAAATTTCAGGAAACAAGTCCATTAATTCATCAATAAACTTATTCATTCGTGATAGTAACTGCTTACCATCACCGGGATTTACATAAAGGCTGTATGGTGCATGACTTTCGTCAAAGTTATTGATATAACACCACTCTACCGGGGTTGATTGCTCTTTTGCTAACGCGGTTAACATTTGTTTGATTAATGTTTGTCTGCCTGTACCGTGCTCTCCCATGGCAAATACATTAAACCCAACAGAGCTCATCGACAAACCAAAATCGAGTGCTTCTTTAGCCCTGTCATGGCCAACAAAAGTTTGTGCTATTTCATTAGGATGTTGCTTTTGAGAAAAAAGCGCTGCTGATAAAGGAGAACTAAGTTGAGAAGTATTGAGTTTGCATTGCGACACAGAGGTTGTGAACATGGCTATCCTTGTAAGATTAAGACGTTAGAGACTAAAGAGTCAATATCGCAAGTGTACTCGTTATAACCCCTACTAACAATAATATGCGTTAACAATATGATGTTTCGGAGTAATTAAGGATCAAGTGGCAAACGAGTAAAGCTATCACCACCACATTTTACACAGGCTGTCACTTCACTAGGATGCATGATATGAATTTTTTCATCACATTGCTGGCAAACTAATTCGCCAAAACCAATAATATCCCCAACTTTATAAATACCGTCATGCTCAAAATCATCCACCAATTCAGCCCATTCAACTTGTGATTTATCGGTTAAGTGAGCAAGGCTTGCCCACATTCTTTCGTTAAGTAAATTGAGATAAATTGAATGCTTTATTTCTGTCTGATTTTGCTGATAAAAGTCATGCAGGTCATACTTTAAGTTATCAGTAAACTGATTCAATTTCTCTTCGGTCATCCCTTCTGCCGTTTTTGCATATAATTTTGCTTGCTTAATTAATTCAATCACCCGAGGCTTTTGAATCTCCTTCATCTCATCAAGCCAATCACTAAGATTTTGATAAACGTCCATTAAATATTCTTTTTTCTTTGTCATAATGCTTTCCTAGATTAACGAAAATACAGTCAACTTTACATTCATACTTTAAGTATAGACAAAGTTGGTGATTAAACTTAATTAAGCTTGTCGTGCTATAGCCAGATAAGGTATTCTATCGCGATAATTTAAAGTCAAATTTACTGTGCCTTTTAATCGTTTTATTATGTATATAATGAAATAAATGGCGCTAATTAATCCCAAACATACCGTTCGAGACCCCCTTAATGGAAGCCATTTATAATCCCCAAGCGATTGAAGCAACAGTACAAAAATTTTGGACTGATAACGATACTTTTAAAGCTATTGAAGACGAGAGTAAAGAGAAATTTTATTGTTTAGCCATGTTCCCTTACCCTAGTGGCCGCCTGCACATGGGCCATGTACGTAATTATAGTTTGGGTGATGTAATATCTCGTTACCAGCGTATGCAAGGTAAAAACGTTATGCAACCTATGGGTTGGGATGCTTTTGGTTTACCTGCAGAAAATGCGGCAATAAAGAATAACACAGCACCGGGTAACTGGACTTATCAAAATATTGATTACATGCGTAACCAGTTAAAATCACTAGGCTTTGGTTATGATTGGAGCCGTGAATTAGCGACTTGTAAGCCAGACTATTACCGTTGGGAGCAGTGGTTTTTCACTAAACTTTATGAAAAAGGCTTGGTTTACAAAAAAAATGCTTCAGTAAACTGGGATCCTGTTGATCAAACCGTATTAGCAAACGAGCAAGTTATTGATGGTCGTGGGTGGCGCTCTGGCGCAATTGTTGAAAAGAAAGAAATTCCACAATGGTTTATTAAAATCACCGACTATGCTCAAGAATTATTAGACGATTTAGATCAGTTAACCGACTGGCCTGAACAAGTAAAAACCATGCAACGTAACTGGATTGGTCGCTCACAGGGTGTTGAGATGACTTTCCAGGTTGACGGTTTAGTTGAAGATAAACAAGAAAGCTTTGATATTTACACCACACGCCCAGATACTTTAATGGGTGTTACTTATGTAGCACTTGCTGCTGAACACCCATTAGCGTTAATCGCTGCGAAAGAAAACGCTGCTCTTGCTGATTTTATTCAAGAATGTAAGGGCAATCAAACCACAGAAGCCGACATGGCTACTATGGAGAAAAAAGGCGTTGATACTGGTTTTAAAGCTATTCACCCTATTACCGGTGAGTTAGTGCCTGTTTGGGCTGCCAACTTTGTATTGATGGATTATGGCTCAGGCGCTGTAATGTCTGTACCAGGGCATGATCAGCGTGATTATGAATTTGCCACTAAATACGGCTTAGCCATTACCCAAGTGATTGCCGGTTGTGAAGAAGATGATATTGCCACAGCGGCAATCACTGAAAAAGGCACCTTGATCAATTCAGGTGAATTTGACGGATTAGATTTTGAAGCGGCTTTTAAAGCGATCAGCGATAAATTAATAAAAGAAAACAAAGGTAAAATAACCACTAACTTCCGTTTACGTGATTGGGGCGTTTCTCGTCAACGTTATTGGGGCACACCTATTCCAATGGTGAATCTTGCCAATGGTGAATCTGCACCAGTTCCGGAAAGTGAATTGCCGGTTATATTGCCAGAAGATGTTGTTATGAACGGGGTAACTTCACCTATTAAAGATGATCCCCAGTGGGCTAAAACCACCTTTAATGGTGAAGACGCATTACGTGAAACAGATACTTTCGACACCTTTATGGAATCTTCATGGTATTACGCGCGTTATTGTTCACCAAACGATGACAGTCAAATGATCGATCCTGCTAAAGCTAATTATTGGCTACCGGTAGATCAATATATTGGTGGCATCGAACATGCTATTTTGCATTTACTTTATTCACGTTTTTTCCATAAATTATTACGTGATGTTGGTTTAGTGCAATGTGATGAACCATACAAAAAATTACTTTGCCAAGGCATGGTACTCGCAGACACTTATTATCGTGAAGCAGAAAATGGTGGTCAAGACTGGATTGCGCCAAGTGATGTTACTGTTGAACGTGATGAGAAAGGCAATGTTACTTCTGCTATCAGCAAAATAGATGGTGAAGCGGTTATTTCTGCTGGCATGAGTAAGATGTCTAAATCGAAAAATAACGGTATCGACCCACAATCGGTTATTAATAAATACGGCGCTGATACAGTACGCTTATTTATTATGTTTACTTCACCACCAGAGCAAACTCTAGAATGGTCTGATGCTGGCGTTGAAGGTGCTCACCGCTTTGTTAAGCGTGTTTATAAATTAGTACATGACACGGTTGAGAGTTGTCAGGGTAAGAGTTATAACCCTGATGGTTTAACGCTAAACGCGGCTCAGAAAAAACTTCGGAGAGAATTACACAAATCTATTGCTAAGGTAACTGATGATATAGGTCGCCGTAATACCTTTAATACTGCCATTGCTGCCATAATGGAATTAATGAACCATTTAAGCAAAGCGCCAATGGAGTCTGATGAAGATAAAGCAGTTATGTTTGAGGCGCTACGCGCGGTGATATTAATGCTAACGCCTATCACGCCGCATATGTGTCATTATTTATGGCAAACAATTGGTAACAGTAATACTGACGTAGAAAATGCACCATGGCCAACCGTTGATAACAGCGCATTAGTTGAGGATGAAAAACTAATCATTGTACAAGTTAACGGTAAGCTTAGAGCAAAGATTACCGTTGCTGCTGATGCCAGTAAAGAAACTGTTGAAGCGCTAGGTCTAAGTGATGAAAACGTCGTAAAATTTACTGTAGATAAAACTATCCGCAAAGTCATTTATATTCCGGGTAAAATACTCAATATTGTGGCTAACTAATATGTGTAAATCACATTTCGCCTCGTTCATGATGGCATACAAACGTTTAATAACAGCTTTTACCTTGGTAAGCCTGTTATCCGCTTGTGGCTTTCATCTACGCGGTGATTATTTACTAAGCGAGGAGTTGCAAACTTTATATGTTAGCTCAAGTGATATACATGGTGAGTTAACTCGTTTAGTAAAACAGCACTTATCTCACAATCAAGTAAAGGTACTTAAGCATAAAAATGCTAAAGTACCTGAGCTTCGTATGATGTCAGATAGATTAGATAGGAGAACTTTGTCGGTATTTCAAAATGGACAGGTAGCTGAATATGAACTTATTTATGCGGTACATTACCAGTTACGTTTTGCTAATGAAGAACCGAAAAATTTTCGCTTTGAGTTAAACAGAGATTATCAAGATGATCCGAGCTTAGCCTTAGCAAAATCTAGAGAGCTATCTTTATTACTCAGTGAAATGAGAACATCTGCTGCAGATAAAATTTTACGCGATATGGCAAGAGTTCAACGCTAGGGTCTGTTAATCTTTACTGATTATTTTTGCTGCAGTTTATTAGCCTTTTATACAAGGCAGAGCTTATATTTCGTAGTTATTCTACGTTCATAAGCGATAACGAAGTAGAAATGGCTAATAAACGCTGTCCTTCGGATTCGTTTAAATGCTTCTTGTACTTTGTTGCGAGGAATTTACATAGAACAACTATGCTACATTCCTCGCGCCGCGCTCAAAAAGCATTTAACTCGAACAAAATTTAAACATGAAAGTTCAACAGACCCTAGGCTTTTAAATGAAAATTTACCATAATCAACTTAGCAGTATATTAACACGAGGCTTTATGCCTGTGTGGTTGGTCTTTGGTGATGAACCTTGGCAAAAAAACAATAGCTTAGCCACAATTAAAGCTCACGCGCAACAACAGGGTTTTAGTGAAATCATTCGCTTTAATGGCGATAATAAATTTGATTGGCAGCAATTAATTGATGAATACCAATCGTTAAGCTTGTTTGCTAACCAGCGTATCATTGAAGTAGAATTTAGCACGATTAAAATTGGTGATAGTGGCAATAAAGCATTATTAGCATTAAGCGAGATAATTGCACAAAACGTCGCACTTCAAGATGTTATTTTTATCTTTCATGGTGCTAAACTTGATGGTGCAAGCGCTAATAGAAAATGGTTTAAAAGTTTAAGTCAATTAGGTTGTTATCTGCCTTTATACGAGATAGAGGCGAAAGATTTACCTCGATGGCTACAAAACCAAGCAATAAATATTAATGTTAATTTGGCGCCAGAGTTATCGTCATTATTAATTGAATTACTTGAAGGTAACCTACCTGCGTTAGAGCAAGAGTTACAAAAACTATCCTTATTGTTTGGCACAAAACAAATCAGTTTAAGCGATGCAGAACAACTAGTAATTAAGCAAGCTAAGTTTAACCCTTTTCAAATTGTAGATGCATTATTACAAGGCAACTGTAAAAAATGCGTAACTATGTTGGATCAATTACAGCAAGAAGGTACGGCTGCTGGACAAATTATTTGGGTATTTCACAAAGAGTTTAATCAGCTATACGCCATGCTAGATAAGCTAGCGCAGGGCCAACAGCTTAACGAACTATTTAAAGAATATCGAATTTGGGACAAACGTAAACCGCTTTATCAACATGCACTCAAGCATATAAATTTGCAGGATATTAAACGGGCAATGTCACGACTAGCCGATATAGATTTGATCAGCAAAACAAGTAGTGAGTTTAATGTCTTTATATTATTGGCTGACCTTTGTATAACACTTTATCATGGTGAAATAACTACAAGTTTTTCATTAAACTATGAGTATTCTTAACCTTTTTTATCTACCAAAGTAATTTAACCTATGACAAGTATTGGTATTTTAGGCGGCACTTTTGACCCCATTCACCTTGGCCACACCCTACCAGTTAAGGCGGTAGCAGATTATTTATCATTAACTAAAGTACTATTAATTCCGGCTAATATTCCACCACATAAAGCAACACCTAATGTCAGTGCGAAACAACGTGCTGAAATGGTTCATTTAGCTTGTAGCACAGAGCTTTCATTTACTTGTGATGAACGTGAACTAAAACGCGATGGCAACTCTTATACAGTGGATACGTTAAAAGAGTTAGCAGAATCATTTCCACAGCAAACATTATATTTTATTGTCGGCCTAGACTCTTTATTAACGTTTACTCGTTGGCATCAATACCAGGAAATTTTATCTCTATGTCATTTGATTGTGAATACTAGGCCTAACTACCATTTAGAAAATATTGATCAAGCAACTATAACTTTATTAAAAAACCATCAAATTCATAATATTAATGAATTAAAAAAACATAAATCAGGCGGGATTTTATTACTTCCTAATATGCTTCCTACTTATCAAGATCATTTGCATCTAGATATTTCTTCAAGTGAAATTCGCCAACAATTAGCCAAAAAACAAGATTGCCAGCAACTATTAGCGCCTAGCGTACTTTCTTTTATCAACAAAAATAAGCTTTATCGTTAACCTGACAGTCAATCATATCAAGACTAATAAGTGCGTGAGAAAATAATTAGCCCATTTAGAATGATCATATATTTATTCGTATTGGTATTAATGTTAATATTCACGGATTGTGCTTAACTTAGTTTAACGCACCGTGAAAAATCAACTAATTTATAGGAAGAACCCCTTGCAAACCGAAGCACTTAACGCATTTGTAATTGAAAAACTTGAAGACATGAAAGGCAGAGATATTATCTCTCTAAACATTAGCGACAAAGCAAGCTTTGCCGACTATATGATTATTTGCTCAGGTAACTCAAACCGCCACGTAAAATCAATAGCGCAATCAGTAGCAATTGAATGTAGAACTGCAGGTGTTGAACCGCGCGGCATGGAAGGTAACGATGTTGGCGAATGGGCATTAGTTGATTTGGGTGATATTATTGTACATGTAATGACTAACGAACAGCGTGATAAGTATAATCTAGAACAACTTTGGGCTGAATAGTCGCAGGTTGAAAGGTAGCTATAGCTGTGTTGGTCAGACTCGCAATAGCGAGCTATTATTCAATCAACCGCCTTGCTCTAGTCACTTTTCCTACGCGATAAACGTTAAGATGTTATAAAAACCAACCTTGTTTAGCCACATTGTGTGTCTTGTTCATTTTAATAACGAGCGTAATCAATATATTTATGAAGTTAACTTTATATGCCGTTGGCACAAAAATGCCAACTTGGGTCAGTCAGGGCTTTAATGAATACGCTCAACGTTTTCCTCGTGATTTATCTTTTAATTTAGTAGAGATCAGTGCAGGAAAGCGCGGTAAAAATGCCGATATTAAACGTATCCTCGAAAAAGAAGGTGAACAATTATTAGCTGCTATTCCCAAAGGCAGCCGTATTGTTACTTTAGAGGTTGAAGGTAAACCTTGGACCACGCCACAACTTGCTAAGGAGCTTGAGCGTTGGCAGTTTGATGGCAGAGATGTAGCATTATTAGTTGGTGGCCCTGAAGGATTATCCCCCGCTTGTATTAAAGCGAGTGAACAAAAGTGGTCTTTATCAACACTGACGTTACCTCACCCCATGGTTAGAATTCTGATTGGCGAAAGTTTATATCGCGCATGGAGCATTAATAATAATCATCCTTACCATAGAGAATGACAAGTAGTGCCTAGGCAAATTGTTTTTCCTAATATAATCTGTTGTAAGAGCGCTCAGGCGAGCTCACTTGCCTATTATACCCTTGTCATCCGGCTATATTGTCACTGTAAAGAACATAGTTGATGGCAATTCGTCGCATTGTTATTGATAATACTAACTGCAGCAAGAGTGCTGAGGTTAATTTATTTGCTAACATATTTACAAGAAATACGCTTGTCAGTACTTTTAGCATAACTCTAGTTAACCAAGATAAAGAGCATCGTTGATGGCACCTCGTCGAATTATTATTCGCAACCAAAGCGCAGAAGCCAATTTATTTGCTCGTCGCACTTTTATTGCCTTTGCAGGTGTTTTATTTCTGCTGATAATATTGTTTAGCAATGTCTACACACTACAAGTCAACTCCTTTGAAAAGTACCAAACACGCTCAAACTCGAATCGTATAAAATTATTACCTGTAGCACCAAACCGTGGCTTAATTTACGATCGTAATGGCGTTATTCTCGCAGATAACAAGCCTGTTTATAGCCTAGCGGTGATTCCTGAGGAAGTTGAGAATCTCAACGCTAATATTGAAGAAATAAGCAAATTACTTGATATTAGTGCAGATAGACAAAAGAAATTTTTTAAAGCTGCAAAAGGTAAGCGCCGCTTCAAACAAATAGAATTACAACCCCGTTTAAGTGAACAACAAGTAGCACTCTTTTCAGTTAACCAGCACAAATTCCCTGGTATTTTTATTGATGCTCGCTTAAAACGCTACTACCCCTTTAGTGAACTAACCACACATAATCTAGGTTATGTGGCTCGTATTAATCGAAAAGACGCTAATAAGCTTGAGCGACAGGGTAAATTTGAAAACTATGCTGCCACCCACGGTATAGGAAAATTGGGGATTGAAAAATACTATGAAGAGATTTTACATGGCACCATAGGCCATCAAGAAGTTGAGATAAATAACCAAGGTAGAATTATTCGCACCTTAAATTACACTTCTCCTGTAAAGGGCAAGGATCTCACCTTAACACTAGATATAGAACTGCAAATGATAGCCAAGCGTGCGTTATCAGGAAAACGAGGCGCAGTAGTAGCGATGGATCCACGTACCGGCGGCATTTTAGCTATGTATTCTAACCCAAGCTATGATGGTAATTTATTTGTACATGGTATCAGCAGTAAAAACTATAAAAAATTACTTAATTCTAAAAATTTACCTTTAATCAACAGAAGTGTACAAGGCTACCCCCCAGCTTCCACGGTAAAACCTTTTTTAGCGCTAACCGGTTTAGAAGAACAAGTTATTACCGCTAGTACTAAAATTTGGGATCCAGGCTGGTATCAACTTGCAGGTTTACCTAATAAGTATCGAGATTGGAAAAAATGGGGCCATGGCTGGGTAAATTTAACTAAAGCCATTGAACAATCCTGCAACATTTACTTTTTTGACTTAGCTCTTAAACTTGGTATTACTAAAATTAGTAATATGATGGAGAAGTTTGGTTTTGGTGATTATACCGGTATTGATATTCATGAAGAAAGTCGCGCTATTATGCCCAGTGTTGCCTGGAAACGAGGCCGCTATAATCAACCTTGGTATACCGGTGAAACGCTTTCTGTTGGTATTGGGCAAAGCTACTGGACCGTGACACCTTTGCAATTAACGCAAGCAATAACAACGTTGGTAAATCACGGAGAAAGAAAAGTACCACACTTTTTAAAGGCTACCAAAGAGGTAGCTATAGATGAAAAAGGGCATAGCCAAAGTACGTTCGAAGAGGTTATTTATGAAGAGCAAGCTCCTTTAGTATTACAACAAGAGAAGCATTGGGATTTAGTACTTGAGGCAATGCATAATACGGTTCAGAAATTTGGCGCTACCGCTTATACTCCTTTTAAAGGCGCTAAATATGACGCCGCAGGAAAAACGGGATCGGCACAGGTGGCTCGTATTAAACAAAATGAAAAGTACGATGCAAAAACCACTCAAGAAAATAAGCGTGATAATGCCATGTTTATCGCTTTTGCACCTTATAAAAATCCTGAGATAGTGGTTGCTGTTGCAATAGAAAACGTCGCTAAAGGTGGTGGAGGTACTAATGCGGGTCCTGTTGCACGACAAATTATGGATCAATATTTTGGCAATAGAGTAATTACCTCTAGCATTGATCATTCCCAAAGCAAATTTAATGCTAAGGCTTCGCAGCATATACATCATTCACAACAAGCAGTACAACCACAAGAGAGCGACTAATGCGCGGTAGTGGCCAAGATCAACAACAAATACGCAGTATATGGCAAAAATTACATATCGATTTACCATTACTACTTGGCATACTGTCACTAATGGCACTTGGTCTATTCATTGTTTTTAGTGCTGGTGGCCAAAATATAGATATCGTTTACCGCCAAGCTATTAGATTAGGCGTAGCGATAGTGGTAATGTTAGCAATAGCTCAAATTCCACCGTTATCATATCGAAAATGGGCAGTACCTGTTTTTGTGCTAGGGCTGTTAATGTTAGTGGGGGTATTACTTTTTGGCCATGTAGGTAAAGGCGCACAGCGCTGGTTAGATTTAGGTTTTATGAAATTTCAGCCCTCGGAAATAATGAAACTCATCGTGCCGATCATGATTGCTTGGTTTATTAGTCAAGATAATTTACCTGTAAAAATTTCTACCATAGTTTATGCTTTCATTTTAGTATTAATTCCAACACTGCTTATTGCCAAGCAACCAGACTTAGGCACCTCGCTGTTAATCGCTAGCTCGGGTATTTTTGTTATTTTTCTCGCAGGCGCCAGTTGGAAGTTAATTGCTGTTTGCGTTGGCTTAGGCTCTGCATTCGCGCCGGTGTTATGGATGTTCTTGATGAAAGATTATCAAAGACAAAGAGTCATGACTTTTTTAAACCCTGAACAAGATCCACTTGGCTCTGGTTACCATATTATTCAGTCTAAAATAGCCATTGGCTCAGGTGGTGTTGACGGTAAAGGTTGGTTGCAAGGAACACAATCTCAGTTAGAATTTCTTCCTGAACGTCATACTGATTTTATTTTCGCCGTTTTTAGTGAAGAATTTGGCTTAATTGGTGTTGGTGTTTTACTTTCGGTATATCTATTTATAGTGATGCGTGGCTTGTGGATTGCAGTTAATGCCCAACACGCCTTTACCAAGTTGTTAGCAGGTAGTATTACCCTAACATTCTTCGTTTATGTATTCGTTAATATCGGTATGGTATCTGGTTTATTGCCTGTTGTTGGTGTGCCTTTACCCTTAGTGAGTTATGGCGGTACATCAATGGTGACATTGCTTGCAGGATTTGGCATGCTAATGGCTATTAGTACTCATCGACGATTTCATACTTAACGGTAAGTAAATATTTTTGCTATTTCATCTGACTTTTTTGTCGAACGTGCTCATTGATTAGCTGCAATACTAACAACCATAAAATTTTAGATAAATAAGAAAAATGATAAAAATACCATACAAACTATTATTCTTAGTGCTACTTACCTTACTAACGGCCTGTAGCTCTGGCCGTTACCAACATGCTAACGATAGTACGCCAAGTAGGTTGCCCAACCAAGCTGAATTAAAGAATGCCACCCCTCGTGCAGAAGCCTATAGCCGCGGTGGTAATAAAAATTACCAGGTACGTGGGATCAATTACCAAGTATTAGCGCATGCACAAAGTTTTGAAGAAGTAGGAATAGCGTCATGGTACGGCAAAAAGTTTCACGGACATTTAACCTCCAATGGTGAAATTTATGATATGTATGCCATGAGCGCGGCTCATAAAAACTTACCCTTACCTACCTATTTAACAGTAACAAACCTTGCTAATAATAAATCAGTAATTGTGCGAGTAAATGATCGGGGCCCTTTTCATCAAAAACGTATTATTGATTTATCCTACAGCGCTGCTTACAAGCTAGATATGCTCAAAACCGGTACAGCTAAAGTAAAAATCACCAGTATCACTAATTTTGATAAAAACAAAATGGATAATAAATCATTAGTTACCAGCATAAAAAAAACAGTGCCTAAAAAACAAGTATACTTACCATCAACAAAAAACTATATTCAAGTTTTTGCTACCAGCAAACTCGAATTAGCCAAAAAAACTGCCACTAGTTTATCAAAGAAACATTCACAAACTGTTAATTATCCTGAAGAAAATGATATATATCGTATTCAAATAGGTCCTATTTTAGATAACAAAGTTATCAATAAGCTATTACTAGAGCTAAAACGAGGAAGTTATCCAAACGCCTACCTAAGAAGCCTTTAGTATTGTTAAAACCCACCCTTTACGTCGATTTAAACATAAGCAGAAAATAGTTTTTACAATTAACTCCAATTCCTCATAGCCAAGCATGAAAGAGATGATATACTTTCTGTTAGTTTTGTTAAAAAACACTTTCCTATTCACCTCATTATTAAAAGTTATGTCTTTAAAATTATGCCTTTAAAATTAAAAAAATCTGCTCGTACATTTGTCAAATTTATCGCCAGAGCTTTATTAGGCTCGACTTTGGCTCTTTCTTCCGTTAGCCATGCAATTACAATTATTCCTGATGCGCCACAAATTAATGCTAAAGGTTTTATTCTAGTCGATTTTACAACCGGTAAAGTAATCGCTGAAGGTAATGCTGACATGCAACTAGCGCCTGCAAGCTTAACTAAAATGATGACGAGTTATATCATAGGTAAAGAATTAGAAAACGGCAATATTTCAAATAATGACAAAGTAATGATCAGCGAAAACGCTTGGGCAAAAAACTTTCCTGAATCATCGAAGATGTTTATTGAAGTAGGCACTGAAGTTTCCGTAGATCTATTAAATCAAGGTATTATTGTTGCATCAGGTAATGATGCTTGTGTTGCCATGGCTGAACATATTGCTGGTAGTGAAAGCGCTTTTGCTGATTTAATGAATGCCCATGCCGAGCAATTAGGCATGTCGAGCTCATTTTTTGAAAACAGCCACGGCTTAGATAGCTCTTCTCATATGACTACTCCACGCGACATGGCAACGTTAGCCAGTGCAATTATCCGTGAAGTTCCAAACGAATATGCTCTCTATAAACAAAAATCATTCACTTATAACAACATTAAACAATATAACCGTAACTCTTTGTTATGGGATAAAAGCTTAAATGTAGACGGCATGAAAACCGGTCACACTTCAAATGCAGGTTATAGCTTAGTCACCTCTGCGACTAAAGGTGATATGCGTTTAGTCACGGTAGTTATGGGTACTGAAAGCGAGCGGGCTCGAAAGGTAGAAAGCAAGAAATTACTTAATTATGGATTCCGCTTTTTTGAAACAATCAATCCTTACAAAGCTGGTGAAAAATTTGCGACAAATCGCATTTGGATGGGTGATAAAAAGCAAGTAGATTTAGGTATTTTGCTTGATACGACAATTACTATTCCTCGCGGACAGCGTAAAAATTTAAAAGCAAACTTTGAATTAACTCAACAGCTAACAGCACCTTTAGCAAAAGGTACAGTTGTCGGAAAGTTATTTTTACAGCTTGATGGTGAAGATATAGCGCAATACCCATTAGTAACCTTACAAGATATAAATGAAGGTAGCTTTTTCTCAAAAATAGTTGATTACATCAAATTGTTTTTTGCACAACTTTTTGAATAGAGAAAGTTGATTTAAGTATCAAGTTATCAGTAAAAGTACTGATAACTTATCTACACCTAATTTAATCGCTATACATACTCTAGAATTAAGCAACAGGCTGAATAACCAGCACCAAAAGAGCAAAGCACCGCTTTATCCCCCGAATCCAATCCATCATGATGCTTATGCAAAGCAATAATACAACCAGCAGAGCTTGTATTGGCATATTCATCTAAAATAATTGGTGCTTCTTCAGCTGTCGGATCTCTCCCTAACACCTTCTTACCAATAAAATTATTCATATTAATATTAGCTTGGTGTAAATAAAGTCGCTTGATATCTGTAGGGACTAAATTAACTTTGTCCATTTGACTAGCAATTAAATTTGAGACCATAGGCAATACTTCTTTAAAGACTTTACGCCCCTGCTGAATAAAGTACTTATCAACATCATTAGCGGTTTCAGGACTACATTGATTCATATAGCCAATATTACTACGAATATTATTAGAAAATTGAGTAATAGGCTGCTCAGCA
>Ga0209292_1001562_pt1 | contig 27815 bp, 26 predicted proteins | sample GOMGulsemesocosm_2_FD_184634 | JGI IMG/M metagenome (GOLD analysis project Ga0209292, IMG submission 184634) | Methane-oxidizing microbial communities from mesocosms in the Gulf of Mexico - GOM9C Gulf of Mexico (SPAdes) (version 2) | ecosystem: Environmental > Aquatic > Marine > Cold seeps... | reverse complement strand
GATGAGATACATCATTAATTTGAAGTGTAATTATTTCAGCTGTTGGATTTGGATAGGTTTTAATTGTTGAATCATTAAAAATATAATCAAAAGTTGACAAAACATAAGTTGTAGTTCCTCCAGGAACTGAACCAACTGTTGTTGTAGTAACGTTCCCGTAAAAAGTAGGTCCAACAGCATACGGATAAGCGGAGTTATGGTTTGCATCTACAGTAGCGTAATACGCGTAGGTTCCAGCAGGGTACTCTGGTGTTATCGCAAAACGACCGTTATGCTCATCTAAATAATAGTCTTCTGGATGAGATACAAATAAATAATCCTCTCTAAAATACCCATCAAAATAGGTGACACTTACATTTGGCCCATTGGTTCTAGTTGCTGCTCCCGTTAATTCATAACTTGATTGAATCCTCACAATTCCTCCTGAACCATCTGCATTAGCAAATCCATAAGCACCATAAATAGGAAACCCATCATAGGCAAAACCAATTAGTGGAGAATGCGCATTTGAATCTATTACATATAAACCATCTGCGGGATACGTATCACACACATCTGACACCTCTAATAAATCCATATCAAAAGCACTAGGGTTTTGGTGATGGTGATAATTCCCCATTGCTGGGTGCGCTTTATTACAGTCAAACCCTTCCATTTCTGCCGGTATCGCATCTCTATTCCAATCCATTACAGCTGCTGGACCTCCTGGACAAGGAGAATTCCCTGGTCCTCCACAAATATTATTTGTAGAAGGATTCCATGCTACTCCATCTCTATAATCAAATAAAGCCACTCCATTAATAAAAATACCGATATTTCCTGGAGTAGTGTCTGTTGAAGTCCCTGTGTTTTGAGTAGGGTTCAAAGGCATTTTAAATATAGAGTTTTGAGCAGTTGCGAAAGACGGATTACCATCTTGAAAAGGGCCTGTAATATATGCAGGAATTCCTGTTGCGGAAACATATACCCAATCCGCATCATAATCTACCGATTGCACATTGGCTAAATCTGAATCGTTAATTGGAGTTGAATTCCCAGCCACGTAATGACGTCCAGTTATCCCAGTAGTGTTTTGCATCCATGTTGTTATAGCAGGGTTTGTTTGTGCTAACATACTCATAGGAATTAATAGCATTGCTAAATTAAATAATTTTATTTTCATGATTTTAGGCTTTTAATTAATCATGGCTAATGTATCGCAAACAGCTTTGTTAAAAGACCGAGTGTATAAGTTCGGACATATTTACATCCATTATTATGCTGTTTTTCGGTAAGCTGATGGCGTTTGATTTGTTTGCTCTTTAAAAACTTGATTAAAGGTTGATTTAGAATTAAATCCTGACTCAAAACCTATAGCCACAATAGTATACTTATGATAAGATTCATCTTTAAGTAATTTACATGCGTGTGCTATTCTAAAATCATTTACATATTTGTAAAAATTCTTTTGATAAGTTTGGTTGATAAAATAAGAAAGGTCATTTGTGGAAACATCCATCTCTTTTGCAACATCAGATAATCGTAAATTTTCGTTTAAAAACGCTTTTTCATTTACCATATACCGATTTAGTTGCTCCTCTAAATCATCAAAATTCTTTTCTTTATTGTGTTGCTTTTCACCTTCAATAACATGTGTTTTTATCTCTTGCTCTTTATTCTTTTTTTCAGAACATAATTCCGATAATACGTTTTGCTGAAATCCAAAAGCACTTAAAAAGAATACAAATAGCAAACTAGAAATGGGCCCTAATTGTTTTACGTACGGAATTGCTTTTTCACTTCCAGGATAAGACTTTTCTACAAAAGAAGTAATTGCTAAAAGCACAAAAAATACTGCTAACCACTGTAACCATTGAAGCGTTATTGAGTAATTACTGTTAGAATAAAATTCTTTTACTTTTGACTTACTCTTCCTAATCAATTGAATAATTAACACACTATAACAAATATTAGATAATGCTATACAAGAAGTTAGAAAATGTTTTGGCAACCTTGTTTTGTTAGAAGACTGAAATATTTGAGTTACAAATTCATTATCGCCAAAAGGAGCTGGTGGTGGTGCAAAATTGATTAACAAAATGCTAAACAATAAAAAAGGTATGCTATGAAAAAACACCTTCCTTTTCTCTATTGATTCACATAAAATCGATTTACAATAAAAATAAAGTAGTGGGCCTACTAAAAAGAAACTAGCAGCAGAGAATACCATTCGTATAAATGTATTATCAAAACCATAAAGTGTTCCTAAAAGTGTTCCTAGAAACGGGATTGGAATTATGACAAATAGCAACCATAAATACTTTGGCGCATCTTTCTTTATACATACCAAAAACAGCACACTGAAAAAACAATGGCTTAGTAAGGTAACAATACTTGAAAATACTAAAGAGTTCACGAGATTTATTTTTGAGTTATTAATTCTTTAGGAAATGAAAATCGTTTATCAAACAAAAATTCTTTATCCGTTAGTGTATGCAAAAACACTAATAAGTCTACTTTTTCATTTGGGGTTAAAACAATTGCTTCTTTAAGTTCATCAGCCAAGGTTTCACTGTGTTGAATTCCGCTTGTATAATGTGTAATTACTTCTTGTAAAGTCTCAAACCTACCATCATGCATGTAAGGTTTTGTAAATTGTATATTCCTCAAGGTTGGCACTTTAAACTTTAACGAATCTTTTGGGTCTTGGGTAATTTTCATTCTCCCATAATCGTTTAATGTCGTATCTACAGGTAATCCATTACTTTTGAATTCATTATTTGCAAACAAAGGTTCTGTATGACAGGAAGCACAATTTTCTTTAAATAATTTTAAACCATTTTTCTCTTGACCAGTAAACGCATCTTCTTTTCGAATGTATTTATCATATTTAGAATTATAGGTATTCAACATAACTGTAAATTGGGTTAACCCTAGCAACACACGTTGCCCAGTTATGGTACTATCCTGAAACGCTTTATAAAACAAATCCTTGTAAAAAGGAATAGTATCTAACTTTCGAACCACATTTTTTAGTGTTTCTGCCATTTCTACTTCACTAGTTAACGGTGCTAATGCTTGTACCTCCAAATGATTAATACCACCATCCCACATAAAAGAGTTTGACCATGCCGTATTCATTATAGCTAACGAATTTCTAGTTCCAACTTTTCCTTCTATACCATGGCTTAAATCATGATCAATATGGGTGAACCCTGAAGCTTGTAGATGGCAACTAGCACAGGATATGGTGTTATCTTTAGACAATCTTGGGTCATAAAACAAAGCTCTACCTAACTGAAAACCATCTTCAGTAACTGGATTTTTTACAACATCATAAATTGGTTTCGGCCAATATTTCGGGTAAGTAAAAATATTCTTCTTTACTTTTAAGCCAATAAAAGATAACAGCAATATTCCTCCAATAAAACAAGTAATTTTTTTCATCATTTTAAACTAAACATTTTAACGGCTGTATCTGCTAACCCAAAGGCTTCCTCTCCAGGAATCATTATACTATGATTATCATTTAAAATTACCTCATTCATAAAAGTTGCTATATCTACAACTAGCGTAAGCTTCGTTTGATTATTATTTACTGGAAAGCTTAATGTTCTTAATGTCGGAAAGGGTTCCTGAAAACCACCTATATGAAAGGTGAACTTGTTTTTTCGTGTTGGGCAACTAGGACTAACTCCTTCTATTTTCATATTAATATAACCACTCTGCCACGCCCAATACATTCCATTTACTGGATCTAAATCCCCAGGAAGTGCCCCAGACTCACTTAAATCTCCTCTAACACCTAAGGAAAAGCACACTTCTCTAATCTTTTTATTATTAGGAAGCTTTAAATCTTGGAAAAGTGTACTTTCATTAAATGCATCAATCAAACAAGAGCTTTTAATAATTTCTTGATTCGTATTATTGGCTAATTCAAATTTAAAATCGGTTAAATAAAACTTAACTTTCTTGAACTGTATGGAATCTCCTGTACTTGATATGTACCAATGCTCCTTTTGGAGCTTTTCTCCATTAAAAACAGGCTTAATCACAATTTCAAATTCTTTTTCGGCTTGCTGACTAAAAAGTAACATACTAAAAAATATGAAAATAAATAAGCAACTAATAGTCTTTAATTTATCTTTCATTAATAATGAAAATTTGTTTTTTTATTTGATATTACTTTAGACCATATTTTATAAAAAAGGTTTAATTTTAATTATCAAAAAAGTTTTTCAAAAAAAATGAAGCGAATTTTTAATAAAAAAAGAATCATAGTATTCTTCCTATGCATTTCATTACTATATGTAATTGCAATGACGTTCTTATATTTCAATCAAGAGAAATTTTTCTTTCATCCAAAAACATTAGCAACCAATTATCAATACCATTTTGATGCTGAATTTGAAGAAATAAACATCGCAGTTGATGAAAACAACACTCTAAATAGTCTGTTATTTAAAAGTAAAAACTCAAAAGGTGTTATATTATACCTTCATGGAAACGCTGGCGCATTACATGACTGGGGAATGAGGGCTCCTTTGTACACAAACAATAATTATGACATCCTTTTTGTAGATTATCGAGGTTTTGGAAAAAACAAAAACCAACTTGAAAGTGAAAAAATGCTACATAATGATATTCAGCATGCATATAATTTTTTAAAAACAATATATCAAGAAAACGAGATTATTGTATTAGGGTTTTCTATCGGATCTGGATTAGCAGCCAAAGTAGCAGCTAATAACAATCCAAAAGCATTGATTCTTGAAGCTCCTTATTACTCCTTTGAATCTTTAGTACACGAAATAGCACCTATAGTACCCTGCTTTTTAATTGAATATAAAATACCTACTTATAAATTCATAGAAAAAGTTCACTGCCCAGTTACTATTTTTCATGGAAAGAATGATCAGTTAATAACTCCAGAAGGGAACTCAATATTATTACAGCAACTCGATCCCGAAAACATTACGCTACATTTAATTGACAATTGTAATCATAATGGTATTTACAGAAGTGATGTTTATTTTAATATGTTACCGGCTGTGTTAGAATAATCTATTTACTATTCGATTCCTCAATGATATCATTTAACATAATTGACAGTTTCTTACTTCCTTTGATATTTAAATGATCCGCATCACGATAATCTAAGGCTTCAAAACTAGTATCATTCAAGAAATTAAAGTATTTGGAATTTGAATAATCACCAATAACTTTATTGATTTCCTTAGTAGTCAAACTTAATTGCTCTAAGTTTAAATTTTCTACATAGGTGCTATACGCAGGATTAGTAATAAGTATTACTCTTATATTCATTTTTTCGGCAATATTAAGGATCGCATTTAGCATGCCTACATTGTCCTTATTATCAATAGTATAGCTATGACGTAAGGCCGCTTCTTTTCCTGTTAACTGCAAGTCTGCTGGTGGAGTTTCCATGAACCCAAACCCCAACTTAGTACAAGTAATACTCTCATGATTCCTTAGATAATATCCTTTTATTCTAGAAATATTTTTTTTTAACCCCAAAGCTACCATTTCTGAGTTTTCAGAAATTTCATTTGAGCAATTTAAGTTATAGTATATATTATAATTTTTTAGTCTCCAATTTTCAATACCGGTAGCAGTTCTAGAATACAGTGTAAAATAATCTATAGGTAAAATTAGCTGTTTGAGTTTAGTGAGGTTTTTACTATACTTTTTTAAAATTTTATAATCTAAATCAATACTTTGTGATATATGACTTGCGTTAAAAGTATTGCTTTTAAAATATTCAGGATTTAAACCGTAATAACTATGTGAGCTTCCTAAAATTAAGGTTTCTATTTTATCAGCATTAGTATCTAGATAGTTTTTTTTATACGAATAATCGTTAGGAATATACCTAATCAACATTTCTAGCACCACAAATGCTACCATAAGAGGTAATAAAAAACTAATAGTTTTAAAGTTAAACGTTTTCATTTCTAAAATTGAAAATAGATAAACTGTTGTTCTTTTCCTGCAAACCAAAATATAGCAACTATCAATGCATAATAAAAAGCTAATCTAAGTGGTCGCTTCCATTTAATACCTATATTTTCTATTGCATATTGTGATTCTCTACCTATCCATTCGATTATTACAAACACCAATATCAATAATAAGGTATTCCCTGTTCTAACCTCCATTTTAGTAAACAGTGATAATGAGAATATCTCTGACAGATAACTTAAAGCGTGAGAAACATTTTCTGCTCTAAAAAACACCCAAGCAATTACACTTAAAAAAAACGTTAAGGACATTTTTAGAAATTCCTTTATTGTTGGCAGATAATTCCCTTGGGCTACTACTCCAATATTCTGTCTGTTTTTATTAGACAACAATAAGGGTAAAAAATAAACTGCATTTAAAGCCCCCCAAACTATGAATGTCCAATTTGCTCCGTGCCAAAATCCACTAACTATAAAAATAATAAAGGTGTTTCTTATTTTCATTGAAGTACCTCCTCTACTCCCTCCTAGGGGAATATATAAGTAGTCTCTAAACCATGTAGAAAGTGAAATATGCCAACGTCTCCAAAACTCAGCAATATCTCTTGAGAAGTATGGGAAAGCAAAATTTTGTTGTAAATTAAACCCAAAAAGTCGAGAGGTCCCTATAGCAATATCAGAATATCCTGAAAAATCTCCATAAATTTGAAATGTAAAAAATAGCGCTCCTAAAAATAATGTACTCCCTGAGTAATCATCTGAATTATTAAAAATAACATTAGCATATTCAGCGCAATTATCAGCTATTACAATTTTTTTAAAAAGCCCCCATAATATCTGACGAAACCCATCAACCGCTTTGTTATAATTAAATTCTCTCTTTTTATAAAATTGAGGCAGTAAATTAGATGCACGCTCGATAGGCCCAGCTACCAACTGCGGAAAAAAACTAACAAAAGCAGCAAATGCGATAAAATCTTTTGTTGGTTTTAGTGTTTTTCGATAAACATCAATCGTATAACTTAGAGTTTGAAAGGTGTAAAAACTGATCCCTACAGGTAAAATCACTTGCAACGAACTTACTTCAAGTTTAGCTCCAAAAAGAGAGAAAGCACTAATGAAATTATCTAAAAAGAAATTATAATACTTGAAGAAACCTAAAAAACCTAAGTTTATTAGAATACTTGTCCATAAAAGTGCTTTTCTTTTTCCAGCATGAGATGTTTTGGATAAATACACTCCTACAGTATAATCTATTATTGTGCTAAAAAGTATTAATGATAAAAACCTCCAATCCCACCAACCGTAAAACAAGTAACTTGCTGCTACAATTAGTAAGTTTTGAATTTTTAAATTAAAATTTTTTAAAAGCCAATATAAAGCAAAAACTATAGGTAGGAATATTGCAAAGTCAATAGAATTAAATAACATCGGTTGTTTTAATTTATACGAGTTTATGTTACCTCTAAAGTCTTCTTAAAATACTTTTACAGGTTTTTTTCTTAAATAAAAAACGAAATTAATGGTTTTAATTTAGAAAAATCATGAAGTCTTTTAATAATTTTATTATCCTATAAAAAAGCCCTTTTAAATACTAGTTTAAAAGGGCCTTAACTTTTCTAAAATAAATTAGGAATAAATATTATTTACTAATTTTTCACTTCTTTAATCTGCTTTATCAATTCAACATTTTGAAAATGATTTGAACTATAGGACATTACTAAAGTTCCTTTTAAATTATCATTTGCAACAATAGCAAATAACTCCGTTTCATCTTCTGGATTAGTCATTCCTTCAAATCTAAATGTACTCACAATGGTAAGTTCTTCAGGCTGGTATTCCTTTTTGGAATATAACGCCTTAATACTGTTTTCCTCTGCTTTAAAGTCTTCAGTAAACCCTTCAGCCGTTAAAGTATTTATTGCTAATGATAATGAGTCAAAACTCCTTGTGTCCATATCTAAATACTTTTAGTAGTTAACTTTTATACATACATCTAAGTTAATGATTTTAAGGAAGATACACAAGTGCATTCTGTTTTCAATCCTACAACATTGCCTATATCACAGGATGAAATAAAAAAGTCATCTAGACAAGTACTAGACGGGTTAGTCTCACACTAATAACTCCAAACAAAAAGCCTTTCAAAACTAATTTGAAAGGCTTTTAATTATTTTAAGACGCTAAGTAAATCTTACTTAAAATGTTTTAAGTTAATTAATTCTTGCTCTGTAAGGTGCTTCCAATGTCCTCTTGGAATATCTTTTTTAGTTAGGTCACCTATCATAACACAATCAACTTTTATCAAGTCATATCCTAAGTGTTCAAAAATGGTTCTTAACACTCCGTTTCCAGTATTTAAGATCGAAAGACCTAATTCATTTTTAGGAGAATTAGTAATATAACTAGCTTCTACTACTGTCACCTTTTTACCTTCTATAAGAATACCATCTTGGATTTTTTTAAGATCCTCTTGTTTTAAGTTTTTATCTAATTCTACATGAAATAAACGCTTAACTCCAGTTTTAGAACCTGTAAACTTCTTTACCATATCATCATCATTGGTAAAAAATAATAATCCCGTAGAGTTTCTTCCTAACCTCCCTACTGGTTTAATCCTTGAATTGGTAGCATTTGCAACCAAATCCATCACAGTTCTACCTTTACTTTCACTTGTAGTTGTTGCAAAACCCTTAGGTTTGTTTAAAAGCACATATGCTTTAGGTTCAGGACTTATTCTAGCACCATCAAAACGAACATCATCATCTCTCTTTACTTTATAACCCATTTCCGAAACTACTTTTCCATTAACAGTAACGCTACCAATAGAAATATGCATGTCAGCTTCACGACGAGAACACATACCAGAATTTGCTATATATTTATTTAAACGAATTTCATCAGACAATCCTTTTTTTACAGGAACCTCTTTAGTCTCAGTTTTCTTTACAGAACTTTTTGACTTCGACGCTCTTGATTTTGGGGCATTAGCTTTTTTATAAGAATCGTTTGTATGCTTCTTTCTATCAGTGTTCTTTCTTTCGCTTGACATGTGTACTAAATTTTGCACAAAGGTATTGCTATTTATTTTATAATTATGCGTAATCTATCGTCTAATTAACCTAAACATAAAGACTTTACCCTTCGTTTTAGCCATTTTGATCCTTTTTAGTATTGCTTGTAATACTACTGATGATACTATTACACCTCCTCCATCAAACTCATCAAGTTTTGATATCCTTTGGAAAACACAAACTACTCCTGTTTTACCTGATAATATTCTTAAAGGAATTGTAGTAAATAAACTAGGTAGAAACTACTTATATGTTTCGGGAAAGTTGGAGGGTATCCGTGTACAATAAAACTACTGGCACAAAAATCTACAAGCGTATCTATCAGTAATTTTGGAAATAGAGAAAACAACAAGGCCGTATGACGATTAGCCTTTGAAAGAAGTGAATTTTATAGCAATAACATTCCTTTATTACCAATAAAATCATTTCAACATCCATATGTATGGGTAGCAGGGTTTTTAATACCCTTAGCTGTTTTTATCCATATATTATCTATAGTACAAATGAATATACTTGGTGCAAGCACATGAGGTATAAATTAACTATAACAATTCTCGCTCGAGAAAGCCTCGGGGGATTAAAACAAACTATGTCAATAAAATAAATAATGCTTTAATTTTACTTATGAGTAGTAATGGCTTTATTAAAACAATACTAAATGCTCCAATAACAATCACAAACTTAAGCACGTTATGTAACAATACGTAATGCGCTTTTTTATGAGCCATCCATAATTTTATAACATAAAACATTAGTAGAACAGTCGCAAAATAAAAGTAATAATTCATTTTCCCAACCTCAAAAAAATTCGCTAGGACTATTGAAGTAATTAAGGTAAGTACAACTAAAGCCGATAAAATAAACTTTGTTAATTGGACACCATAAGCCACTGGTATCGTTTTGTAATTCAAGGTTAAATCTCCTTTTATGTTTTCTAAATCTTTCGTGATTTCACGTATAGATATAATTAAGGCCAAGAACAATCCGTGAAAGAAAATTACTGTATCAAAATTTCTATAATACACAAATACAATAAAGAAAGGAGCAATGGCTAATGACGAGGCTATTAAGTTTCCTATAAACGGATAACGCTTTAATTTATGTGAATAAAACCAAATCATAAAAATATACGAAGAGAAAAACAATACTGCTTTAAACGACACATAGCTCGCTAAAATTACGGTTAAAAAGTTAAGTACAAAATAACCTGATAGTTTTGTGTTTTGACTTACTAATCGATCTAGCATAGACTTCTTTGGCCTATTAATTAAATCTTTTTCTGAATCGTAAAAATTATTGATAATATATCCCGCAGCAATAACTAAAGAAGTTGCAAAAACTAAGGTGAATAATTTAGGATCTAGTATCACCTCTTTTAATGAAGCGTCTTTTGCTAAAATATAAATTGAAGATAGGTATTGTGCTATTACAATAATTAGAATATTGTATCCTCTAACTACAGAAAATAAACTGAATAGTTTTTTTAAAATCAGCTTGTATTTTCTTGAAAACATAATTTAAATTGTAGAATCCTTTTTATCTGATAATATAAACCCTAAACCTTAGACTTCTCGATACAAGTTTTACTCATTTCAATCGCAAAATTTACTCGAAGTGACAACATCATTATATTCGTTATAAAAAAATGCCGTTTAACGGCTAGAAGTTATATACCACCTCTAATTTATAATCTTTTAAAGCCTTTTGTGCTTTACCGTAATCTTCGGTAAACCCAAGAATATAACCTCCACCACCAGAACCACATAATTTTAAATAGTAGTCGTTCGTTTCAATTCCTTGTTTCCAAAGTTTGTGAAATTGTTCTGGAATCATTGGCTTGAAGTTATTTAAAACAACTTTAGATAATTGCTTTACATTTCCGAATAATGAACTGATATTTCCTTTCAAAAAATCGTCTACACAAGCATCAGTATGCTTAGTAAACTGTGTTTTTAACATTGTTCTAAAACCTTCTTGCTTCATGTTTTCCATAAAGATATTCACCATTGGTGCCGTTTCCCCAACAATACCTGAATCTAATAAGAAAACAGCTCCCTTACCAGTAGTTTGTTGAGACGGTAAACCTGTTGGCTCAATACTATCTTTAGAATTAATTAAAATAGGTAAACTTAAATAACTATTTAATGGATCTAAACCAGAACTTTTACCGTGAAAAAAAGATTCCATTTGCGCGAAAACCTCTTTCAATTGTAATAGTTTCTCCCTAGTTAAGTTTTCTAAAACTGTGATTTTATTTTGTGCGTATTTATCATAAATAGAAGCAACTAATGCTCCTGAGCTCCCTACTCCATACCCTTGAGGAATAGATGAATCAAAGTACATTCCGTTGGCAACATCTTGTTGTAATGCCTCAATATCAAATGTAGCTAAACTATGTTTTGTTTCTTGTAACTGCTGTAAATGATTAGCAAGTGCCTTTAAATTAGCATTAGATGATATCGCTTCTTCTGAAGAAGAGTCGTCCAATTTTAACGCACCGTTATAGAAATTATAAGGGATAGACAGACCTTTAGAATCTTTAATGATTCCATATTCACCAAATAATAATATTTTTGAGTAAAACAGAGGTCCCTTCATCATAGCTTTCAGTTAAATGGTTGATCGTTTTGAGTACTGTTACTTACTTATAAGCTTAGCTCCAAAACCGATACTATCACAAATATAGTGACCATTTTGGCAATAGCCAACTAATTGACTGTTAATGAAATCTAAAACCTCTAGCTTTTCATTTTCAGGATACAGTAAATGGACGTTTGCTCCAGCGTCTAAAGTAAAGCATAAATGTAACCCTGACGTTTCCCTAAATGACCATATTTTATTAATGATTTCTAATGTATTTGGCTTCATTAATATGAAATATGGTAAACTTGTCATCATCATAGCATGTAAAGTCAACGCTTCACTTTCTACTATTTCAATGAACGATTTTAAATCTCCCGATTTAAAAACATCAATCAACTTAGATAAATTATCATGTGCTTGCTGAAAACGATTTTCAGCATAAGGATGATTATGCATTAAATTATGCCCAACAGTACTAGACACTTGTTTCTCTCCTTTATCTACTAATAAAATAGTGTCTTGATAATTCTTAAAGTTTTTATGAACTTCATAAGGGTATTTTACTCCAAATAAATCAGATGTACCTTTTATCTCCTTGTGCATTCCCCAACATACTAAATCACCTTCTAAACTTCTACATGCACTTCCGGAACCTAAACGGGCTAAAAAAGATGCTTTTTTTGTAAAATTTGCATCAGTCAAACTAGGATTCAATTCCTTTTCAATTGACATAATACATAAAGCCAAAGCACTCATCCCAGAAGCAGAAGATGCGATACCAGAACTATGTGGAAACGTATTTGATGTTTCTATTTTGTACTCAAATTCTTTTATAAATGGAACATACTGCTCTATTCGTTTAAAGAACGTATTTATTTTTGGTTTAAAATCGTCTTGCTTTTTTCCTTCTAAATAAACTTCAAACTGAAATTCATCAGAAGGACTAGATAGCTTTTTATAATATAAAGTCGTTATCGTTTTGCAATTACTTAACGTGAAACTAATTGAAGGATTTGCAGGGATTTGATTTTCCTTTTTACCCCAATATTTCACCAAAGCAATATTACTTGGTGATTCCCAAGTAACCGAGCCTTTTTCAATAGTAAGCCCTGATGTTGTATGTATAAATGCTGATGTTGGCATTGCGTATTTGATTTTTAGCAAAGATAGTTTATATTAGGAAACAAAGTCAGTTGTTTTTTCTAGTTGACATAGATTGATTTCTTTAACTGAGCCACTTGATGAGATTTCTCCTATCGTCGAAATGACAGCAAAAACATCAATCAAAAACACATAAATAATGTTGCTTTTCTTGACTTCTTAAACTCTTAACTCCTGAATTCTAACATTCTTATTCTTCACTTATTGCTTTTGCTACTAAGTAGCCTCCTGTCCATGCATTTTGAAAGTTAAACCCACCTGTAACGGCGTCAATATTTAACACCTCACCTGCAAAGAATAGATTTTCATGAATTCTACTTTCAAAACGTTTGAAATTAATTTCTTTTAAATCAATACCTCCAGCAGTAACAAATTCTTCTTTAAATGTGCTCTTCCCATCTACTTTAAAAACTGCCTGCGTTAATTGACTTGATAAACTTTCTAATTGGTTTTTCGTTAAATCAGCCCAGCGGGTAGTTTCTTTTATCAGTGCAGCTTCAACTAATTTTCGCCACAAGCGCTTAGGCACTTCAAACTGGTTGTATTTTGCAACCAAATTTTTCGCCATAGATTGCTTTAGTTCTTTTAATTGATTCAAGCAATCTTCTGTTTGTAACCCAATAAAATTAACTGAAATATCAAACTTGTAATTCTTGTCAGCCAAAGTTCTAGCTCCCCAAGCAGATAGTTTTAATATCGACGGCGCACTAAGTCCCCAATGAGTAATTAATAACGGCCCCGAGCTTTCCAAGTTTGTACCTAGCACTTTCACTTCCACATCTTGAGCAACTACTCCTGGAATATCGGTTAATCGATCATCTTTTATATTAAAGGTAAATAAAGAAGGAACTGGATTAACAATATTATGCCCTTTTGATTTTATCAGTTTCCATAATTTAGGAGAACTTCCAGCTGCAATTGCTAATGATGTAGCTGTAAACTTTTCTGATTTAGTTGACACCAACCATTGATCATTTTCTTTTTCAAAATCGACAAGAGCTTGATTCGTCAATACATCAATATTGTATTTTTCAACTTCACCCTGGAAACAATCTATAATAGTTTGTGAAGAATCTGTTATAGGGAATACACGGCCATCTTCTTCAATTTTTAATTCAATACCACGCTGATCAAACCACTCAAAAGTATCGCCACAACAAAACTGATGAAACGGACCTAATAATTCCTTTTCACCTCTTGGGTAATATTGTGTGAGGTCTTTTGGATCAAAACAAGCATGTGTTACGTTACAACGCCCTCCTCCAGAAACCTTTACTTTTTGTAATACATCCTTACCGCGTTCAAGTATTGCTATTTTTAAATCAGCACGTTGCTGTGCTATATTAATTGCAGTAAAAAAACCCGCAGCACCACCTCCTACTATTATAACATCATATTCTTTTTGCATATCTATATTCTTTATACTGGTACTCAAAACATTTTAAAAATACTGATTTTAATAAAACTTCGACAAGCTCAGTTTGACAAATGTTTTATCGTTAGAAAGCAAGGCTTCTATTTTTAATTACATGAAACATTTATTTCATGTAACTTAACAATAAACTTTCGGATTGTTTATACCCATTAATTATACCTATATGAATTAATTCTATCATTTTTCAACCGATATGAACATCAAAATTCACCTCTTTTGTAGACATAAAAAAACCCTCAAGAAAACTTGAAGGTTTTTAAGTATTTATAATAATTTATTAGTTAAAATCAATTTTAGTACATGTTTCAGCATACACTTGAGTCAATACTACTTTTACTGCTTCCTCAGATGATTTTGCATTACCTAACTTTCGAGCTCCGTCCAATACGTCTCCATTTTCTGCCCATTTATATGTAATATCGTTTCCTTTAATGATACGTTTTCCATCTCTAGTACTTACTCTAAATGATTGGTATTCTCTATCATACTCAACTCCCGCTGGGTAATAAGTTTCAGCATTAAAGAAAGATGTTCCTTTAGAGAATAAATAACATACACAGTTTCCAATATCACTTCCTTCAGAAACTCTTACTGTATTGTTATGAATTATTTTCCACTCACCTCTAACTAAAGAAGCTACAATATTCATTAAAATAGTTCCTTTTTCAGCAACTTTACCATCAATTTTAGACTCAAAATTTACCAAGGCAGAAACTGTTCCTGCTCTTTCTTTTTGTGATTCATGAACGATCTCACCAATAGTCATGTGAAAGTTATAATTTTTGTTTTTAAGGTTATCTGCTAATTGCTCAGAAAACTGCTCAAAACTAATAGTCGTTCTTTTTACAATACCCGACAACCCAACATAAGCCGTATTATTTTTATATCTATCATCAAATAATGCCAATACATTATTAACTTGTTTTGTCTCACAAAGTTCGTTTGACGCAGCAATATATGATTTCAATAATTTAGTTACTGGTTTTTCTTGTGAGAACCCTGTAAGGAATGACAACATTGCAACTGCCATTACTAATTTTAAAGCTGTAAGTTTTTTCATGAGTATTTTATTTAAAAAGTAATATTTCTATATAATGTCCGCTAATATATAAAAAAGAAAGTTAGATGAACAAAAAAGTATGCGAACAATTAATGCTAGTCAAGTATTATGCCAAAAAGGAAGTCCCTATAATTATTTAGATAGTAAAAATCAGGCATATAAATTATTTGAAACACGATTCAATAGCATTAATTTTACCGCTAATACTTCTACTTTTTGAAGCTGAAGATTCATGATGTCAGAAATTAGTTCACATAAAATAAATCAAAAAAATCATTGTTAATATAATCTTCCTGATATACAACAGTACTTTTATGCACATCCTTTTTTTGTATACAACTATATGTGTACAGTTCCATAAAAACACCCTTTTAAGTGCACTTCTTTTTTGTACAGCTTTTACCTTTAGTTTGCTTATTTGAAGTTAATGCACGTATTTGGAATAAACTCCTTTAACCATAGTTATTATAAATTCATTCGTTTTCTGTAATCCGTAGGAGTTGAACTCTTAGTGCTTTTAAATTTTCTATTGTAGTTTGAAATGTTTTTAAATCCACATTGATATGCAATTTCAGCTATGGACAATTCGTTGTTTTTAGATAATAATTTACACGATTTTTCTATTCTAATCTCTGTTAAAAATTGAATAAATGTTTTATTTGTTCGCTGTTTAAAATACCTGCAAAATGCATTAGGAGTCATTGTAGCAACTTCAGCAACCTCATTAAGTGTTATATCCTTGTGGTAATTATTAAGCGCTAAGTCAAAAATTGCACTCATCCTTTTCCCTTCATTATCCGTATATATTTTTTTTGTTGAAAAAGACGCTACTGTTTCAAAATCTGATTGTATCATTTTATCAAGGGTTTCTAAAAATAATATAAAACGTTTTAATTTACTTTCCTTGATAATGGCCGTAAATTTTTCTTTTAAATCAATGTCCTTTAGTTTTAGTCCTAGTTCAGCTTTTGAAATAAAGCTTTTTGCTTTTTGAAACTCTGGTAAATTAAAAAATTCCTCACCAAAACTATTTAAAGTAAAAAATACTGAAATCATATGTGATGAAACATCTGATTCTACATCGCTTTTTAATACATGAGGCACATTACTTCCAAAAATTAAAATATCATTGGTTTCATAGTTTTTGATCGTGTCACCGACAATGAAGGTTCCTTTCCCAGAAACAATATAAGATAGCTGCACTTCTTCATGTTGATGCAGTTTATCATAAAAAATATCCCCTATATCCTCCTCTATTATTAGGGTATCTGTTGATGATTTTGGTATTTTAAACGGTAGCACTTTCATGTCTTAACTCTTTAATTCACTATTAAATATAGTTCAATATTACTTAAAAAACATCATAAACACCTATTTTAAGGTAATATAGTACCAACACATGGTAATCTATATGATTTATATTGAGGAATAGCCTAGTATCTTTGCCCTATCAAAAAACAATGATAATTATGACTATTAATTGGAAAGGTGTAATGCCAGCAGTAACAACTAAATTCACTAATGAGGATACATTAGATTTGGAAATGTTCAAAGTAAATATTGATGCACAACTGGAAGCAGGGGTTCATGGTATTATACTTGGAGGAACTTTAGGAGAAGCAAGTACCTTAACTGATGATGAAAAGAGAACATTAGTTCGTGAAACAGTTAAAATAGTTGCAGGAAAAGTACCTGTAATTATGAATATAGCAGAGCAAACTACTAAAGCTGCGATTGAAGCTGCTCAAAAAGCGAAAGAAGATGGCGCTAGTGGATTAATGATGTTACCTCCTATGCGTTATAAAGCGGACGATAGAGAAACTGTAGCTTACTTTAAAGCTGTAGCAAATAGCACATCCTTACCTATAATGGTTTACAACAATCCTGTAGATTACGGTATTGAAGTTACTCTAGATATGTTTGATGAATTATTAAATGATTGCCCAAACATTCAAGCGGTAAAAGAATCTACTCGTGATATTTCAAACATTACACGTATGAAAAATCGCTTTGGAAACAGGTTAGCAATCTTAAGTGGTGTTGACACTTTAGCGCTAGAAAGCTTACTTTTAGGTGCAGACGGTTGGGTTGCTGGATTAGTAGATGCATTCCCTGCAGAAACAGTAGCAATTTACACTTTAGCAAAAGCAGGAAAATTTTCTGAAGCTTTAGATATTTACAGATGGTTCTTACCAGTATTAGAATTAGACATCAATTCAAAACTAGTACAGAACATTAAATTAGCGGAAGTAGCAACAGGAATCGGTACAGAAAATGTAAGAGCTCCACGCTTACCTTTAATTGGAGAAGAACGACAAAATGTTTTAGCAATTATAAACGCTGCTTTAGAAACACGTCCAGTACTTCCTGAGTATAAAACAATAACCGCGATGGTTTAACTATCTTTGTAATATGCTGAAAATAAGACCTAATTGTGAACATTGTAATACAAATTTACCTTTCGACTCTGAAGAAGCAATGATTTGTTCTTTTGAATGCACTTTCTGTTCAGATTGTGTAACAAATGTATTGCATCAGGTATGTCCAAATTGCGAAGGTGGATTTACCAAGCGACCAATTAGACCAGCACATTTATTAGATAAATATCCAGTTTCAACAGAGCACATTTTTAAGCCTGTTGATCAAATTGAACATATAAAAAAAATAAGGAATACCCCTTAAACAATATCACAAACCTTAGAAGTTAAACACTTCTAAGGTTTGTTGTTTATAACATAAATTTATTAGCATGATAACAGGAAAAAATTTTATTGGAAATAAATTATCTGCAAATGGGACAGATACTCATAAAACATTTAATCCAAAATTAAATGTAGAAAATTCGTATGATTTTCATGCAGCTACTATTGAAGAAGTTGATGAAGCTGTACAATTAGCAAGTCAAGCTTTTAAAGAATTTCGTAAAATCTCTGGAAAAAAACGTGCTGAGTTTTTAAATGCAATAGCAGATGAAATTTTAGCTTTAGGTGATGATCTTGTTCAAACATACATGTCAGAAAGTGGCTTACCAGAAGGTAGAGCTATGGGAGAACGTGGAAGAACAATTTTTCAATTACAAAGCTTCGCTAATTTAGTAGAAAGTGAAAACTGGAAACAAAACACTATTGACGAAGCTATTCCAGACAGGCAACCAATGCCTAAGGATGATCTTAGAAAAACTTCTATTCCATTAGGCCCTGTTGTCGTTTTTGCAGCAAGTAATTTCCCATTAGCATTCTCAACTGCAGGTGGTGACACAGCAAGTGCATTGGCATCTGGTTGTCCAGTAATTGTAAAATCTCACTCTATGCATTCTGGAACTGGTGAACTAGTAGCATCTGCTATTATAAAAGCAGCTGAAAAAACAGGTATGCCAAATGGAGTGTTTTCTAACATAACAGGAAGCGGAAGAATAGTTGGTGCTGCCTTAGTAAAACATCCAAAAGTAAAAGCTGTCGGTTTTACAGGAAGTATTTCCGGAGGAAGAGCATTATTCGATATCGCGGCTAAACGCCCTGAACCTATTCCAGTTTTTGCTGAAATGGGAAGTATAAATCCAGTTATTATTACTGAAAATAGCATCGCTAAAAAATCAGCAGAAATAGCATCTACGTATGCTGGGTCTATCACTATGGGTACAGGTCAATTTTGCACCAACCCTGGTCTGATTTTAACGATAGAGAACGAAAATACAAATGAGTTTATAAAAGATTTAGCTGAAAAAGCTACAGCTATAGCTCCTCAATGTATGTTACATCCAAATATTAAAAGAGATTTTGTAAGTAATGGTGCTTCTGTTTCATCACAATCTGGAGTAAGCGTAGTTTCAGTTATAGAAGACGAAGTTGAAGCAAATTTTGCACCAACACAAGTATCTACAGTTTCTGGAACAGACTTTTTAATCAACCCAAAAATGCACCAAGAAGTTTTTGGTCCATTTTCATTAGTAGTACGTTGTAAAGATGAAGCTCAATTGGTAGAAATTATTGAAGGTTTAGAAGGACAACTAACAGGAACTATTTTAGCAGAAGAAGAGGATTACGCTAATCTTACTGAAATTGTTGATGCATTACAAAACCGAGTAGGTAGAATTATATTTAATGGAGTTCCAACTGGAGTTGAAGTATGCGATTCTATGACACATGGTGGACCATATCCAGCATCTTCAGATTCTCGTTTTACTGCAGTAGGAACTGGATCAATAAAACGTTGGGTAAGACCTTTTTCTTTCCAAGCTTTTCCAAAAGAATTATTACCTCAATCATTAAAATAATATGTCTGTAAACAAAACATTTTTTTGTATAGATGCTCATACTTGCGGAAACCCTGTTAGGGTTGTTGCAGGTGGAGGACCAAACTTAGATGGGAATAATATGTCTGAAAAAAGACAGCATTTCCTAAAAGAGTACGATTGGATTCGTAAAGGATTAATGTTTGAACCTAGAGGTCATGATATGATGTCTGGAAGCATTCTATTTCCACCAAGCAATCCTGAAAACGATTTTGGTATTTTATTTATTGAAACATCTGGATGTTTACCTATGTGTGGCCATGGTACAATTGGTACCGTAACTATTGCTATTGAGGAAGGCTTAGTTACACCAAAAACACCTGGGATAATTAAAATGGAAGCGCCAGCTGGATTAGTACATATTGAATACCAACAAACCGGTAAAAAAGTAGATTGGGTAAGATTAACAAACGTAAAAAGTTACTTAGCTGCAGAAGGATTAACGATAGATTGTCCGGAATTAGGAGAAATTACCTTTGATGTTTCTTACGGAGGTAATTACTATGCTATTGTAGATCCGCAACAAAATTTTTCGGGTATTCAAGATTTTACCGCTAGTAAACTAATACAATACAGTCAGGAAGTACGTAAGCGTATCAATGAAAAATATCCAGACATGTTTATCCATCCTGAGAATGATACCATCCGCGATGTGAGCCATTTGTTATGGACAGGAACACCTTTAGACCCTACTTCCTCTGGTCGTAATGCGGTGTTTTATGGTGATAAAGCCATAGATAGAAGTCCATGTGGTACAGGAACCTCAGCACGAATTGCGCAATTACATGCAAAAGGAAAACTTCAAAAAGGTGAAGAATTTATCCATGAAAGCTATATAGGAAGTAAGTTTATAGGTCGTGTTGAAGAAGAAACTACTTTAGACGGAAAAACAGCCATTATCCCAAGTATTCAAGGATGGGCAAAAGTGTATGGGTACAACACTATTAAAATAGATGAAGATGATGATCCGTATGCATTCGGATTTCAGGTAATATAACCCACCATTGGGTTTTAACTTTAATAAGCATGAAAAAAGTAAGTATCATCGGTGGCGGAATAATAGGTTTATGTTCAGCCTATTATCTAGCAAAAGAAGGCTTTCAGGTTAGCGTTTTCGACAAAAGCGATATGACTGACGGTTGCTCCTACGGTAACGCAGGAATGATTGTCCCTTCTCATATTATCCCACTAGCACAACCAGGAATGATTGCGCAAGGAATGAAATGGATGTTTGACAGTCAAAGTCCGTTTTATGTAAAACCTCGTTTGAGTACTGATTTGATAAAATGGGGAATGCAATTTTATCAGCATGCCAATAAAAAACATGTAGAAAAGGCAATGCCAGCATTACGTGATTTGTCGTTGTTGAGTAAAGAACTATATCAAGATTTTGCCAAGGAGGACAACTCCTTTTTTTATGATGAAAAAGGATTGTTGATGCTTTTTAAATCCGAAAAGATGGCTGAAGAAATGCACCATGAAGGTAAGATTGCTGAAAACTTAGGCTTAGGAGTAAACTATTTATCTAAAGATGAAGTCTCACAATTAGAATCGGGAACAAAAACCGATGTTATTGGTGGGATTCACTATACTTCAGATGCGCATTTATATCCGCAAAAATTCATGCAGTATATAAAAACACAACTGAATAAGTTAGGAGTAATTATTCACGAAAACACCGATGTAACCGATTTTAAAATCAGTAACAATACCGTTTCTGAAGTAATAACTTCCAAAGGGAATTTCACAACTGACGAAGTAGTTTTAGCAACAGGATCATGGAGTCCAGAAATAGCTAAGAAATTGCAAACAAGTGTTTCGATATTACCCGGAAAAGGATATAGTTTTACTTTAAAAGAAAAAAAACACAAACCGAGTATTCCAAGTATTTTATGCGAAGGTAAAGTTGCGGTTACACCTATGGCTAATGACATTCGATTTGGTGGAACAATGGAAATTACACATAATAACGACACGAAAATTAACAAGAATCGATTACAAGGAATTATAAATTCTGTAAACGATTTTTATCCTGATCTACATATCGAAATGCCTAAAGTAGAAGATACCTGGTATGGTTTTAGGCCATGTACCCCTTCAGGAATGCCAATTATAACTAAATCAAAAAAAATAACCAATCTAACGCTAGCAACTGGTCATGCTATGATGGGATTGAGTTTAGCACCAGCAACAGGAAAAGTAGTTACCGAATTAATTTTGGGTAAACCAACTTCTGTAGCTACTAATATGTTTCAACTATAATATGAGATACGTCCCTATACCATCGAGTTTATTTGCAAATAATAGAGCCAATTTTATAGCTCAAATGAAAGAGAATACTATTGCTATACTTACTTCAAATGATGTAAAGCATAACAATGCCGATGATGTAATGGGCTTTGCTCAAAACAACGATTTATTTTATATCTCAGGAATTGATCAAGAAGAAACTGTTTTGGTATTGTATCCAGATGCATATAAAAAGGAAAATAAAGCCATTTTATTTGTAAAAGAAACCAATGAGCATATAAAAATTTGGGATGGTGATACCCTTACCAAAGAACAAGCTACTGAGATTTCTGGAGTAGTCCGTATTGAATGGCTTCATGATTTTGAAAAGATATTGCAATTAATGGCTTTTGAAGCTGATGGTTTTTACCTTGGACATAACGAACACATTAAACGGGTAACATTTGATCAGGAAACTCAGCAAGACAGAATGATTTCTTGGTGTAAAAAGAAATATCCATTACATGAATATTACAGAGCAGCTAAAATTACACGGGCATTACGGCCTATAAAATCTAAGGATGAAATAGCACTTATGCAAAAAGCAGCCGACATTAGTGTTGTCTCTTTTAAACGAGTTTTACAAGCCTGTAAACCCAATATAAAAGAATTTGTACTAGAAGCAGAACTCACCTATAATTTAGTGAAGTCTGGCGCTACTCGCCATGCCTTTCAACCTATAGTAGCTTCGGGTAAAAACGCCTGTGCTTTACATTATAATACTAATGATGACACCTGTAATGATGGTGAAATGATCTTGTTAGATTTCGGAGTCTGTTACGCCAATTACAATTCTGACACTACGCGTTGTTTCCCTATAAATGGTGTGTTTTCACCAAGACAGAAGGAAGTATATAACGCAGTATTACATTGTTTAAAAGAAGGTAGTAAATTACTAAAACCAGGAATTCTTCCTTCAGATTATGAACAACAAATGGCTGCTTTAGTGGAAGATCAATTAATACAACTTGGTTTACTTGATGCTAATGAAGTTTCACAACAAGACCCAGAAAAACCATTGTATAAAAAATATTTTATGCATGGTACAGCACACCATATTGGTTTAGATGTTCATGACGTTGGTTTGTATTCACGATCATTAAAAGCCGGTATGGTTCTTACTTGCGAACCTGGGATTTATATCCCTGAAGAAGGAATTGGATGTAGATTGGAAAACGATTACTTAATTACTGAAAACGGAAACATCAATTTAACGGCAGCAATGCCTATTGAAATAGAAGAAATAGAAGCCATAATGGCTAATCAAAAAAAAGAAGTTGTTACTCTTTAGTAACGACCTCAGAGAATGAATTGTCAAAAGTAAACCGCAAATTGCGTTAAAAATCATGAGCTGTTTGAAGCTTTTTGGTGTCTATGTCAAGGAATAATGAGCGAAAAAAACGGAATTGCAAACCAAAGGTTCACGAACACAGAAATTTGGAATTATTAAGATCCGTGAGTAAATCGAAGATTTCAGCATTTAGTTTTGAGAGCGAATGATGCGAAGCAATTCCCTAAATATAGACTTGATTTTTTGGTTCGTTTTGTATCAAAACAAAATGAATGGAACATAATAACAATACGCTTTAAAAAATTGTATTGAGAAGTCATTAAGAGAAAAATAAAATTTAAATAATATAAGATTCCTGCCTGTGCAGGAATGACAAATAAAACAAAACAATGAACTCATACGGTATAGGAGGTTCCACAATTGAAGCAGAATTAGCAGCAATTAAACCTTTAGCACATTTAGCACACCCCATACAAAAAGAAGAATTTCAAACACGCATTACCAAAGCATGCACCCTTATGAACCAAGAAGAGGTTCAAGCAGTGTATTTACATGCAGGTACTAACCTATATTATTTTACAGGTACCAAATGGAATTCTAGCGAACGAATGGTTGGTGCTTTATTATTTGCTACTGGAGAACTACAATATATAGCACCTGAATTTGAAAAAGGAACTATCCTTGATTTTATGGAGGTTACCGGTGAAGTACGTTGTTGGGAAGAGCATGAAAGCCCGTACCAATTGTTAGTCGATATTCTTAATGAAAAAGGAGTAACTAACGGTAATTTAGCCTTAGATGAGGCCACTCCATTTTTTGTTAGTGATGGTATCGCTAAAGTTGCAGCTTCATATACCATAACCAATGCAAAACAAATTACCGCAGGATGCCGCATGGTAAAATCTGATGCTGAAATTGCTATTATTCAAGTAGCTATGGATATTACTATGGAAGTGCATAAGGCTGTGGCTAGAATTTTACACCCTGGAATTAGCGCACAAACTGTAACCGACTTTATTCATGAAGCGCATATACGTTATGGTATTCCTACAGGATCTTATTTCTGTATTGTATTGTTTGGAGTAGATTCTTCCTTTCCGCATGGGGTAAAAACGCCTAAGAACTTAGAAGAAAATGAAATAGTATTGGTAGATACCGGCTGTATGCTACACGATTATATTTCGGACATTACCCGAACCTATGTATATGGTGAAATAAGCAATTTACAACGCAAAATTTGGAACTTAGAAAAGGAAACTCAACAAGCGGCTTTTAATGCAGCACAATTAGGAAACACCTGTGCTATGGTAGATATAGCCGCACGACAAACATTAGAAGCAAACGGACTAGGGCCAGATTATAACCTACCTGGATTACCCCACCGTACAGGACATGGCTTAGGATTAGACATTCATGAGTGGCCGTATATAGTACGTAACGACCATACGGTTTTAGCACCTGGAATGTGCTTTAGTAACGAACCCATGATTTGTGTACCCAATGAATTCGGTATCCGTTTGGAAGATCACATCTACATGACGGAAAACGAACCAAAATGGTTTACCCAACCCGCTCATACTATAGAAGACCCGTTTGGATTAACTAAAAGCTAATTGAAGGATTGTTACCAACATTTGCTAAGCCAAGGAAGGGAAAAAACTTGAAAGGATAAGTATGTTGAATTAAAGATCAAGAAATAGTAATTAACCTCTATTAAAGAAAATCATCTAATTAATATATTAACGTATCTTAATTATCATCTTTTTAAGTTCGTTTAACTAAATCACCCTGTACTTTGTATGGGGTTTTTATTTGATATTCACTATATTAGTTATCCTACTAATTTATATTGAATAAAAATGGAAGTAGAATCGTTAACAAATCAAATAGTCGCCCTCAAGGAAGAAAACAGGAAACTAACGGAAAAATCTTTACGTTATGAAATGCTTTTTGAATTATCTGAAGATGCAATTTTGGTTATTGAAGACAATACGTTTACAGATTGCAACCATGCGGTTGTAAAAATGTTAGGCTATAAAAATAAAAACCAGTTTTTAAACACTCACCCTTCCGAATTATCTCCTGAAAGACAACCAGACGGACAGTTATCTTTTGAAAAAGCTCAAAAGATGATGGATCTCGCTATAAGCAATGGAAATCATCGTTTTGAATGGATACATACCAAAGCAAACGGAGATAATTTTCCTGTAGAGGTGTGGCTATCTGCCATAAAATACCAAGACAAACTATTGATCAACACTACATGGAGAGACTTAACAGAGTTTAAAAAAACGGAAGCCAAAATACAGAACTCTTTACTAGAAAAAGAAACACTTTTAAAAGAAGTACATCACCGTGTTAAAAATAACATGCAAATAATTACTAGTTTGTTAAGCTTACAAGCAAACACTAATGACAATAATGCAATTAAAGAACAATTTAATGCTTGTCAGTATCGTATCAACTCAATGGCAACTATACATGAAATGTTATATTAATCAGAAATTTTTTCAAAAATAGAATACGGTAATTATTTACAACAATTAATCACGCATCTTATTAGCTCAATTAAAGGAGTAGATAATAACATTACACTTCAGCTTCAATCAGATGACATTAATCTGAATATAGATACCGCAATACCTTTAGGGTTACTTATAAATGAAATTATAACCAACGCCCTTAAATACGGGATTAAGAATAATGATTCTGGAATAATTTCTGTTAATTTAGAAAAAATTAAAGGAATACATTATAGGTTAGGAATCGGAGATAACGGTGTGGGTATATCAGAAACCAGTAAATCAACTACAAAAAATTCTTTAGGACTAAAACTAATCAAGCGTTTGAGCTCACAATTAAGAGGAGAAATTGAGAGAGATAATTCTAAAAAAGGTACTCATTATATATTAAACTTCACTGAACTGATCAGTTAGCTATATGAACAAAAAAATACTGATTATAGAAGACGATTTTATCATTCAAATGTATTTAGAAAGTATTATTTCAGAAATGAATTGTGAAGTGGTTGATACATTAGAATCTTCTAACGGCATTGAAAATATTCTTGAAAATAAAAAAGTAGATTTGGTACTAATGGACTTAGGAATAAGAGGAAAAAGAGATGGTGTAGATACAGCTAAATTCATTAACAAAAACCACCCAACTCCTATTGTGTTTATCACCGGTAACTCTGACAAAATAACCAAACAACGAATTGAAGAAGTTAATCCGTTATTAATAGTATTTAAACCAATAGATGAAGAACGACTAAAATCCCAATTAACTAAGGTTTTAAAAAACTTAAACTAAATAAGTAACCCTATATATTTTTTATTTAGCAAGAGGTATCGGCAATAATTTTCCATTCGCCATTCATGCGTTTAAAAATTATCATAAACACGCCATTAGCATTACCTACCTCTCTATTTAAATGATATTCCCCCATTACATAATAGGAAGATGTGTCTATTTTAGAAATATCATTTATTTTAAAATTTAGGGTACCAGAATGTGCTTTAGTAGGGTAGCCTTTTTTATAATTAGCTAAAGTCTTCTCCCAACCATAAGTTAAACCACTACTACCATAAAACTTTAAGGAATCTGATTTCCAATACCCTTCCATAAAGCCTTCCAAATCATGGTTTGACCATGCTTTTTCTTGAGCTTTCATTACTAAAATAATGGCATTTTCATCCTCTTGTTCTGTAGTTGTACTACAAGAAAATAATAGGAGTGCTACACAACAAATTAAAAGTAGTTTTTTCATAATTTACTTACTTTGTGGTTTTATAGTAAATGAATACTCATAGGTTTTGTTAGCAGGAATAGTATATTCAGGATGTACTAAACGCCCCCAAGAGGTATCTCCACCTACTCCCATTTGCATCATATCAATATTCCATTGTACAGTTTCTCCAATTTTAATATCAGCCCCATGTTTTTTGGTTACAGGAACTAATCCTGAAGCAGATTCTCCTGCATCTTCAGTATTAAAATCCAATTCCTTCATACTAAATGGCCATACACTAGCGTTCAACTTTTCGTTTCCTGTTGCGATTAATTTAAGCTTATCAGAATTTAAACTCATCCATCTAACGGATGTTTTATTTCCAGTTTCTTGAGGTCTGGAATAGCTATGAAATTGCTCTTTTACTTTTCCAGAATAGATTCCTGTTTTAACTCCTGTTTTTCTATCCCAATAACTTTCTTGAGGTCCTTTCCCGTACCAAGATACATCAGTAAAGTTTTTAGACAAGCTCATATACATTCCTAGCCTTGGAATATTTGGTAAATCTTTTTTGTTTGGTGTGAAAGTATACATGAGTTTTAAAACACCATTAGCATAAAGCATGTATTGTACAGTAACATTAGCTTCGTTATTAGGCAAGGTGTACCCAACCTTATAACTCACGCCATTACTCACTTTTTTAGGTTGTTCAATTAATTTGGCTGTATAGTTATAACTGGCATCCTGCCATATTTTCGCCCACTTATTCATGCCATTCCCTAAATCGTTATCTGTTGGTGGACGCCAGAAATTAGGACGTATGGCTGATTTCGTAATTTCTTTTCCTTCATAGACCCAAGAACTAATTTCTCCCGTTGCAGGATTAATGTTTAACTGAACATTATCGTTTTTAATTTCAATGATTTCTATATCAGTAGCTA
>Ga0209292_1001559_pt1 | contig 27836 bp, 23 predicted proteins | sample GOMGulsemesocosm_2_FD_184634 | JGI IMG/M metagenome (GOLD analysis project Ga0209292, IMG submission 184634) | Methane-oxidizing microbial communities from mesocosms in the Gulf of Mexico - GOM9C Gulf of Mexico (SPAdes) (version 2) | ecosystem: Environmental > Aquatic > Marine > Cold seeps... | reverse complement strand
TCAGCTAACTTAACGTTAATGGAATGCAATATTTGCCATGCGATAGATGCCGGTTTTACTAAAGTTATTTTTATTATTCGTCCTGAATTACGTATGCTGTTTTCTCGACAAATTTTACCCAAACTTGCCAATAAAATAGAGGTAATGTTTGTTGCTCAAGACTTAAATGATTTACCGATAGGAATTACTCTCCCTCAGCATAGAACAAAACCACTCGGTACAGCCCATGCCATTTGGTGTTGCCGTAACAGTATTAAAAGCAATTTTTCGGTGATTAATGCTGATGATTATTACGGGAAAAGCGCTTTTAAATTACTGTTAGAAAATAGCACTACATTCCCTGAACATCATCTAATGGTGGCTTTTCAATTAGAGAAAACCCTTTCAGAATTCGGTGGTGTAAATCGTGGTTTTTGCCAGTTTGACGAAAATAATTTACTAACACATATTGATGAGTGTCACGATATTAAGCGTGAAATCAAACCTGCAAAACAGCCTAGAATCACTGGTCAATTTGAGCTTTCGAATGAAAAAAGTGAACTTGAGCCAAATAGCTTAACGTCTATGAATTGCTGGAGTTTTTCCACAGATATATTTTCTGCATTATCGATAAGTATTACTGATGTTATTACTCACTATTACCAAGAAAACAACCTTGAAAAGGTTAATCATTTTGAATGTTACTTACCTAACGTAGTGATGCAACAAATTGTTCAATGTAACAAAAAAGTAAAACTATTAACCTCAACTGATACTTGGTTCGGGCTTACCTTTCCTGAAGATGCTGAACGCGTTGAAAAACATATAACCCACCTTCATCAGCAAGACATGTTTGCTACTTTAGTGGAATAGTACAATTGTTAGTCAATTAAAATAGTGGAGTAACTTTTTCTGCTAATAATTCTAACTGGTCGAAAAGTGTAAATTGCTGACGAGCCTTTACTATCAACTTTTCGGCTTGTTTACTTTCATTGGCGGCTTCAAAATACCACAAGCCATTAATAAGATAGCAACAAGCGAGATACGCACGCACCTTTTCTTTATTGAGACTGATCATTGAATAATACTGATAGCTCTGAATAACGTCACTAACATCATCTAAACAGAATTCGTTCACCGCGATAAACATAGCAATGTCGTACTCGGCTTCAGCTAAGTAGCTGCACTCATAATCAACTAACCACGTTTTGTTCAGAGCGTAATCTTGTTTGAACGAATGGCTTAAACGAATATTGTCATAATTTACATCACCATGACAAAGCACCAAATCATTATGGTCAGCTTGATCTGGCACTATTTTACTAAGGGTAATATTTAAGGCAACATGCTGAAGCGGTGTAACATGTTGCTGATTTTTTTGACTAAGCAAAAGTTTTTCAATATCTAATACATGATGATTAACTGAAGGAGTTAATTGATGCGCTTTTGCCATTAAGTTCATCGAAATCATGATTTTGTTAATCGTTACATGAGCAAGATCTTCAACACCAAAATTAGCTAATGAATCACCCACAATAAACTCACTGACCAACCATAAGGGGGAATGATAAATTATTCTTGGTGCCAAACCGATTTCTGCAGCCAATAAATGACTGTCTATTTCAGCCATTGCGGTTTCTTGATGGCCGGCAAGGGATTTGACAAAGTAATTTGTTTCAACAAAGTTTTTGTTAAAAGTCACCTTAAAAGATGCGTGACTCTCACCACAGACTAAAGACTCGACTTTGCAGTGACCATGAGCAAAGCAAGGCAAAGCACCGATATCATTAATTTTTTGCTCTTCTTTTTTACTTATTAAAAACGACACCTAACTACTCTGTTGTCGAGGCTACATTAGCCAATGATTGATTATTATTTTTCTGATGTTTGCCATACCAAATGACGTAACCAACAATAGCAATCACGACATATAAGCCAAACAATACTACGGTAGGTTGTAAATCTTTTTCTATATAAAGGTAAATAGAAACAACATCAATCACTATCCAATACAGCCAATTTTCTAGTACTTTTTTAGTGACTAAATAAGTCGCAAATACAGCAAATACCGTAGTAGCAGAATCTAAATAAGGAAAGTCGGTTGGTGTGTAGTTGTCCATTAACCAGCCAATAGCTAAAGAACATGCACTTAATAATACAATAATTTTAATATGAAAAATTAATGGCCAACTTTGTATCGCCAGAACCAAGCTTTTATCATTATTGCTTGAAGGGGAGGTTTTACGCCAGCAATACCAGCCATAAACAGCCATTGCTAAATAATAAACTTGCAGCAATGCGTCCATCCATAAGTAAACATCATAAAAAATAACGCTGTAAATGACCGTACTTACTAATGCAGCAGGCCAACACCAAATGTTTTCTTTGGCAGCTAACACAACATAAAACAATGCTGAAATTACCGCCAAAAGCTCCCACAAAGGCAAGCTTGCGTAGTCGTTGAGTACTGTTTGTATGTATTCAATCATCAGCTTTCAGCTTCGACTTGTGAGCGATCACCACCAATAAACTTACAAACAAAAACGGCGGCATCCAACGTTTGATGAACATGCTTAATTTCAGCCATGACATGGCTAGTCGCTAAATCATAGTCGCCAAAAACCTGAGTACTCATACCATTAGTAACAACATTCAAACCGTCTACCTGTCGAAGTCGCTTAATGAATGCCCAAATTTCAGTTTTGAATTTTTCTTCTGCTAGCGGATACAAGCTAATTTCGATAGATACGTTCATGTTGTTTCCTAATGGTTTATCCAAAGTGATTTCTTGAGTTTATGACTTCGAGTTTATCATACTGAGCACTAAATTCTCGTCCCCTGAATTTGCCTACACGGATGCAGGTACTTAGGTTTAGTCAGGAACAGTAAACCTGGGTTTCAGGGTCTATTCATTCTTAAGCCACGAGATCCTGAAAAAAATCCTGGATCTCGGAGCGATAAGTCAAGATAACAGGGAATTAACCTTTAAAAGTTATAATCAAACGTTAAGCCAAAAACTGCTGGCTCACCGTGCTGATAATAAGCCTTACTTGTATAACCATCGCGCGGATCATTACCAAAGTAAAAACCACGGGTTTGGTATTTTTCATCAAGTATATTACGTGCCCATAATTTTAATTGCCACTGCTGTGCAGAGTAGCTAATTGAGCCATGTAAAAGTGCCACGGAATCAGATTTTTCATTATGACTGTCAGAAAAGTAAAACGCATCTTTACCATCAACGGCTATATTAAACTGCCATTGTTCACTGATAAAGTAGTTCACCCCAAAGTTAAATTGATACTTGGGCGCATGTGCTTGATCGCGCCCGGTTTCTTTGTCGCCATTTTTATAAACATAACCACTAAACTCAGTATCCAGTAAGCCTATGCCACCATAAATTTCAATATTATCACTAACATTCCAAGCACCTTCAATTTCAACACCTTGGTTAAAACCTTGCGCTGCGTTGTCCCAGTAACTGATAAATTCTGAACTGCCATCTTGACGTGTATCAAGATGATAACTGCTTATTTGAATATCGTCTCTGTCCATATAAAAAATAGCGGTGCGAATATATGCGTTATCATCAAAAAAGCTCGCTTTATAACCAAGCTCATAATTCCATAAATATTCAGGTTCAAAGCTGCGTAGTTCTTCAGATAAAGTGCCACTTGAATTAACACTGCCCGCTTTATAACCACGATTTACGGATGCATAAACCATAGCGTTTTGGTCAACTTGGTAAGACAATACAACTTTACCACCAACCATAGTGTCGTCAGGTGAATTTGTTATCGCATCTGAATTTTTATAGTCACTGCTGCGACGTTCAATACGTAAACCCGTAGTTAGGTCAAATTTTTCACTTAAGTGCGTATCAAATTGTGTGAACACGGCGAAAGTGTCAGCTTGATAGTTTGAAGAAAAGTCGCTCGCTAAATATGTGTATTGGCGTTTTAGCTCTTCTTCTTCTTGCTTAACATAAATTCCTGCTACCCAAGATGTGGTGTTATCAAAAATATTAGCATCAGGCTGAGAAACAAAACGTATTTCAGCCGTAGTGTTCTTTTTATCCCGTAGGTAATGATCTGTTGAAGAGTAACCATCAACTTCAGCTAAACAGCCTGTTGGCGTAATACATGGATCAGGGTTATAAACACCGTTGTCCCAATCATCTGCGCGCCATTCATAGTCGCCATAAGCCCAATCTTCATCGTAACCATAGGCTAAATCAGAGTTTGCATGGCTAAATGTAGAGATCACGTCAAAGCCTTTAACTGCCGAATATGTGAACTTGGCGCTCATTGCCGTAGTTTCTTGTTGATCGAAACCGGGTTGGTCTGAAAAAGTTTTGTTGTTGTTATCCAAAGAAAAGGCGTCGTAACCATTGTCAAAATCAAAGTATAGTAATGCTAAATCAATGGTTAAATGTTCACTTGCCGTTATCGCTAGCTTGCCACGCAATGAGGTTTCATCACGATTATTTGTGTCGTCTTTGTTCAGGTAAGTGTTTTCAATAAAACCATCACTTTTATATTGCTCTGCTGAAAGACGGTAATTAACTGTTTCGCTCACCGGTCCAGAAAGAACAAGTCCGGCACCAACACTATTATAGTTACCCGCACTGAAACGCACTGCCGACTCGAATTCATCGCTTGGTGCATTGCTCGACATATAAATTAGGCCTGCCAAAGCAGTAGCACCAAAACGGGTGCCTTGTGGACCACGGAATAATTCAACTTGTGCAATATCAAATGTTGAGGCAATGCTACCGATCCCTGAAAAATCAATATCGTCAACCACTAAACCTACAGAAGCATTAATAGGCTCTTTAAATTGACTACGCTCTCCAATACCACGAATTTGATAATAACGTGCACGTTGAGAGCCGCTTGAAAAATTAACATTCGCAACTGCACCAACAATTTCTTCTAAATTTTGAGCGTTGCGAAGTGCGATGTCTTCTTGGGTTATTATTGATAAAGACGAAGGGGTATTTTGAACATTTACCTCGCGATAATCACCCTGCACGGTAATTGTTTCGAGTACGTCATTCTCATCTGTTGCAAAAACAGTGGTTGCGTTTAAGGAAAGTGCTAAGGCAATAGCTAAAGGAGATTTTATAAATTTCATTCTGCGCTCTTTTTATGGAATACAAGCAAAAGAGAGCAACATAAATAAACACAGAGTAAGTAAGCACTTACCAAAGTGTTTACATTGAGCATTTAAAATATTAACCATTCCTACGCCGGCATTATCCGTTTCAGGTATTAAGGGTAATAATTCTCAGCAGTATAAAGGCCTGTTAACAGCCGCTTTTTATTGCACCCCTTGGTTTGCTCGGCATACTATCAATTTTCTTACAAAAGTACAGAAAATTGTCGTTAACTATTAGCATGTATTTGCTTAATCTGATGATTTTCAGTAAATTAGCACTATAGTTTTTTTTATTAAATTGCCATGACAAATCATATAAGCCAGAATCATTTATGCTCAGTAACTTTATTAGGAAATTTAGTTGCTAAGCCTGACATTCGCTATCAAGCAAACCCTGTAGTTGCGGTGGCAGAGCTAGTATTGGCGACTCATAGCAAATGGTTTGACAAAGCGAGTCAGAAATTCAAAGAATGGACGAGTTATCATACCGTTAAAGTTATTGGCGATATTGTAGAACGCTCACTTATTCATTCACAAAAAGGCGATGTTATTTTAGTGCAAGGCTATTTACTCAATAGTAAAAAAGCTAACCGTGAAATATTACACGCAACGTATGCTCAAACATTTGCTAAAGGGTATGCTCAATCAATAAATCAGGTGCATATTAGTGGTGAAATAATTCATGATATAAATTTAGTGCTAACAGAGCACAATAAAGAATTAGTTGCGCTAAACTTAAAGATAAACCATTTGGTATATTCACCTATCACCCAGCAAACCCAGAATATATCAATTGAACGTTCTGTACATATTTGGGGTAAACAAGCCCATTATATTAAAGATAAAGCAAAAATAGGCGACCAATTAGTCGTTGACGGAAAATTAAGTTATCTAAATAACAGTAACAAATCGCAATTTATTGATTCGCACCAAGTGATTTTATTAAAACATTAACCCTTATTTCCTTATAACTTTTGTAAACATTGGATTGTTGGCAACCTATGAAAGTACGTCATTATATAAAAGAGATAATTAAGCCTGCATTTTCAATGATGTTGCTTACTTACTGTTTAATAAGTTCAATAGCAGCCAATGCAAATGAATATCGTCTCGACGTTTTAGCGCAATTACCCGCGCTTAGTTCAGCAAACAATATCGCTGTAATTCCATTGCCTGTTACAAGCACGGATACACCTCAGTATTTACTTGCCGATGATACTGGCGAATTATCTTTACTCGACGATACCCAACACCACGCTTTATCTCGTTTACCATTAAGTAACCGAACAACCAATGAGCATGTCAAATTAACCGCTTTAACCTTACACCCAAGTTTTGCAATGTCAGATAAAGCCGGTTATCAAACATTTTTCACTGCACATATTGAAGCAAAAAAAACCAATAATAACGTTGCACGATTAACCCTATTAAATAATCCAACGCCCTTGCCTTTTGATGCTGTGATCACTCAGTGGAAATACGACAGCAATGCGGAAAATAAGGTTAATACACAACAACAAAGAGAAGTCATTCGAATTGCTGTGCCAACAGCAACTCATCAAATACAAAAAATTGCTTTTAATCCTTACAGTAAAATTTGGCATGATGATTACGGCTTGATGCACATCGCGTTAGCTGAGGATACAAGTAAACTGTCCAATGTGCCTGAAGGCGCTTTATATTCTGGTGCTATTCTGCGTATTAACCCCGAAAAAGTTGGCTTGCGAAGTTATATGGTGCCAAGCAGTAATCCGTTTATGAAAACGAGCAGCATAAATAATGAAATTTTCATTTTAGGCGCTCAATCTATCCATTCTTTTTCTTGGTCAAAACAACACTTTGACGCGCTACTAGTTCAACATACTTATGCGGGTACACAACAAGTGGTTGTTGCTAATAAAGGTGCAGACTGGAGAAAGTCCTATCAAAACAAATTAGTTTTCAAGGTTAATTCGAAACAAGCGTTAAATAAGGGCATTTATCCGTACTATGGACGAAAACTAAAAACGTTAGTCGGCAGTGTTTTATATCTTTCTAATAACACAAAAAATTGGCAGTTTGTTAAACTTAATACCGCGACTACGAATAGTGATGATAAAAGAAAACCTGCCGGGCAAGTTATTAGGTCCTTTAGCAACGATGAACTGCCTACTACTAATAAAGTTTCGCTATTCTTTGATCATGCCGGTGAACCATTACTGTTAGATGTCACTAACAAGCAATTATTGTCAGTATCGTCTAAGCAATTATTAGCGGATAACAACCAAAACATCCAAGTAAAAAATGCAGTGAATGAGCCATCTGAAACAACTGACAGTGGTGCATATGGCAAACTGTTATTAACGTTACTTATCCTTATAGTCGCCGTGCTATTTTATCGATTACGGCCCAAAAACAACACTGAAAAATCTAAACTAAGAAGTCAATTTGCTCGTTTTGAGCTTGACGACACAAAAACTACCTTGTCATTCTACAAACGCCATCAGTCTAAAATAGACTGCCAAATTTCAATTAGCGACATTATTAAAAGTGAAGTACTTTTAAACAATGCGAACGTAAATATCATTAATAAAGATAAAGACCATGGTTATAATGAACAACTAGAAAACCAATTACGTTTGAACTTCACGCAAGTACACCGGCATAAATTGATTGATAATGAGATCAGAGAAGTACAACTCTATTTAACGGATCTTCATGCGAAAACACATATTGTTTGCTTGTATCTACGAAAAGGCAACCAGCGACTCACTAAAGCCAAATACTTCGAAACTTTAGAGTCATTAATTGATTGGAACTGGTTTATTGCTCAGCAATTAAATCCGCAAGCGACAGATGAGCGAAAAGCAAATATAGTAGTGCCTATTAAGTCGGTGAATTTGCATCAAAAACAAAAAGAAACACCGAAAGTTGTTCACGAAAAGTCCGTTAAAAAAGATTCTGAACAAGAAGGGCCAACAACAGAAGAACTGCACAATATCGCCATTCATGATTCAGAGTTAATTAACGCTTTAGATAAACTGGCCGACTTAAAACAAAAAGGATTTTTAACTGAAGAGGAATTTAGTTTAGCCAAATCTAAGATCCTATCGGATATTACTGATAATAAATAAATGTTAAATAGACAAGCTAAAACACTTCTCCTGATCACCTCTTTTATTGGTGTAGCTGTTACGTTCAGCGTGTTATTTTCTTTAGATGCGCTACAAAATAACAATTTACAACCCATGCTTGACCAATATATTCCTCAAGGATTTTGGGGGTTATTAGTGGTATTAACGATATTAGCCCTCTTAACCAGTATAGGATTACCCAGGCAAGTTGCCGCTTTCTCTTGTGGTTATATCTTCGGTATTATTCAAGGAACGTTACTAGCTACTTTAGCTGCAACACTAGGTTGTATTCTCACCTTAACTATCGCAAAAACGTTTTTTAGAAAAAGAGTACTTGAGACTTACCCTGAAAAGTTAAATTATGTATCGACTTTTTTCTCTACCAATACTTTTAGTAAAGCGTTAATTATTCGGCTGCTTCCCGCAGGCTCTAACTTTTTAACCAACATACTGGCAGGCATTGCCAATGTAAAAGTTACACATTATGTTGCAGGCACTTGCATTGGTTTTATCCCGCAAATGTTGATATTTTCGTTATTGGGGGCAGGTATAAAAGTAGGAGAAAAACAACAAATCCTCCTCAGTTTAGGCTTATTAGTGGTTGCGCTAATCTTTGGGTATTTATTATATAAAAAAGAAAAATTCAATAATAAAAAAGGAGCTATTTAGCTCCTTTTTTATTATTGGGCATTTGAAAGTTATTTAAGCGCTAACAAATACTTAACTAAATTATTGTAGTCTTGCTCGAAATTTTTACTGTCTAGTGCTTTATTTTCAATTTTATAGCGACCGTTAACAATCACGGCAGGAACTGCCGTTAAACCACGATTTTTGGTATAATAATTTTGCTTTTTCTTCATTAAGTTTGCTTTACTCTTTACGCCAAAGCTTTTCATTAACTTATCAAATTTATCACCGTCAGCGCCATGTAAAACAAATACATTTCGAATATCTTTTTCAGAAGTAAATACCGCACGTTGTACATGAATATAATTAAACACTGCCGGCATTAACTTACTTTCCATGCCCATTTGTTCAGCAACGACAACAGCCTTGCTAAGCATTTGCTGCATAGATTTTGACGCACCGCCTAAGAAATCAACATGGTTAAATTCAAAGTTAACCCCTTGTGGTAATTTCTTTTTTACATTCGCCATAAATGGTTCGAAGCTAAAACAATGTGGGCAATAAAATGAGAAGAACTCTCGTACTTCAGGCTTTTTCGTTGCTTCTTCGCTAACTACGGTGTAATGCTTGCCTTCTTCGTAATTTACAGCGGAAGCCATTAATGGCAATAATAACATTACACATAAACTAACTAATTTTTTCATTTAACATTTTCCTCAAAATAATCCTGCACTTATTATTATTAACAGTTATGCAGGTAATAAACTTAATGGTGGTTGTTGAAGCGCTGACACTTGCTCTTTCAACATTAGAATTTGTTGCTCCCAATATTTATCCGTATTAAACCATGGGAAATTATGCGGAAACGCTGGGTCTTGCCAACGCTTGCATAACCACGCCATGTAATTAACAACACGCATGGTACGTAATGATTCTATCAAAATAAGTTGCTTGGGTTCAAATGAATAAAACTCTTCATAACCCATTAACATGGTATCAAGCTGTAACAACCGCTGCTGACGGTCGCCAGAAAGCATCATCCATAAGTCTTGAATCGCAGGGCCCATTCGACAATCATCCAAATCAACAAAATGTGGGCCGTCGTCAGTCCACAAAATATTACCTGCATGACAATCGCCATGTAAACGTATTTCATTACTCGGTTGGTATTGCTGTGCGGCAATATCGACAACTTGTTCTAAGATAGTGAAAAAGGGCGTCGTTAAGTAATTCGGTACAAAACCAGAGTCTTTAATAACATCGGTCGCTTGAAACAGCATTTCTTGCTTATTATAGGTAGGTCGATGTTTAAAGGGTTTTGTTGCCGCTACCGCGTGTATTCGCCCTAGAAACCGCCCCATCCATTCGAGTTGATCTAAATTATCAACTTCAAATATGCGCCCTCCACGACAAGGGTAGATCGCAAAATGGAAACCTTCATGAGAAAAAAGTGATTCTCCGTTAATTTTTAACGGAGCAACCAAAGGTAATTCTTGTTCTGCTAATTCAAAAGCAAATTCATGCTCTTCACGCAGTTCAGCCTCGGTCCAACGCTCTGGGCGATAAAATTTAGTGACGTATTTTTTCTTATCGTCATCATTAAATTGATAAACACGGTTTTCATAACTGTTTAGGGCAAGCAAGCCACTGTCAACAAAAAGACCTGTGCTTTCTAGGCCATCCAAAATCAAGTCCGGAGACAGTGTAGTAAAATCAAATACAGACATTAGCGTTTATTAAAAAACCTACTTTCATGTTCAAGAGAAACATCATCTTCCTCTGAAACCAGTTCAATAACAAATGAAATATCAGTCATGTAACCTTTTAATTCATATGGGTCGACTGAAATACTCATTGGCAAAGTGTACACTGCCGCAGCTTTAACCATGACTTCTTGTTCGCCATGCCATTGGGTGTTTTCAATACCCTTTACCGAAAGCCGATAAATATTATCGGTTTGTGATTTATTCAAGATTTTTAACGTGTAAACATTTTCTATGTCACCGTTAAAATTCTCTTTTGCTAATTCATTTCTGTCACGAATAATATCGATAGAAACAGGCACTCGATTAACGAGCTCTAAGACCAATAAACTCGTCATCACAGTTAATACCAGCGCGTATCCAATAAGTTTGGAGCGCATAACGTGAACTTTTTTACCTTGCAATTCATGTTCGGTGGTATAGCGGATAAGTCCTTTCGGGTATTTCATTTTGTCCATAACGCCATCACACGCATCGACACAAGCACCGCAGTTAATACATTCATATTGCAAGCCATTACGAATATCGATACCCGTTGGACACACCTGAACACACAAACTGCAGTCGATACAGTCACCTAATCCCATCGTGCTAGGGTCTTGTTTGCGAGAACGAGCACCGCGATTTTCTCCACGGTTATAATCATAAGAAACAGTTAACGTGTCTTTATCGAACATGGCTGATTGAAAACGCGAATACGGGCACATGTGTAAACACATAATTTCACGCATCCAGCCAGCATTACCATAAGTACAAAAGGTAAAAAACCAAACGGTGGCAGCTAACGCAAACGAAGCTTGAAAAGTAAAGAAATCAATAAACACTTCATCTACGGGAGCAAAATAACCGGCAAAAGTTAATGCTGTAAGCAGTGAAAAAAACAACCAACAGCTATGTTTCAAAGCTTTACGCCAAAATTTATCAAAATTGAGTTTTCGATTATCTAGTTTCTTACGTTGGTTGGCAGAGCCTTCAATTTTTTCTTCAAACCAAATGAATATGAAAGTCCAAACGGTTTGCGGGCATAAGTAACCACACCAAACACGGCCTAGAAAGGTGGTAATAAAGAAAAGTAAGAAAGCGCCTAGAATAAATAACCAAGCCAGTAGTGTTAAATCTTGTGGCCATAATGTTAAGCCCCACAAAGTAAACCGTTGCTCTGAAATATCAAATAAAATGGCTTGGTGACCGTTATATTGTAGCCAAGGTAATAGTGCAAACAAGGCTAAGAATACAAAATTCATCCGCTGTCTTAGTTGCTGGAAAAAGCCTTTGACTTTACGAACATAAATTTGATCACGGGGTTGATACGTTTCAACCTGATTAGGTTGGTGTATTTTAATATTTTTAACGGGAATTTGTAGCGACGGTTTATTGATCTTGTCTTCTGATTTCACGATAAATCCTTGATATACGAGAGCAGCGAGATTATAACGATATTTATTTAATAATACGTTATAAAAAATTTATTATTAGTGAATAAGCCAAAAATTGATTATCCTATGCAATCATTCAATTATATGAAGAATTATGAAAAAACTATTGATCTTAATCGTTGCCATTGCATTATTTTTACATTTTTTTCCACAGCCAAAGGTAGAAGACTTGTTCGAAGAGTATAAAACAAAGGCCCTAAATGTATTTACTGAAGCTACCGATACCAAAGTAAGATTAAAAGCAGATAAAATTTATACTGATTTAATCAGCGAGTTTGACAGTTTTAATGAGGATGAGCAGAGTTTCTTAAAAGAAATAACCGCTAATAGAAAATCCGTAAATGCATTTTTCACCAAGTATTGTGAAACTGATCAGCCAACGCCTAAATTTCATCGTGAGAATCAAACGAAAATTTGCCGAACCATTGCAAAGTATAGTTCGCTGTTATAAAAAATGGCTAATAAAATATTAGCCATAATATAAAGCCTCGATATATTAAAGAAAACTTAGCATCTCGAGTACTGATTATAGCAATTGATTAATTACCCACTAAGCAGAAAGGCTTGCTAATAATACAGAAAAGTCTTGTTCCGATTTTTGCTCTAGTGGATGTACCCCAGCGTTAATCACCCAGTGTCCATTCACCATCACATCGCTGATCATGTTTTGTTGACTCGCAAAAATCATACTGTCTAAGATGTGTTGATCATGATGAGCAAATAACGCGACTTTATCTGCATTAAGTACTAATAAATCGGCTTGTTTACCTACAGCTAATTCACCGGTATTACTGTTGGTACTTTGAGCACCACCTAATGCCGCTTGTTGCCACAAATTACGCCCCACTGATGCTTCGGTTTCAGTTGCTAAAATAGCTCGCTGTTGTTTAATTAACCGTTGAGCATATTCTAACCAACGCAACTCCTCGACAGGATTTACCGAAATATGGCTGTCCGAGCCAATCGCAAAGGTGCCTTTTTCAGCTAAAAACTCTGTGGTAGGGAAAATACCATCGCCTAAGTTTGCTTCAGTGGTTGGGCAAATTCCAGCAATGGCTTTGCTAGCAACAATGCCTTGGCGTTCTTGTTCATTAATATGCGTGGCGTGAATTAAGCACCACTGTTCGTCTAACTGCGCATTATTTAATAACCATTCTACTGGACGTTGACCATAATGAGCTACACAATCGTCCACTTCTTTTTGCTGTTCAGCTATATGAATATGTACCGGTGCTTTGTTGTCTAAACTTCGCACATGATTTACAGCTTTTTCTAACGAAGGTTTGTCAACCGCTCTTAATGAGTGGGGTGCAATGCCTACATTGGTATTTTCATATTTCTTGCTTAAGCTAAAACAATCACTGACCAGTTGATTGAATTGTTCAACTGAGTTAATAAAACGTTTTTGACCGTCATTGGCCGGTAAAGGACCAAACCCACTAAAACGGTACAATACTGGCAGTAACGTTAAGCCGAGTCCTGACTCTTGGCTGGCTTTAAACATAGCTTCTGCCATCGCTGAAAGTTCAACATGGTTTTCACCATTAATTTCATGATGTAAATAGTGAAATTCAGCGACTCGGGTATAGCCCATTTTTAGCATTTCAATATAAAGCTGAGTAGCAATTGTTTGTGCATCTTTCACCGTAAGCTGGTCAATAAATTTGTACATGATGCTACGCCACGTCCAAAAACTGTCTTGCCCTTCACTGCCTTGTTCACTGAAACCAGCAAAAGCACGCTGAAACGCATGGGAATGACAATTAACCATACCTGGAATAATGATGCCTACTCTTTCAGCGCCATCGCAATAACCTGATGCTATAGCGGTGATCACACCATTTTCTATCGTTAATGTTTGCTGAGTTTGCCAACCACTACTCAGTAAAATACGTTCTGCAAATAATTTCATCGATAGTTCCTTTGTTAATCTTTTTGTTGTGAAAATTGAATCAAGGTGTGAACTAATTGCTTAAGCTTAGGAATAACCTCGTTCGCCAACGCTTCATTATATTCAGGGTTCGGTTCACTCATATAAGTGCGTTGTGATAACTCAAGCTGCACAGCATGAATATTTTTTTGCGGTTGACCATATTGTCGAGTAATAAAGCCGCCTTTAAAGCGTCCGTTGCTGATCATGCTGTATGGTGAGTAATCAAGATTTTGTAATTGCGTTAATAATTCAGGTGCACAGCTAGCACCGTCAGCCGTACCAAAATTAAAGTCGGGTAATTGACCGTCAAAAAATCTCGGCACTTTTGACAAAATAGAGTGCGCTTCAAGTAAAACGGCTTTACCAAATTCACCTTGCATATCATCTAAAGTCGTTTTCAATGCCTGATGATATGGTTGCCAATATGTGCTTACTCGATGGGAAATTTCATCTTTGTCAGGGTTATGCCCATCAAGGTAAAGTGGCGCGAGGTCAAATGAAGTAGTTGGACATAGTTCAGTGCTATTCGCCCCTGGATATAAATCAACGCCTTGAGGGTCTCGATTCAAATCAATCACATAACGGCTGTACTTTGGCATAATAATGTAAGCGCCAAGTGCTTTAGCAAACGCATAAAGCTTGTCTTTATGCCAATCGGTATCCGCTACATTTTTCCCTTGCTCTGTCATTTTATTAACAATGTATTCAGGCAATGCTTCACCGTTGTGCGGCATACTAATGAGTAGTGGAATACGACCTTTTATTAACGTGTAGGTGTCAGACATTTTTCAAACCCTTTTAATTGTATATACAACTTGTAGCGGTAATTTATCATGCTGTTGCTGTTGCAAGCAAATTTATCAGCTAAATACGTTGGTTCTTTAGAAAAAGCGCTGTTTTCCTTCATAACAACAAGCTATTTTGAGCCATTGTCTTACTGCTAGCCTTAGCACAGCAATAACGATGACTAACCACAAAACTTAAGCGCAATTAAAACGAAGAGGTTAATACTAATAAAAGAGTTTATTATCATTCTATTAACTGATTAATGTTCTTAAATATATTTGCTGGTTAATCACTTATAGCATAGAGTGTAACTATGAAAAATTCACTTTTGCATCCTGGTTTTGCTTTTGTCTTAGATGCAAAACAGATTCAAATAACCACCAACAAACTCTGAAATTAACCATGAATAAAAACAATATTGGCAATATACAGAGTTTTCTAAGGCACTTGCCCGCTTGGTTTAAACATACGTTATTTTGTAGTGTATTTTGCATTGCCTTTGGTTCTTATGCAGAGCAGTTTCCCGATAAAAATAAAGCTCCACTTAGAATAGCCTTACCTGACAGGCCATCAATTAATGAAGTTCCCGGAGCGAAATTCCAACTGTTAGTTAATTTCCTCAAAGAATACTGGCAAATTTGGGCGATAGATAATCAACGTGAAATTTCATTTAGTTACATGCCAACAGTTAAAGCATATCAATCCCTAGCCGATGGTAGTGTCGATATTATTGCCGTTACACACTACCAAAAAGCTCAATCAAACTTACTGTTCAGTATTCCGTATGCAAAATGGAAACAGCAGGTTTTTCGACGTATACAGAGTGATAAAAACGATAGAATTAAAATAGGCATACATGCTGACGAACAATCAGAGATAGATTTTCTTGGCGAACATATTCAGCGATCTGATTATCAGGATATTGATGAATTGCTTGATAATTATAAAAAATTTGATGCCTTATATTCAACAAACCCTTGGTTACTTAGAGAAAAACTAAAAGAATATAAGATTAGTGATGCTTTTCATGTAACGAAGAATGAAGCACCTGAAATTTTCTTCCGTTTTGCGGTCAACAAAGATAACAGAGCGTTAATGCATTCCGTTAACGATGGCATAAGGTCTGTGAGTCAACAACAAACTGAGTTATGGAAAAACAAATATTTAGCATTAAATGAAGGAAATATCTCATTAACTTTCGGCGCTTATCTCACTAATTTATCTGTAACTGAAAAAGATTATATTATTGACCATAACCAACTTTATTTTCCTATCCACTCAGATGGTTTTCCACCTTACATTATTACTAGAAACTTCAATCACATTACCGAACGAGGATTTACTATTGATTTATTTAATATTTCAACGTCACGTACTGGCATTGTCTATAAACCGGTATATTTGCAAAATATAAAGCAAGTATTTTCTTATCTCGACCAGCAAAAAATAAACATTCTCCCTCTCGTTGAGCGTAATAAAGAACGAGAAAAAAAGCTCCATTTTTCAGTGCCCTATTTAAAAGCCAGTTACAGTATGGTTTACCGCCATAACGACACTATTATTGATGGTTTAAGTGGCATAGGCAGCAAAAAAATTGCGGTGGTAAACAATTTTAATGTCACTAAGTTATTATTAGAAAAACTCCCCTTTGCAAATTATATGTATTTTGATTCTATGCTTGCCGCCATATCGTCTGTGTCATTGGGCGAGTCTGATGTATTTATTGGCGGCTCTCTAATTTCATCCTATTTAGTGAAAGAAAATCAATTATCTAACTTAACCAGCCAGCCCACTATAAACTTTCATGATAATGCTCAATTTTCTTTCGCGAGTGAATTGGGCAATGATGATGTAATTAGCTTATTAAATCGTACTATTAAAAGTATCTCGGCTAACGATTATGACCGACTATATACAAAATGGAGCAGGTCGGCCTTTCATGATAATGACACCGAGAAAAAAATCGCTGATGCATACCGAAACGTCCGTTATTTCTTTGCCGCGATTATGCTTTTTGGACTGATTATTTTTTGGGTTTATTATCGCCAACTGAGAGTTAGGAACCTTTCACAGCAAAAAATTGAACATGCACTCACAATAGCCGAATCGGCAAAAACAGAAGCAGAAAAATTAGCACAAGCAAAAATCACTTTTCTTGCACGAATGAGCCATGAAATTCGAACCCCGATGAACGGCGTTTTAGGCATGGCAGAAGCGCTCGCATTTACGCCTTTAAATAAAGAACAAAATGATCTACTCGAAACGTTACAAGGCTCTGCAACAAATTTATTGGCTTTATTAAATGATGTACTCGACTTTTCAAAAATGGACGCAGGCAAGTTAACTTTAGAGTCTGTCCCTGTTAATTTTCATTTACTGTGTAAAAACCTTATCAATGGCTTTAACCACATTGAATCCAATAAATCATTAAGTATTAACTTACAAATAGACAGTAGAATAACCCATAGTTATTTATCAGATCCTACGCGTTTAACTCAGGTCCTCAATAACCTGCTTAGTAATGCCATTAAGTTTACTGAGAAAGGGCAAATCGATTTAATCGTCAATATTGTTGAAAGTGATGTTATCAATAACAACACCTACGACACACTTTATTTTAATGTTAAAGATACTGGCATGGGTATCGCTACAAACAAACAAGCTTTCCTCTTTACACCTTTCATCCAGGCAGATGATGACATTACAAGAAAATATGGCGGGACAGGTCTCGGATTAAGCATTTGCCAAGAGATAATTACGGCTATGGGCAGTGAGATTAAAATTAAGTCATCGCTCAATCAAGGCAGCTCCTTCCATTTTACTTTAAAATTGAAACAATCAAATATAGAGAGTTCTAGTGATAATCGTCGTAGTGCCACGCGCTCAATTAATGCTGCTGACGATGATCGCTTTAAAAATATTCGCGTGCTTATCGCTGAAGACAATTTAGTAAATGTTAAGGTACTCAGTGCACAGCTTGAACGTTTAAATATTAATGCTGATATTGCTTACGACGGTAAGGAAGCATTATATTTACATGACAAACAGGCCTATGACATTATTATTTCTGATTGTCATATGCCAAACATTGATGGTTTTGAGCTCGCTCAAACACTGACAAACAAAGCTCAAGCACGCCCTCTTTGGCTAATTGCCGTAACCGCGGATGCGTTAAGTGGCGCGGCAGAAAAGTGCACCGCCGCAGGTTTTGATGACTACATGGCCAAACCTTGCCCACAAGAAGAGATAACAAATAAACTTAATAATGCCTACCGTCAGTTATTAAAAAGACAACATCAAAATAAATTAACTGAGCAACGATTTACCCTTTTTAACGTAGACATGCTGCTAAAAAATAATGAGAACGATATTGAATTGAGTAAGAATGTTGGCAAACTCTTTATTGCCTCATGGCAAAAAGAAAAACAACAATGGTTAAGCGCAACCCAAAAACCCGACCATAAATATATACAAGCACTTGCTCATAAACTTAAGGGAAGCACGCGTTATTTTGCCCACGAGAAAATAGCTCAAATAATAAATAAAGTTAGCCAGCAAGCACATGCTCAAAATAATAACGAAATAAAAACATCTGCTACCCAGTTATATCTGCAGCTTGATTTATTAGCCGATGAAATTAACACTTGGTTATTATCAGTATCGTCTTGATGCCTTTGGTGGGTATTATCAATTTCCATAATGCCCCCTATGATAGCCTCAATCTCTTTAACTACTTTTTGTGAAAAACTTCAATCGCTTTAACCAATCATGATGAATTGTTTTTATCATTTTATTAAATCAAGTTATTCAATCATACTCACTCCACTTAACCGATTCTATCAAATTAAAGAGAGCGACTATGTTTACCAATAAAGAAACCCAGCAAGTCCCGAACACTACTTTTCCAATCATTACCTCTGAAGGTTGGGCAAGTCGAAATAGTGATGAAATTTTTTCCAATAAAACTGTTGTGGTTTTCTCATTACCCGGCGCATTCACACCAACGTGTTCATCATCACATTTACCACGATACAACGAACTTTCAGCAAAATTTGCAGCCAATGGCGTTGATGAAATTATTTGTATCTCCGTTAACGATACCTTTGTGATGAATGCATGGGCGCAAGCACAAGACGCTGACAATATTAGCTTTATTCCTGACGGAAATGGTGACTTCACTGAAGCCATGGGCTTGTTAGTTGATAAAAAAGAAATTGGTTTTGGCAAGCGTAGCTGGCGCTATTCGATGTTAGTTAAAAATGGTGTTATTGAAAAAATGTTCATTGAACCTGACTTACCAGGCGACCCTTTTGAAGTATCTGATGCAGATACGATGTTAGCCTACATTAATGCTGATGCTGTTCAATCTCAAGAAATAACAATTTTTAGTAAGCCTGATTGTCCCTTTTGTAAAAAAGCTAAAGCGCTATTAACCAGCCAAGGTTTAACATTTGAAGAATTAACTGTGGGTACCGATGTAAATACATCAATGTTCCGTGCGATTACTAATTCAGACACAGTTCCACAAGTCTTTATTGATGGTAAAAATATTGGTGGCAGCGAAGATTTAGACGCCTACTTTAGTTAAGTTGTTGAGATAAATATCAAACACTCGCCCCCAAAGTTCAGATGATTAAGAATAAATGCCGATTGAATTATTTTCAACGGCATTTTTATTTTTAATAAGCTACTTCAAAAACAATCTGCTAAAATATCAACATACTTTGTAGATAGAAATAATAGTGCTGATATAAGATATGGACAACCAACCTTTTAACCCTTTACACGGTGTCACTTTAAAAGCTCTCGTAACCGATCTCGTTGAATACTTTGGTTATCCCGCTCTTGGTCAACAAATAAAAATAAAATGTTTCACTGATAATCCCAGTATCAAATCAACCTTAAAATTTTTACGGAAAACCCCTTGGGCACGTGAAAAGGTTGAAGCGTTATATGTAAAGAACTTACATAAAATTCATACATCTAGTTCTGAAAGCTAACGATAACAAAAGTAGTACTACTCAAATAGTAAGCTATGCATACATATTTTAAAATTTAGTGCTTAGCTTATAGCGCAATAAACTAATCGTTCAAATCAAAATCTGTCACACTGACTTCATAATTATCTTTTTTGGAGTCAGCCATGAAACCCATTCATCACTATATTTTAACTTGGCAATGCCCTGACACTTCAGGCGTATTAGCTAAAGTTTCTCAAAGCCTTTTTCAACATGGCGCCTTTATTACTGAAACCTCACAGTATAGCGATCCTTACACCGAAATATTTTTTTCGCGCATCGCCTTCGATGACAGAAACTTGAATGTTTCAATCGCCGAGTTCCGGCAAGCAATCACCGAATTAGCTCAACCTCTTGCTATGGACTTTCAACTAAGAGAACGCGATAACTTTCCTAATGTTGTTATCGCCGTATCTAAGGATGATCATTGTTTGGTGTCTTTGTTAACCAAGGCAAAAGCGGGCGTTTTACCTATTAATGTTGTCGCTGTTATTTCAAACCATCAAGACTGTGAATCATTGGTTGACTGGCATAACGTTCCTTTTCATTATTTACCTATTTCATCTGCCACGAAAGCACAACAGGAAAATAAAATACAAGCGGTACTTACAGGCTATAAAACTGATTTATTAGTCCTAGCCCGATATATGCAAATTTTATCAAATGATTTTTGTCAGCATTGGCAAGGCCGAGCTATTAATATTCATCATTCGTTTTTACCGAGTTTTAAAGGCGCAAAACCTTACCATCAAGCTCATCAGCGTGGCGTAAAAGTTATTGGTGCAACTGCGCATTATGTAACAAGTGACTTAGACGAAGGTCCTATCATTGTTCAAGAAGTCAAAGCCATCAACCATAGCCTTACCATTGAGCAAATGGTCCATAGTGGTCATGACATAGAAGCTACAGCATTGTCTCATGCCGTTAGAGTACATGCCGAACAACGTGTTTGCTTAAATCAAGGAAAAACGGTTATTTTACTTTAGTCGTTAATTTTAAATAATATCCTCTTTGGCCTATTAAGCAGAGTAACTTTGACGTGATTTGAAGCACCAAATTCACCGAGTGCTTTGCTGTTTTCATTGTCTATTTCTGCTACATTTACATTATTATTCAAGTCAGACATAATTCTTCATGATCGAATACAAAATTTCCCCTGAAAATCTAAATAGCCACTTATTTTCTGTCGAGCTTTGCTTTGCCACACAAATTGGTAAGACCTACCATCTATCATTACCTGCATGGTTACCTGGTAGCTATATGATACGTGACTTCGCCAAAAACATTATTGAAATTGTTGCTCATAATGGTTGTCAAGAAACCGCTCAAAATATAGCGAGCATTCCCCTAAATAAAACCGACAAACAGACTTGGCAGTTTATCGCTACCAGTAGCTTTACGGTTATAAAGTACCAAATATTTGCTTTCGATTTATCAGTACGTACCGCTTATTTAGACAGTGAACGTGGTTTTTTCAATGGCAGTTCAACATTTTTGCAAGTGCAAGAGTTGCCGAATGAAAAGTGTAAGCTATCGATTTTACTTTCTGAACGGTTAATAGAATCTTCGCCAGATAAACTCATTAATTGGCGTGTCGCCACGGGCTTATCTCGCGCAAATGATACTGAAAAATACCAATTTGGACATTATCTTGCCAACGATTATCAAGAACTTATCGACTGCCCTGTCGCCATTGGTGACTTTGATGCTTTCGAATTTGTCGTTGAAGGGGTTGTTCATCATTTAGTTTTTACAAGTCGGCATTTTGGCGACCGAGAACGTCTAAAAACTGATATCGCTAAACTTTGCCAACACCATATTAACTTGTTTGGTGAAGCTCCTTTCAAAGAGTATTGGTTTATTACGCATTTGTTAGGCAGCGGTTTTGGTGGGCTTGAACATAAAAACTCAACCATTTTACAAGCAAGTCGTTTCGATTTACCCAACTCCAATAAACCCGAAGAAACCAGCGAGAATTATCAAACTTTCTTAAGTTTATGTTCGCACGAATATTTTCATGCTTGGAATGTTTGCCGTATAAAGCCAAAAGAATTTCATCCGTATAATTTACAAAACGAAGTACACACTCGGCAATTATGGGCCTATGAAGGTATTACCTCTTATTATGATGATTTTTCATTATTTCGCACCGGATTAATTAGCTTCGAAGACTATTTAAAGCAATTATCTAAAACAGCAACTCGAGTGTACCGCGGGCAAGGTGAACTAAAACAGAGTGTCACAGATTCCAGCTTCGATACTTGGACCAAGTTTTATCAACAAGGCCCCGATGCTGTTAACAACATTGTCAGTTATTACACTAAAGGCTCTTTAATCGCGCTGTGGTTAGACTTAACTATTCGCGATAAATCGGCAGGTATTTATAGTTTAGATACATTAATGCGTGAATTGTGGATACACTTTGGCAGAACAAGTATCGGGACGAGCGAAGAAGACTTTATAAATATTGCCAATATTCTCTGTAATGATGATATTACCGAACCTTTTCTAGCTTTACTCAATAATGCCCAGCGAGTCGATTTAGCCCCATTGCTTAGTCAAGTTGGCATTGCCTTTACGGCACAAAAATATAAACAACTTAATAGTTTAGAAACAACAGATAGCAATGTGTATTCACCTTTTTTCGGCGCACAATATAAAGAACAATCTCTAGGGGTTAAAATTACGCAAGTAATAGAACACTCTCCAGCAGCGAATGCAGGTTTAGCGGTAAACGACATTTTAATATCAGTTAATAATATAAAAATTAACGAGAAATCACTGCAGCAACTTGCTGATCATTTACCAGAAAGTACTCCGGTAACCTGTCATTATTTTCGTGACGACCAATTAATTACCAGCCAAGTTATCTTTATTGATTCACCGCTAACGGCAATTGGCATTAAGGAAGTAGATAGTACGCTTAGTGAGAAATGGCGCTGTAAAAGTTAACTGTAAATTTTTTGCCACGAAAAGGTGAAAAATTCCCCTTATTTAAAAGCAAATAAACTAGTAACAAAAGTTACTTTATGTAAAAGTTGTTCCAATGCTTTTATAAATAGATTAAACAGGAATTTATTATGATCAAAATGAAACGAATCCATCACGTAGCGTATCGCTGCGTTGATGCAAAAGAGACTGTTGATTGGTACAAAGAACATTTAAACATGGACCTAACAGTAGCTATTGCTGAAAACGAAGTACCGTCTACTAAAGCACCCGATCCTTATATGCATATCTTTTTAGATGCTGGTATGGGCAATGTACTCGCATTCTTTGAGATCCCGAACTCACCCAAAATGGGCCGCGACGAAAACACGCCGACATGGGTACAACATATAGCATTAGAAGTAGCAGATGTTGAGGCACTTGTTGAAGCAAAAGAAGAATTACAAAGCAAGGGGGTTGATGTATTAGGCCCAGTTAATCACGGTGTATTTAAATCTATATATTTCTTCGACCCAAGTGGCCATCGTTTGGAATTAGCCGCCAATACAGGAACAGTAGAACAAATGGCAGAGTTGAAAAGTGTTGCTCTATTGATGGTGGAAGAATGGGCAGAAACCAAAGTTGCTCCAAAACACGCGGCTTGGTTACACACAAAAGACTAAGTTTTCCATCGTATATACCTACATATAAAATGAATAAAACCAGGCATAATAATTCATATGTTGCCTGGTCTCTTTACTTCTTTATTGATCTATTATGACTCGCAATAATTAAAATCCATGATTTAAATAGGATAAATCATTCATTGTGAATGATGAGAGGTATAAAGCCATACTATTAAAAATAATCCGATATTTAGTCACTCGCTTAGAACACACCATATTTGATTAGTCTGCATAAATAATAACTTTCTATTACTTTTTCTTTTTAATGGCGAATAAATACCGGCTTAAAACGAAAGATTTCGTATATAAAGCAAGCGAATCATCGTAATCTATATGCGACAAATATTGTAAGACATTAACCATTAATATGCTTTATTCTTACCATTCATTAACTTTAAATAAATAAATTACCTGATAAAAATCAAACAGATAAGCTATGAGTGACAATATAATGTAAATAAATATGTATTTATAACTTGCGGCTTTTCTCAACTCAGGTAAAGTATTGTCCAGCTACTTTGTAGCCAAATAACAATATGGATTGAATTGCACGGAAAGCATTTAAACATTCACTTAGTAGAATGTTACCTTTGAAGAATATGGATGGTTACTTTACTATCAGGATGATTGTTGATATTTAGGTCAGTAGACCAATACGGACAGACATAAAAAGTGTCATGAAGACCGATAAAAATAAAAAAATTAAGTATTTAACGCAACATAAAAAATAATAATACGTTAGAACTTAAAGGGAACTGCTAATAGGTTAGGATAACCACTTAAAGTTTTATGAAAACGATGACTTGTTCATCGTTTTTTTATGCCTGAAAATTAATCATTAAAACCCTGTCGCGGTTTCCCACAATATAACGTAAAATACAACTATTGAACTTATAAACGAAATTATTTTATGTCTCGTACCAAAAAATCTAGAAAACAAGGCGTTGGCTCTATTGGCGCAGTAAAAGATGACAAGAAAAAAGCATTAGTTCCTGTTGATAGAAAACCAAAGAAAAAATCGGGGAAACAAGCAGGAAATCGTCAAAAAGAAGCTTTTGATTCAGGCAAAGAATCACACACAAAAGCAGAGAAGAAAGACCCTCGTATTGGTAGTAAAAAACCGATTGATCTGGGCGTGCCAACAAAAACTCCTGAGCAACCTTTCAAAGCTAAAAAGAAAGCGAAGGTTGATAGCTCTCCAATAGCGGCTATTCGTGTTGTAGAAGCTGACACTGCTTTAGAAGACGAATTATTGGCTATTGAAGAAGATAGTCGATTACAAAATATTCTTGCTCAACAAGAAGAAGATATTTCGTTGAACAATGAAGACGTTGATTACTTTAATGAAAAAATGGAACGTCATCAACAATTACGAGAATTACTCGGCTTAGATGATGAAGAAGATGAATCGCCTGAAAATTCTGGTAAAACAAAGTCTGAAGATGATCTTTGGGACAAGTTTGATAATAGCGACCTGTCAGAATTCGAGTAAGGTTTCCTCATGTTTTCAAACCCTTTGATTTATATAATTGCTGGCGGAGTAATTATTGCTGCGCTTGCTTTTTATGCCGCTAAATTATTGACCCAACTTAAGCAGCAAACAGCAGAAAGAGAACAAGCAGCTCAAGAGCGAAAAATTGCTCTAGCAAAACACGACAGTAAAATTCTCAATAGTGTCGTGATAATTTCTCACGCAATGAAAGAAGAGCAATGCGATATCGCTGAAGGCTGTTGGCGCTTGAGTGTATTGCTAGATTCTTTAAAACTCAGTGAAAATTTGTCGCAAGAATTCCCTGCTATATTTGAACTTTATAATGCAATCAAACATATGCCTATTCTTGAAGAAAGAAAAAAACTTGCTAAAAACGAACGTATGAAACTCGATTTTGAACGTATGAAAGCAGAAACCAATTTGTCGTTAAAGGTAAAAGCTGATGTAGAATTATTACATCAATATGCACAAGAACGCATCAGTATGCTGGCCAGTTAATACCCATTACAGTTAATTTCATGAGATAACCTTTTTAGAATACTTGCGCTTTGTTGCGCTCGATCAATACCCTTACTATTTGCATTGTTATACTGCCACTTAGAATATAAGTAATCGCTAATTCGGTAAATAACAATGCAAGCAAATCAATTTTTCGACCCTAAATTACTGTCTAAATATAATACTAGTGGCCCTAGATATACCTCTTATCCTACGGCATTAGAGTTTCATGATGAGTTTTCTGAACAAGACTTTATAAAAGCAGTAAAAGATTCACCGAACCGTGAATTGTCTTTGTATGTTCATATTCCGTTTTGCCATAGCCTTTGTTATTACTGCGGTTGTAATAAGGTAATTACTCGTCATCGCAATAAAGCTGATACTTATTTAGAGTTTTTGGCAGAAGAGATCAGTTCACGCGCAGAGTTATTTACAGACTACACCGTTAAACAACTCCATTGGGGCGGCGGTACGCCAAGCTTTTTAACACATACCCAAATCACAAAATTAGTCTCTTTATTAAAAGAAAAATTCACCTTTGCTGATCACGTAGAAATGAGCATTGAGATCGACCCACGTGAAATTGAAATGAATCTTGCAGAGCACTTATTTGATCTTGGTTTTAACCGCTTAAGCATTGGCGTACAAGACATCGACCAAAAAGTTCAAGAAACCATTAATCGCGTGCAATCAACTGAGTTTATTAGTGACTTTATAGCGCATGCCAAACAAGTGGGTTTCAACTCAATTAATATTGACTTAATCTACGGTTTGCCTCATCAAACTATAGAAACATTTACTAAAACACTTAACAAAGCACATGAAATGGATGTTGATCGCATTTCATTATTTAGCTATGCACATATACCTAGCCGTTTTGCGGCACAACGTAAATTGCGTGATGAATGGTTGCCAAGCGTACAAGAAAAGTTTGCTTTAATGAAACTTGCTATCGAAAAGCTTTGTGGTTTTGGTTACGATTTTATCGGTATGGACCACTTTGCTAAGCCAAACGATGAGCTTTCAATTGCTCAAAAAGATGGCACATTACATCGCAACTTCCAAGGTTACACCACCAAAGGTGGCTGCGACTTATTAGGTTTAGGTGTTTCATCGATTAGTAATATTGGCACTTCTTTCAGCCAAAATGTTAAAGAATTACAAGACTATTATAAGGCGATTGATACAAAGAAGAATGCACAAGTGAAAGGCGTAAGTTTATCAATAGACGACGTCATTCGTGGTGAAGTGATTCGAGAATTAATGTGTAATTTGTATCTTGATAAGAAAACAATAAGCGAAAAGTATGACATTGACTTCGCAGAATACTTCGCAGAAGATTTACCCATGTTACGTACATTTATTAATGACGGTCTAGTAGAAGACAATATCGGCTTTATTAAGGTTGACCAAAAAGCGCGTTTATTAATTCGTAATATTTGTATGAGTTTTGATGCTTATATGAAACAGCATCTGAACCAGCAACGTTTTTCACGCGTCATTTAAGTCTTTGTTGGGCATGTAAATACAGTTTCATCTTTTTAGTCATTCCATGTAAAGATGAAGCTGTTCAATCTATTACCCCTAAACTGAAATTCTGCGCTGAACTCGTAATCATAAGTTCAGTGCCCTTTCCTGTGACAACTTCTTTTGCTATGTCTGCCCATTGATAATAAATATTTCGATGTATTTTGGCGAGTAAATTTCGGCGCACTAATATATATAACTCACCGTGGGCATTTATCGTTATCGGATGAGTTTCATCAAGCACGAACTCGTCATCTAAATTGGTGCATACTGTCATTATCGATTTATTTTCATCTTGCCAAGCCCACTGTGTTAGAACAAACGGCGCGTCTTCCACAGTAATTTTGACTTTTTCAACAGGCGTGACTAAAAAGTATTCATCGCGATCATCTTCAACTTCTCGTAATAATACCGAAGCAAATAATTTAACTAACGACAATCGCTTAAAAACGGTGCCACCATAAAACCAATCTCCGTTATTTTTAATTCGCAAATCAATTTCACCACAATATGGAGGGCTCCATGATTCTATAGGAGGTAATGTTTTCGCCTTTCCTTCAGTTAACTTATTTAATTGTTTAGAAATATTTTCTAATGACATTTATAGCGCCAAATTATGTGTCGAATAATGAGTATAATACCTTAGGTAAAAATACGGTATGAGTGTTTACACAATATACCGATAATCATGATGTGAAGTGTGTATAAATCACCAAAACATAAACCACGTGATATAAATTGAATCAAAATCGAAAATTTTTCTTGTCAATCTACATATAAATGCAATATACTCTCCGCGCCTTACCACAAGGCGTTTTAAGTAAGTTCAGTGGTGGCTATAGCTCAGTTGGTAGAGCCCCGGATTGTGATTCCGGTTGTCGAGGGTTCAA
>Ga0209292_1001556_pt1 | contig 27874 bp, 19 predicted proteins | sample GOMGulsemesocosm_2_FD_184634 | JGI IMG/M metagenome (GOLD analysis project Ga0209292, IMG submission 184634) | Methane-oxidizing microbial communities from mesocosms in the Gulf of Mexico - GOM9C Gulf of Mexico (SPAdes) (version 2) | ecosystem: Environmental > Aquatic > Marine > Cold seeps... | reverse complement strand
CTGATAAGCCAATTACTAAAAAACCTCTTGAGGTTCGTATGGGTAAAGGTAAGGGTTCAGTAGAATATTGGGTTTGCCAAATTCTTCCTGGTCGTGTTCTTTATGAAATGGAAGGTGTTTCTGAAGAAATCGCGCGTGAAGCTTTTGCTTTAGCCGCTTCTAAACTACCATTCAAAACTACCTTCGTAACTAGGACGGCATTGTAATGAAAGTTAGTGAACTTAAAGCAAAAAGCATTGAAGAGCTTAACGCTGAATTACTAGAACTTCTTCGCGAGCAGTTTAACTACCGCATGCAAGCAAGCACTGGTCAATTAGCACAAACTCATTTGCTAAGAATCGTACGTCGCAATATTGCACGTGTTAAGACTATCATCACTGAAAAGGCAGGTAAGTAATGAGCGAAGCTAAAATCCGCACACTACAAGGCGTTGTTATCAGTAACAAGATGGATAAGTCTATCGTTGTAATGATCGAACGTCGCGTTAAGCATCCTATGTACGGTAAATACATCACGCGTTCAACTAAGTTGAAAGCACATGATGAAGCTAACGTATGTAACGAAGGCGATATCGTAACTATTACTGAAGTTGCACCAATTTCTAAGTCTAAGAACTGGAAATTAGTTGACGTTATAGTTAAAGCTTAATTAGTATTTATACTTAATTAACTTTTAAATAGTTACCAAAAGACCTTAACATTCATTTGTTAAGGTCTTTTTTTATGTCTGAAATACAATAAAATAGATTGTGATCATATCTAGGTATAAAGCTAAGTCTTCTTATAAAGAGACGTGGAAATTAGTTGAGGTTATTGTTAAAGCTTAATTAGTATTTATACTTAATTAACTTTTAAATAGTTACCAAAAGACCTTAACATTCATTTGTTAAGGTCTTTTTTATGTCTGAATAAAAATAAAGAGGTTGTGATCATATCTAGCTATAAAGCTAGTTGACGATATAGTTAAAGCCTATGCCTAATAAATAGGTATTTATCTACTCAATTAATCCCCTCTACTCATTTGAACCCATCTACTCATTAAGCTAAGATAGTTTTTCACCCACCTCGAGAGTAATACCATGAAAACTATAGCATTAGTAACTTCTGCTTTATGTATTGTTAGCTGTGCATTCACTTATGCCGCAAGTAATAAAGCTCATACATATGATAAAAATGTTCAAGCAGCAATGCCTGAGCTAATGAAACTGTATAAAGACTTGCATCAAAGCCCTGAGCTTTCGAGTGTTGAATTTAAAACGGCAAAAAAATTAGCAAAAGCAGCACGAGCATTGGGATTTGAAGTCACTGAAAATGTGGGTGAAACGGGGGTTGTTGCGGTATTGAAAAATGGTGAAGGCCCTACGGTATTGATTCGAGCCGATATGGATGCGTTACCAGTAAAGGAGCAAACCGGCTTAGCCTTTGCCTCTAAAGTTACTACCACTACCGAAGAGGGCCAACAAGCCCATGTAATGCATGCCTGTGCGCACGATACTCATATGACTAGCTGGGTTGGTACAGCAAAATTACTCAGTGAAAATAAAAGTAATTGGTCTGGTACTCTCGTAATGATTTTACAGCCCGCTGAAGAGCGTGGTAGGGGGGCAAAGGATATGATTGCCGACGGTTTATATAAACGTTTCCCAAAACCTGATTATGCCTTGGCTTTTCATAACTCTGCCAGTTTAAAAGCGGGTGTTATTGGCTATACTCCAGGCTTTACCTTTGCCAATGTCGATAGTGTAAATATCCTGGTTAAAGGGGTTGGTGGTCATGGCGCTTACCCTCACGCAACAAAAGATCCTATTGTGTTGGGCTCTCGTATTGTTGGCGCTTTACAAACCTTAGTTAGTCGGGAATTAAACCCTCAAGACCCTGCAGTTGTCACTGTCGGCAGCTTTCAAGCTGGCACTAAGCACAATATAATATCTGATCAGGCGTTACTATTATTAACCGTGCGTAGTTATTCAGATGAAACACGTCAGACTCTATTAGATGGCATAGCTAGAATAGCGAAAGGAGAAGGCATTGCTATGGGTTTACCTGCTCAGTTGTTACCGGTGGTTACAGTTAAAGATGAATTTACACCGGCAACGTATAATGAACCTGATTTTACTAAAGAAATGGCACGTTTATTTGCTACTGAATTGGGTAAAGAACGTGTGGTTGAGGTACCAGCAGTGATGGCTGGCGAAGACTTTGGTCGTTACTACAAAGCAGATAAAACGATTAAGAGCATGATATTTTGGGTAGGTGGTGTACCGCATGATAAGTGGGCATCAGCACAAAAAACGGGCGAGGGATTACCATCTCTACACAGTCCATTTTGGGCACCTGATGCTCAAAGGGTTATTAGTACGGCAACACAAGCAATGAACAGCGCAGTATTAAGCATATTAGCTAAATAGTTCATCGCGATAATAAAGGAGCGACTAATTTAATCAATTAGTCGCTCAATTTACCTAAGAGTATTAAGGGAAGCATAGTTTCAAACAACCGACTTAACGACTTTAATATTTAATCTTTTAGCAATACGGTTCAAGTTAGCTCTATCTGTAGATAGTCGTCTTGCCGCCGCCGCCCAATTACTGCCTTCTTCTTTAAGTACTCGGCTGATTAATTGCCGTTGAAAGTTATCGGTATCGGCTTTTAAGTTCAAATGATCTTGCTTATCTAAGATAGAAACTAGGCCATTAACCTCAGTTGGTTTGTTAGAACTATCGACACCAACAGAGTTTAATAAGCCACAATCCTCTTGCTCGATAGAGATAATTACTTTATTAGGTTGCCGTGCTCTCGCTTTAAGCGTCGCTCGACTAACAACATGCTCTAATTCTCGAACATTACCCGGCCAGTTATATTGTGTTAAATGCGCTATAGCTTGCTCTGTGATTCTCAGCTGACTAATACCAAGCTTACGTCGAGTTTGCTCAACAAAATATCCCGTTAATAATTGCACATCACCTGCTCTTTCATAAAGTCTGGGAACTCTAATTGGATACACACTTAATCGATGATATAAATCAGCGCGAAAGCGTCCTTCTCCTACCTCTTCTTTTAAGTCTCTGTTCGTTGCAGCAACAATGCGAACATTTACTTCTTCCACGTTATCTTGCCCTACAGGCTGTATTTCATTATTTTGAATGGCTCGCAAAATTTTACTTTGTGCACCAAGGGGTAACTCCCCTATTTCATCTAAAAATAAGGTGCCACCATCAGCCAAAGAAAACTTTCCCGCTCGGTTTCTATCAGCGCCAGTAAATGCGCCTTTTATGTGTCCAAAAAGTTCACTCTCGATTAAATTTTCAGGTAAGGCTGCACAGTTAACATAAACCATAGGACCATGATGCCGCAGTGATTTTTGATGTAAGGTTCGCGCAACTAACTCTTTACCCACGCCTGTTTCACCATAAATTAAAATATTGAAATCAGAAGAGGCAACTATATCTAATTCCTGTTTGAGTTGTGACATGATAGGGCTATCACCTATGAGTTCGCCGCCATCTCGCTTCCACGCTTCTTCAGTTAATTCGGCCACCACCCGCTGAGAATGATCGGCTCTACTTTCAAGTTGCTCAAGTAAAAAGGCGGTATTGAGTGTTGCAGCTGCTATAGCTGAAATAACCTCTAACGTACGTACTTCAATGTCTTCAAAATCATGAGGCGTTAGGCTATCAATTGTTAATAAGCCAAGCAAATTGTCATCATAATAAAGAGGTAAGCCCATACACGAATGTACAGGTAAATCGCCCGCACGATCATTGAGTAGGCCATCATAAGGATCCGGTAAAGGTGAATCGGCAGCAAAGCGAATCGGTGATTTAGACTGACATAAAGCTAGAAATCGAGGGTGCTCTTGGATATAAAATCGTCGTCCTAATGTATCTCTACTAAGCCCTTGTAAGGCTATGGGTTTAAGTACATCACCATGATATGAAAGTAAAGCAACCGCATCACAAGCAATTGTCTTTCTAACGGTATCGAGTAATCGGTCGAAACGATCTTTGGAGTTTAAACTCGTTGCAAGATCGAGTGCCAGTTCAATAATTGCCGTTGATGATATTTGTTTCATTGCAGAACTCGCAGTTGATAATTCTTGTTAAGAAGGTGTACGCCCCTTAAAAGTAACACACTAGAGTCAAAATGACTACATTATAAAGGAGTCCTTTTGACTACAAAAAACAACATAAAAGACATAACACATTGAATTTTAAAGACAATAAACAATGGCACTTACTTTGCAATATATCAAAGTAACTAAACCATAATCATTAAGTATTCGATATGTACTCACAGTTTTTCATTGCTCGCCAACTCCCTAATATAGAAAACGCATTGGGATTTCAAAAATGTTTAGTGATAGGTAATTACCTAATGCTGCTGTCTTTGTTGATCGTGGCTTCTTGTGTTTTTATCACGTTTGCCTATGACCAACATTTTAATATTTCAGTGCAGGTCTCCGCTCATATCGCCACTATTGTTTTTGCTGGTTTTCTTAAAATTGGCTATGTATTGCGCTGTGTTGCTTTACATGGTTTTGGAAAAAGGAACTTTTAATATGTTACAAATTCAAGACTCAGAAATTTCCCAATTAAGCCATGATGCTCAAGCCAATGATGCATTGACTTATATAGCACAACACCCGGTTTTAGATCTGCCATTTAGGAGCTACTTTCTGCTTGCGGTTATTTCCTCTATGTCGGCCCTTGGCATCTGGGCCGGTTATTTAAATGGCTTATTCAGTTTTTCACAAAGCGCGATTAGCCCATTAGCTTGGCATATTCATGAAATGATATTTGGCTTTGGTGCAACGGTTGCCGTTGGCTTCATCCTCACCGCTGCGCAAACTTGGACCGGTCAACCAAGTATTAAGGGCTTACCTGTACTCGCGTTTATTGCACTGTGGTTACTGGTGAGAGTTGCTTTATTGGTTAACTTACCCAGCACTGTTATTGTCGCAATGATCTTACAGAGCGCTTGGTGGCTTGGTTCTATCATTGTCTTCACACGCTTAGTGCTAAAAAGTAGCAACCGTCGAAATTACCTATTCATTCCTTTGTTATCGGTTTTAATGCTACTCAACATAGCTTTGCTGGTGCTAGATTTTAATGGCTACCATGAGCTCAGTCGTCATATCGCCAGGACTTGCGTATTAATGTTTTGTTTACTGATGGGGATATTAGGAGGCCGCGTGATCCCGTTTTTTACAGTGTCAGGTGCAAAGCTTGAACCGATAAAAGCGCCAAGCTGGCTTACGCCCCTTTTAACAACGGTATCTATTTTAGGTGTATTAGCCTTTTTCAGTTCAGCCTTTATTACCCTGGCATTTAGCCCATCAATATTAATGATAGTGTCTGGCTTACTACATCTTATCAGGCAAGGTTATTGGCGCAGCTTTGCTACCCTAAATATTGCATTATTATGGTCTTTGCATCTTGCTTACTTCTCTCTCGGTCTAGGCCTTATCTTACTTGGCTTAAGTTATTTCCAAGCACAAAGCATTGAGTATTTTGGTGTCGCCATTAGCTTTTCCGATGCACTGCATTTGATCACTATAGCAGCCATGGCTTTGATGATTTTTGCCATGATGTCTCGAGTATCTTTGGGGCACACTGGCCGCGCATTAACACCGAGTAAAGAAGTCCCTTGGGTATTTTTATTCATTGTCTTTTGTGCCTTTAGCCGTGCCTTGCTACCAACTTTAACGCTACAGCCTTTACTTGCTTGGAATATCAGCGCGTTAGCTTGGTTAATTGCTGGGCTTTTCTTTTTAAAAGTGTACTTGCCCATTTTAACCACTAAAAAAATAGTGACGTCATTCAGCGCTAGATAATTCAACTCAGTGCAAGACTGTACCGTAAAAAATCGCGTAATAAGCACTACATATTAATTTTAAGAGCTACTCGATAATTTAATCGAGTAGTCATTTTTCACCTCAGTTTACCTTAGGAGTAATCATGTTAACTGATAAACACATCGACATTATTAAGAGTACTATTCCCCTGCTAGAAAACGCAGGTCCTGCGTTAACAGGACATTTTTATCAGCGCCTGTTCAGCCACAATCCCGAGCTACAGGACATTTTCAATATGGCAAACCAGCACTCAGGCAGACAGCAAGTTGCTTTATTTGAGGCTATTGCCGCTTACGCTAAAAATATTGAAAATCTAGCCGTGTTAACCACAGCAGTTGAACGTATTGCCCAAAAACATACCAGCTTCAATATCAAAGCCCCACATTACGCCATTGTTGGACACCACCTTATTGAGACATTACGAGAATTAGCGAGTGAAGCATTTACGGCTGACGTTGAGGAAGCGTGGACTGCAGCCTATCAATTTTTAGCACAAATATTTATCAATAGAGAAGCAGAGTTATACCAAGAACGCGCTAATACCTTAGGCGGCTGGCGTGACGCTAGGACATTTACCCTAGTAGAGAAAATAGTGGAGTCTGAGTTAGTCACTAGCTTTATTTTTATGCCAATTGATGACAAACCGCTTATAGGGTTTAAGGCAGGACAATATTTAGGTATTGAAGTGTCAGATCCAAACCGCGACTTTAAAGAAATACGTCAGTACTCATTATCTGATAAGGCTAATAACGAAACCTATCGAATTTCAGTCAAGCGTGAAGTGGGTAAAGTACCCGGTATCGTCTCTAACTATTTACATGATGAGATACATATTGGCGATGAGATTGAATTATACGCGCCAGCAGGTGATTTTTTCTTTACTGACCGCCAAGCCCCTGTAGTATTAATCTCGGCCGGAGTCGGCATTACACCTATGCAAGCTATGATAGAAACATTAGCACATCAAGGTTTTAACAATTCAGTACAATATTTACATGCCTGTGAAAACAGTGAGCAACACTCATTCTCATCAAGAACGACGAGTCTTATTAAAGATAATAATTGGCAACAAGTTATCTGGTATCGTGATGAAGAAAATGAACAAGAGCATATTCATCATGGAATGATAGATTTAACCAAAGTGGACTTACCTATTGCACAAGGTGACTTCTATCTTTGTGGCCCTATTGCGTTCATGCAGTTTGCTAAACAACAATTATTGAATTTAGGAGTAGAGAAAAAGAACATCCATTATGAAGTATTCGGTCCTCATGCCGATTTATAATGGGCGTTAGTACTTAACGTTTGTCCACTAAATTATTAATAGAAATAATTACAAAATAACGGCTTCCTAAATAAGGAAACCGTTATTAGTATTCTTGGGCAAGTAATCTGCATTAGCATGACATAAAAGTGACTAGGTTAACCCAGAAAGAATGTTCTTAGCTCAGCTATTGTCGGCTGCGATCTAAATATTAGACTACCGTTAATAAGAATATTAGGGGAATGACGAATATGATTGGATTCAACTAAAGTAGCATTATCTTCAATATAGGCAACACTATAATCAATCCCCACATCGTCGAGTTTTCGCTTAAGATTAGGCAAACCAGAATCGGTCTGCGTTACTAGAAGTTGTACATCCATTGTTATCTCCAGTTTTAAATTTATTTACTGCCAGATTAAGTATAGCTAGGTATTTTTATTTAAAAAGTTTAGCAATTAAATTATTTCGGCACTTCTTAAATAATACAGCACCTCTGCCTTTTGAAGTCCAACCTTTTTGATTACATAATTTATATGGCTTCGCTTACCTGACCACAAACGGCATGGTTATATTTATTAAAATATCACAGCATTGAAGTACTACAATCTATTGTTTGGTGAAAACATGAAATTACATACCAAAAATCTCTTTATATCGAAGAGAATACGCAAAACAAAACTAACCACCACATGAAATAATGACCTTATGTACATCATTGTTAATGACTGAGCTTTTCAGTACACATTTACAATATAACTTGAGAGAATTTCATGACCCAATTAACTAAAAATACAACACCACCACTTAGCTTAATTTACTTAGATGCTAATGCCACGACTCAAGTTTTACCACAAGCCGCCACGGCAGCGTTAGCTACGATGGAGACACTTTTTGGTAATCCGAGTAGTAGTCATGTTACCGGGCTTCAAGCGAAGCAAATAATGGATAAAACAAGGCAACAAGGAAAAGCTATCCTTGGCGCAGGAAAGGGTAAAATTATTTTTACCAGTGGCGCTACCGAAGGTATTCAAACTGCTATTTTGTCTGGGTTACTTCATGCTAAAAAGACACTTGATAGCACTAAAAGCTATTCTATTTTGTACGGCGCAACAGAGCATAAAGCAGTACCTGAATCACTAAAACATTGGAATGAAATCCTTGAAATAAATGCCGAAATAAAAGCGATTCCAGTTGATTCTATGGGTAGACTTGACATGAACTTCATCGCTAAAGAGGTTCCTAATGCCTTAATGATTTGTACCATGGCCGTTAACAATGAAACCGGCGTTTACCAAGACATAAATTTATTAGACCAAACCATACGGGCTAATAACCCAACCACTGCCTGGATGGTAGACTGTGTGCAAGCGTTAGGTAAAACTAGCCTAGACTTAGCAAATACCAGTATTGATTACGCCCCTTTCAGTGGACACAAACTTTATGCCCCTAAAGGTATTGGTTTTATGTACGTTAAAGAAAATGCCCCTTTTACTCCTATTATCGCCGGTGGAGGTCAAGAGAGTGGCCTGCGTTCAGGCACCGAAAACTTACCTGGATTAGCAGCACTAAGTATCATATTTAGTATGCTGTCAGGTGAAAATGACTCTAGCTTTGCTCCCGTAGAGACCTTACATTTATTTCGCCAGCAGATTGTTTCGGCATTAACGCAAGCTTTCCCTAATATCGTGTTCAACCATAGTTTTAAAAATTCAGTAGCAACCACCATTAATTTTGCCATCCCAGGGTTTAGCTCTAAAGAGATAATGGACTTGTTCGACGCTGCCAATGTACGTGTTAGTTCGGGTTCAGCTTGTAGCTCTAAAGTAACCCGTAGTTTTGTGCTCGATGCCATGGGACTTCCTGCATGGCAAAGCGAATCAGCAATTAGAATGTCATTTGGCCCCGCAATGACCCAAACTGAAATTGATGTTGCCTGTAGCCGAATAGTTTCAGTGTCGCAGGCGTTAGTGCAAAACTGTTTAACCCTTGAGGAAAATAGCAATGCTATTAACGATAAAACGGAACTAGATGGTCTAGTACAGTTTAAAGTTGGCGGCAGTTGTAGTTGGTTATATGTCGACAAAACCACTAAATCGGCACTGTTTATTGATCCCTTGCAAGAAGTGACTGAACGTCTACATACATTACTCACTTGCCAAGGACTTAATTTAGTTGCTGTGATAGATACCCATGGTCATGCAGATCATGAATCTTGTCGTAGGAATATCATAAAAGAGCATTTAGCGGAGCAACAATCTGATTCTATTGGCTGGCCTGCTAAGACGCAAACAACAAGTGTTTGTGGTAGTGAATATCAGTATATAACCTTAGGTAATAAGTGGTTAGTTAAAGTAGTTACACCTGGACATACCGATGATAGCATCAGCTTAATATTGTGCGATCCTGTTATAGAATCATCAGATCAGCTCCAAGTACATTACGTTTTTAGTGGTGACCTAATTTTAATGGATAGCCTAGGGCGAACCAACTTTTCAACAAGTAGTGCGCCAGCAATGTATGAAAGCCTACAGTTATTAACAGCACTTATTGGTAAAGAAAGCCTTATTTGCCCAAGTCATGATTATCACAACGAATTTACCACGTGTATTGCTACTGAGATGAAGCGCAATTCACTGCTTCGTCAAGTTATCAATAACGAGATAAGCACCGAAAAATTTTCAATGAAAAAATTTACCATAGATAAAAACATTATCGATGAGTCTGGTAGTGAAATCATGTGTGGCGCTTTAAATGGTGCTTGCCAGAAGGTTATCATACGTGAGTATAACAGTATCAGTTTAGCTGAGGCAGTAAAAAAATCGAGTACAATGAAGTTGATTGATATTCGTGAACCACACGAATATGCACTGCAACACGATGAAAAATTCAACTGTAATGTACCTTTAACTCGACTCGTGCAATTTGTACAAGCGCAGCAAAAAAACAAAAAACAAGAATTAGTCCTAGTCTGTCGTAGTGGTAGTCGCTCTCAATTAGCAGCCCAGGCGCTTGCTCGATTAGGCTTTGAAAATGTCGGGCATTTGAAAGGCGGTTACGCTTTACATCAATATTAATGCTAACAAGCGACGACTTTTAAGCTTGTTATAAAAATGAAATCCGATGCAACTAACCTTGTCTCGGGTTTTACTTTTATTAACAGGCTAGTAATGCATTGGTCTCATGCTGCCCTGCTACCCCTTCCATGTTTTGACCTCTTTGAATACTCGCAATAGGACAAGCTTCGCTGGTGACCTGTAAATAGCGAGTACTATTCAATCTTATTTCCCTAAATGTAATTCGTAAAATGCAAACCATAATACAAAACTTTCTGCCTATTTATTAAAAATAACGATTAATAAAATGATTAAGCATTGCTGAAGGCAAGTTAATCCTAAGCTATGGCTATAAAGCAGCCTAATTATTTTTTATGGTATGCACTTTGCTTTACTACTTAATATTCAGCAAAATTTAAGAAACCTAACGTTTGTCACCTCAATGAAGGGAATGACTTAAATTAAGCTTACTTTGAGGAGTTAACATGATTTTATCTCAACATAATCAAGTACTAATGCTTTTTTTTATTTTAGCGCCACTTATTTATGCGTGTGGTGAATCAGAAGATGTAGAAGCAGAAGTTGTACAACCCCTCCCTGTAGAAAATACCATGACAAGCAACATTGAAGCTCAAAATTTAATAGAGCTAGAGGCAACAAAATCTCTTAATACTGTCACAATGGAAGGCAATTTTAGTTTTGAAACCCAAAGAATGGTGACGGTAGATTTGCACTTCTTAACAACGCAATACCAAGAAAAAATTACAATTTATTCAGCCATAGATGCAAGTACAAATATCCCAATAGATTTACTAGAACAAGGCACAATAATTCAAGCAAAGAGCTATAAGAGCATGTTGTCAGCAGCCACAACACTAAGCGCTTTAATTGTAGTTAGAAATGGTGATCTTTCAAAACCAGTTGTGATAACAATCAATAACAATGGCCTACTTACTCATACGTTTCAGGAGTAATAAAGATGAAAACAGCGATAATCAGTTTACTAATTCATTTATTAATATCTACTGCCAATGCAGACCCTTTACTACAAGCCATAACGCTTGATTTAACGCCAGCAGAGTATAAAAAGTTGGGGGCATCTGTCGCTATCTCTGGTGATATTGCTATTGTTGGGGCTCCTGGCTCAGCCAGCGACATAGGGCAGGCGTGCCTTTACCAACGTTCAGGTGAAAGTTGGAGCCTATTAAACTGTCTTAGCCCTAGTGCTGAAAGCGATGCAGTACAACAGTTTGGTACTTCTGTTTCAATATCAGACGAATTGCTCGTCATCAGCGCAGAGAACAAACAAAGTGGTAAACACGGTGTTGCCTATGTTTACCAACGTCTAGGTGATACTTGGTTACCACAAGCTGAATTAACCAACTCAAACTCATCCGCTAATGATAAGTTTGCTAGCGCTATCAGTATCTCACAAAATTATATAGCAATTGGCTCACCTGGATTTTCAGCCAGTACTGCCGGTGCTGTCCACATTTTTAAAAGTACGAGTTCTGGCTGGGTTGAAGACATGGTTATCTCGCCAGTTTCATCTTTTAAAAGTGCTAATTTTGGATCCTCTCTAATGTTATCTGGTGAATACCTCATCATAGGGGACGATGATCATGGTAGAGCCCATGAAGGTAGCGGATATATTTATAGACGAGAAAATGACATTTGGAACTTACAGGCTAGCTTAAAAGGTGGTGATATCACTAAGAATGCCAACTTTGCTACCAGTGTGGCGATTTCAAAAGACTATGCGGTTATAGGGGCAAAATCGGAAAACAATCCCTTAATTAAAAAACACAAAAAAAGCGGTGCTGCTTATGTTTACAAAAGAACAGGTAAGTTATGGAACAGCCAAGCAAAATTACTCGCAAGTGATGCGCAACAAGGTGGTAACTTTGGCTCGAGTGTTGCTATATCAGGGGATCACTTAGTTATCGGTGCCGAAAGTAACAATAGTGCTAGGGGAGCAACTTATTTATTTCAAAATATAAGCGACGTTTGGACTGAGGTCTTTAAGTTTGAGGCTGATGATGCCAAGCAGCAAGATAGTTTTGGCCATGCTATCGCTATTGCACAGGACTATATAGTCATAGGTGCACACAACAAAAGTATGACAAACGATACAGAGGGAGTTAGTTACCTCTATTATCTAAATCGTGATACTAGCCCATCAGTAAGAGAGCAAGCACTAACCGAAGTACAAACTCAGCTAGCTTATGACTCAGCAGCAATAGATAGTGACAATGATGATTTGAATGACTGGGATGAAATTAATATTTTAGGTACAGACCCAAACCTAAGTGATAGCGATGGTGATGGCTTAACCGATAAAGAAGAAGTTATGATTTATCAATCAAGTCCATTAATTTCTGATAGTGACGGTGATGGTTTGTCTGATCTGGACGAAGTCGTACTTTATAATTCAGACCCTATTATGTTTGATACCGATGGTGATGGCTCAGGTGACTATGAAGAAGTCATGGTGACTAAAACAGAGCCCTCGTTAGTTGACTCTGACAATGATGGTTTAACCGATCAGCAAGAGCTTTTACAAACCAATACTGATCCAACGCTCGCAGATAGTGACGGCGATGGCTTGACTGATAATGAAGAGCTTAATTTATTTAATACGGATCCCCACAATGCCGATAGTGATAATGACGGCTTTAGTGATGGCAACGAAGTAAACGTTTATGAAACTTTACCCTTAGATAATAGCGATGCACCTATTATAGAGACCACCAGCACCTCATATTCCCCAGCAAACACTCAATTTGGCACCATGGCATTTGAAGATGAGTGGCCAATAAAGGGTGACTACGACTTTAATGATGCAGTATTTGATTACAATGTTGAAGAAAATAAAGTCAATGGCTTGGTTAGCCGCATTGTGTTTAAAGTATTACCTACGGCTCGCGGTGCTATTTATGATAACTCCTTACGATTAATGATTAACACGCCAATTAGCAATATTGGCCAAGTAAGCATGAAGTTAAAAGGCGTAACAACCGAGTTAACGCCAGTAGCAGATGGTAATCAATCCCTATTTATCATCATAAGTAAAATAGAAGATGCCCTACCACCACCACCAGGATACAAAATGTCGAATACTTTTTCCGGTAGCCCTAAGATTAATGGCAACCTTTATACCCTAACCATTAACTTCAATTATCCTATATCTTCTCAAACCTTGGGTACTGCGCCATACAACAGTTTCATTTCGAGAGTATTGGATACTGGCGAGCATATCGAAGTGCATTTCCCTGGCTACTTTCCCTCAAAGAAAGCCTCTAGAAGAAAGTTTGGTCGAGGCCAAGATGACTCAGATAAAACAGAAGATAGGTATTATCAAACGGAGGGGAATTTACCATGGGCTATGCTTGTCCCATCCAAGTGGCACCATACGAAAGAGCGTGTTGATCTATCTAACGGCTACCCGGATATTTTACAATGGGCTTCAAGCAAAGGAAAAAGCAAGAAGGGTTGGTATAAAAGTAAGCGTAACGCAAAATTTGTTTTTAATGACGTTCCTGATATTTAATACAAAGAAATTAGCGACGTTCAGCTAGAACAAATTTATCATAAAAAGCTAGCCTAATCGCTAGCTTTTATTTTGTTAACTATTGGTATAGCTAATTCACTAATTTCTCTGAGTTTTTATTGAGTTGATTCGAGATACTTAATAGTGCGATACCATCAAAAAGAAAAGAAATTCCGATGAGAAGTCCAATCACCCAAGCACTCGAAAATGGCCAATTAATTAGTACAATTACACCTAGAACAAAGGAAATAAGGCCATTAAATAAGCTAAAAACCTTAGCTGATGATTGCAGCTCAAGTGATAACACCATAGAGGTAAAGCCACTGATCAAAAAATAAATAGCAATTAATAAACCGAGTACCCCAAGAATGATGGCTGGATGGATAAAAATAATAAGCGCCAAGGCGGCCAAAACAAAAGGTTTAAACCATAAAGACATATTTTGTTTTTTAGTATGCCAAGCATTAAAAGCCAGAGCTGTTGATGCTAATAAGAAAATACCGCCAACAAAAGTATTAAAAGCTATACCAACAAAGTTAGGCACCAAAATACCTAGAACGCCAATGATGACCATGATTATTCCAACCGCTTTAGTATTTTTTATTAACGCCAACTTAAGTTGCTGTACTGGTTTTTCACGCATTACCTCAGGCGTAACTTCGGGCTTTGCTTCTTGAGTTGTCTTTGAATTAGCTGTGCTATCTGTCATGGTAGAATTATCCTTAAATTGACACATTATTAGTTTGTTAAAACTAAAATAACAGAAGAGATGAATAAACAGTATTCATTCTTAAAACCTCACTGTACTAATTAACATACTCCACGCCAGTGCTGTTCTCAATTCCAATATCCAACGATTTATTCAACCTTATTTTTGTTTGAAGAAGAATACAGCGTGCCGTTTATTCCCTTTGAACTGGCTGCCTACTTGGGCACCGCAGGAGAATTGATATTACCTGTTTTATTAGTGCTCGGTAAGCGAGCCGCTTTAGTGCCTTAGGCTTAACAGTGGTTAATGTCGTTGCGGTAGTTAGTTTATCAGAGATAGCGCCAGCGACACTGTATTCGCACGTGATATGGGGCTTATTACTATTACAAGTAGTACTCTTTGGTGCGGGAAAATTATCATTAGATAACGCAGTAAAAACAGCATTATTTAAAGATAAAATAAGCTAGAAAAAATTAACAGGAGTACCAATAATAACACCAGATTATACGATGAGATAAAAGAGCGATTAGCCTTACGCTCTTTTACCTCAAATACCTCACACTTACTTACGTGTCTACACTGGCATTTAAAGGTTTTGCCAGGTATCAATTAATATACTTTTATTCAAAAAAACAGAGTTTGTTTTTATCTAAATCTCTTACATACGCAGAGAATTTCCCTGAACGGATGCTTGGTGATCCTTCATCAAGTCCACCAATAGCCAAAGCCTTATTGTATAAACGCTCTACTTCAGATGAAGAGCCTAAATTGAATCCAATCATAGTGCCGTTACCTGCAGTCGCCTCTTCACCGTCAAAAGGCTCTGCTAATGCAAACATAAAGTCGTCTCCTGTCCATAAAGTCATGCGACCTTCTGCATGCATTTTATTGATTTTACTGCCCTCAAATAATTCATCGTAAAACTGAACCGCTGATTTCATATTATTGGTACCTAAAACAAAGTAATTCATTTTCATAATTTATTTCCACCTATTTAGTGTTTTAGTCAATCGCCCTTGGCTAGTTACCCTATTCAAAAAGATGAGGCCGAAAGCTATTAACGTTTAATCCTTAACCTTTAAGATCTAGTGATTATAAATCACAGGCATTTGGGTTTTCCATTTATGCCATGTGCCGCTATCAATAACCAACTGTGACATGAAGTGTGCAACGTTGATGCGGCTGGTTTTACCTGAATCAAAAATGGCACTACGTATAGGAGACTCATGAGCTTCATATGCTGTGACATTATCTTCATCTATCAAGCTATCTGGGCGAACCGCCACCCATTCAATCATTTTATGATGGAGGCCAAAACGTGATTGTAAATATCCCGCTGCTTCTTCATTGTCGGCATGTGGTGGCAATAACAACCGGATCAAGCCAACAACAATGCTTTGTGCAGTTGATACTTTTTCACCCGCCTGCATATTTTGATTACCCGTAGTATTCATTAAAATAAATTTAACGGGAGTATTTGTACTGTTTGGTGATGTTGCCTCAATAGCGTGGCATAAACGCTGAACCGCTCCAGTAACTAACCGGCGAGGATGACCAAACATGCCCTTAAAATTTAAGTTGTGGCCAAGGCATGAAACAACTGCACGACAGCCTTTAACATGCCCTTTTAATTCGGCATCAGTCATATTCAACAAGTTAGACTCTGTGATCATTAACTGATTATTTTGCTTTATCACATCAGGTAATGCCTCAATTGAGCGAACGATAATTTTTACCTTTTCACCTTGAGCAAGTAGCTGCTCAACCAATAACCTACCGGTAGCGCCACTTGCGCCTACAACAAGTGTTGTCATAGTTAACTCTCCAATTATCACTTCATTGCATGATACTTTACCTATACATTAATGGAATATATACTGGGCTTATTGCATCTTAGGTATACATATACGCATGACTTGGAAATCAGTAAATTTTGATTGGAATCACATTCGTGCATTTTTAGTGACTGCTGAAGAAGGTACTCTCTCTGCTGCAGCTAAAGCGCTAGGCTTGACACAACCAACATTAAGCCGGCAAGTTAGCGCGCTTGAGACAGAACTCTGTATTACCTTATTTGAACGAGTGGGACAACGGCTAGTGTTAACCAGTAGTGGTTTAGAGTTGTTAGAACATGCCCGTAGCATGGGTGATGCGGCCTTGGAGTTCTCATTAGCAGCCACGGGGCAATCTCAACAAATAGAAGGCTCTGTTGTAATTTCTGCTGGTGAATTAACCGCGGCTTATATGTTACCTAAAATAATTGCAAAATTACGACGAGAAGAGCCCGGTATTGATATCGAAGTAGTAGTAACCAATGAACCTAGCGATCTCAAACGGCGCGAAGCTGATATAGCCATTCGAAGTTTTCACCCAAAGCAAAATGATTTGATTGCTAAAAAAGTAGGTGAAGAAGTTATTTGGCTTTACGGTACGCAGCAATACTTGGATAAACTTCCCCCAATAAAAAATTTTTCAGAACTCAACGATATACAAATCATCGGCTTTGACCGTAGTAGCTCGCTAACCGATATACTCAATAAACAAGGTTGGAAGTTATCGAAACAAAACTTCTCACTTATTACATCTTTCCAGTTATTACAGCTCGAACTATGTAAAGAAGGGCAAGGTGTAATTTTTTTTCCTGAACAAATGGGCGATAAAGAGCCTAATTTAGTCCGCGCATATGAACATTTAGGCCCAGTAATGACACTGCCTGTTTGGTTGGTTTGTCATCAGGAGCTGAGAACCAGCCTAAGGGTTCGTAGAGTTTTTGATTTTATTGCGACTGAATTAAGTGATAATTTTTATTAACGGTTAGCGCTAATATAAAAAAGCCCGATACAAGTTTACTTGCATCGGGCTTTTACTCACTCAACAGTCAATATGCCGAGTTAAGAATTTACCTATGGATTATAAGTTACATCTAAACTAACACCGCTAGCTGCTGAGTAACCATAAACACCTATATGCCAAGTATCTGCAACCGGGTTGGTCAATGAACATGTTTCATTGTTTCCACTCTTATATGGACGACAATCATAAGTAGAAGAAGTAGGTTGAGAACCACGTCTAATATACATATCCGCATCGCCTGTACCGCCGCTCATAGCAAAATCTAATGTCGCCATACCTGCAGGAACGTCAATGGTATAATATGCCCAAGCACGACGAGCAACACTGATATCTGTTACTGAAGCACTGCCACCAGTAGCGCCGCCACCTGTAGTAGGCTCAGTAAAACTGCCCGTTAAGCTAACACCAGTAAACGTTGAGTAAGCAACAACTTTAACGTGATAAGTACCTGCTTGAGCACTCTCTATAGGACAAGCTTCGCTATTACCACCTGCATAAGGACGACAATCATAGCTGCTACTTGTAGGTGCTGAACCAAATTTAACGTAAAGATCAGCATCACCCGTTCCGCCAGCCATAGTGAAGTTTAATTCGGTCGCACCTACTGGCACTTCCATAGTAAAGCTCAGCTCTGAACTTGAACCAAGATTTGTTTTAGCAACTCCATTTGCAAGCACATTACCTGTAGTAGGTGGTGTTGGTGGCTCTGTTGTACCGCCGCCACAGCTAGAGGTTAAGGCATCAGATGCCGCTTTAGCTTGTACTAAACCAAAACCTGTTTTGTCATCACGACCTGCCGTAGCTAAATCTACTGCGGTATTTTTCAGAGCGCTACGTACATCATCAGCAGTACAGTTGATGTTATTACTCCACACTAATGCTGCAACACCAGTAACATGTGGCGTAGCCATTGATGTACCGTTGTAATAAGCATAATCTTGTGAGCCATTAACCGTTACGCTAGCATTGCTGCCTAACTGAGACATTAGTTGCTGACCTAAAGTGCGGCTAACAGAAACTGTCGGTACCGTTACGTCTGTATTAGCATCCACTAAGAATGGGTTTTGTAAACCTGGGCGAGTGCTATCACTATAAACAATCACAGCAGATGCGCCGGCATCAGCACATGCTTTAGCTGGGTTGATTTCAGGGTAGTTGCTACCCTTTTGGTTATCATTACGCTCAGCTAAACAAATATTACCATTAACATTAGTACAGCTATAGCTGCTACCAGAAATAGTACAGCTTGCTAATACGCCATTAGCGCTGCCATTAACATTACTAACTGAATAGTTACCGCCACTTTCAACGTAATGTGTTTGTGGTACAACATTATCATTGCCATAAGTTGTAGAGCCCGCTGTGATAAAACCTAAACGACCATCGCCCGCAACGGTTGATAAAATTGCTTCACCTGGCGCTGAAATTTCAACTTGGCTAGTATACTGAGAAAACTCAGCATGCTGATTGTTGCTATCTAAGGCGCCAACAGCCATTACCACATCGTATGATGCAGGATAAGACATTGTTGCATTACCATCATTGCCTGATGCAGCAATTAACAATACCCCTGTGTCAGCAGCTGCTTGTAGTGCATTTTTTTCAGTATTACTTGAGCCTGAACCACCTAAACTCATGTTAATAACTTTAGCGCCATTATTTACACAGGTATCAACGGCGTCAGATAAGTCACCCGAGTAACCCCAACCGCTTTCATTAAATACTTTAACAATATGCAAGTTCACGTTAGTACTTGGTAAAATACCGACAACACCTTCACTGTTATTGACGCCAGCAATAGTACCCGCTACATGTGTGCCGTGAGACCCACCGTTCTGATACCAGTTTCCTGTACCTGAGTTATTAGTGCCTGATGCATTGTTTGCATTTAAATCAGGATTAGCTTGTTCATATCCTGAATCAATAATACAAACAGTCATGTTTGAGGCATCGGTATCAGATAATTGGTCAGATTGTGTTTTAGCAATGCCCCAAGGTTGATTTTGAGCCATTAAAAAGCGTTGGTAATCAGGTTCTATAGATTCAACTGAAGGATGCTTACGTAATTTTTCAATAAATTTTTCTACATCTTTCACTGCATGCATTTTATCAAGAGCAATGACATGACTGTTGTTTTTCAAGATTTTTACATGCTTTAAATTTAAGCCTATTTTCTTAGCTAAACCAGGAGGAACCGTTTTTCCTTGTTGCTTATCTTTAAAGGTAATAATTAACCTGTCGGTATAATCATTACGGTTAAGTTTTTGTTGTGCTCGCCAATCGGCAAAACTTAGCGTTGAAGATTGTGCTACCGGAGCAACTACATTGCCTTTTTTAAGCTGAGCTTTTTGGGCTGCATTGCTCGCTGCACTTGTGACCGTTAAAACCGATAAGGCTATTGCACTGAGTGCAATTTTTTTATTATTTTTCATCTGATATCAACTCCATCATTGTAATTTTACGCTTATAGCGGCCATCATTTAGACCACCGCTTTACGCATTATTTTTATAGATTGCTTTAAGTATTTAACAAAAAACTAACACTTATCAGGTTGCGTCTTTAGCCACTTTTTAACTAGCAAATTATCGACAAATATTGATAGGAAAACGACCAGTGAAATTATATTTATTTAGTGCAAGGTATGGAAACAAAGGCCGCGCACTTACCATGTCGTTTTTGTATGAAAAGCTGTCGTAAATGTACTAGAGGGAGTTTTTCGAGCTGTTACTATCGAATTATGCAAGAGGCAGGGAGCCAAGTTAAGCAACGGTATATTTAAACTAAATGTATATAACGCAGATAGGACAGTTCATCCAAACAGTTAATTTAAACAGTTAATTTAAACAATAATAATTGACGTAATAATAATTATAAAACGTCTTAATAAAATTAAAGCAATATAGCGGAGTTCATATGAAAATTTCAACATTTACAACCTCAGTTTTAGCCTTAGCAGTTACCGCTGCATTCTCAGCTCAAGCAGCTGATGACAGATTCATCATTAAAGTAGACAACAGTAATAAAGGTATTGTAAAAGCTTTAGCGAATAAATTAGGCGCTGATTTAAAAGTAGACGGTAACGGCTTTATCGCAGCTTCATTTGCAGGTAAAGACTTGAGCCAAGTTAAAGGTTTACTAAACAACCCACATATTCAAATGATTGAAGAAGATCAACGTCGTATGCCTTTGTCTATCTATAGTGATGATGTGGGTAATGCGATGACTGAACAGCTAACTCCGTATGCAGTAGTTCAATCTCAAGCAGACCAAGTGAACTTCAATGCCAGCGCCGGAATGAAAGTTTGTGTTATCGACTCTGGTTTAGACCGCTCTAACCAAGATTTCGTCTGGAATAACATCACAGGTGATAATGACTCAGGTACAGGTAACTGGGATGAGAACGGTGGCCCTCACGGTACACACGTAGCGGGTACTATTGGTGCTGCTGATAATAACGTAGGTGTTGTCGGTATGGCTCCTGGTGTTGATATGCATATAGTTAAAGTATTTAATGCCGATGGTTGGGGTTACTCTTCAGATTTAGCGCATGCTGCAGACAAATGTTCGGCCGCTGGCGCTAACATCATCAGTATGAGTCTTGGTGGTGGTGGTGCAAACAGCACTGAAGAAAATGCCTTTCAAGCTTTTACTGATAATGGCGGTTTAGTACTTGCTGCGGCTGGTAACGATGGTAACGATGTTCGCTCATTTCCTGCAGGTTACCCATCAGTAATGATGATTGGCGCAAATGACAATAACAACAATATAGCTGATTTTTCACAATACCCTAGCTGTACTGAAACGTCTGGTCGCGGTAAGAAACAAACGACAACAACTAATGAAACTATTTGTGTTGAAGTGACAGCTGGTGGTGTTGATACGTTATCGACTTACCCCGCGGGTATGGCGACTAGTGCTTCAATGACTGCTGATGGCCTAGCATTTGTATCTTCTTCAATGGAGAATGCTGGCACAGTTTCCGGCAGCACTTATTATATGGGTACAGCCGAAGCGACAGATTCTGGCGCAAACGGTAATATTTGTGTTATTGACCGTGGTGTTATTTCTTTCCACGATAAAGTACAAAACTGTGAAAACTCAGGTGGTATTGGTGCAATCCTTATCAACAATGAAGCGGGCATGTTATACGGTACATTAGGTGATACTAACGCAACTACTATTCCAGCTGTTGGTGCAACATTTGAAGACAGAGCTGCCCTTTTAGCTGCTTCGAACGCCAACATAACTATCGGCACAAGCGATTACGGTTTCATGAGCGGCACTTCTATGGCGACGCCTGCAGTGTCTGGCATGGCCGCTTTAGTATGGTCTAACCATAATGAATGTACTGGTACTGAGATTCGTGATGCACTTAAGGCAACAGCACAGGATAGTGGCGCTGTGGGCCATGATGATTACTTTGGTCACGGTATTGTTAAAGCTAAAGCAGCCAGTGATTATCTAACGGCTAACGGTTGTGGCGGTGGCGTTACCCCTCCTCCAGTAGGCGGCGATATTACTGCTGATGCATCAGCTTACCGCGCTAAAGGTAAAAACAAAGTTGACGTAACTTGGTCAGGTGCTTCGACCTCAAGTGTCGATATCTATCGTAATGGTACTGTCATAACAACAACTTCAAATGATGGCGCTTATACTGATAACTTCAGAACTTACGGTTCATTTACTTATAAAGTTTGTGACCAAACTAGCGACAATTGTTCAAGTGAAGTAACTGTAAACTTCTAATCTGAACCAAGTTAAGTACTTGAAATGGTTCTCTTCAAGTACTAATACCCAAGCCACCTCAAGGTGCTGGATTCAGCTGGAATTAGAAACGTCTTTAGGTAAGGCGTTGATTGAAGATAATGGTTATTTTCTTGTCGAAATCATTAACGTAGCATAAAACGTTTCTAAACCAGCCCTACGGGGAAACCTGAGCAAACCATGCTCATCGTTGCGTATGTCATTAAGGGAATAACCATTAATAAAATACGCGCCTTGACCATGAATCGCTCAGGTGTCCTGAAACGAGCAACTTGAAGTCGCTTGGGTATGTATCCAGCCCGTTATGCGGGTTGGATATTTTTGTTTAAGGCACAATAGCTTTTAAAAGCAACACCTGTTCGTTTAAAAGTTATTGTGGTCAGGGCGTGTTTAGTCTATGTTTTGTAGTCTAGTGTTTTTGTTACCTTCTTGTTACAGCTGGTTAACCAGGGTAATAGAAAGCAAGGAAAACACAACAAGATGTAAGTAGAACACCCTGATGTTTTAAAAAGTACTTTAGTACTTTGAAAGATGTATTGGGCATAGGGGAAATAAAATGTTGAACAATTCGATAAAAAAACTAACTAAACCACTGTCATTATTAAGCTTTATTAGTTTATCTGCTTGGCTTATCAGTATTTCATTAAATAACAGTGTTAATGATAAAACTCAGTCTTATATTATCAGTGCTGCAAATTACCAATTACTAAAAGAAAAAGTCGCAGAGCTTAACTTGGCTCCGACCCATGAACTTGCCATTATTAATGCAGTAGCAGTTGATTTAAATCAATCACAGCTAGCTCATCTACAGCAGAACCTTAATTTTAAAGTCTCAGAAAACCACAAAGTAGAATTATCCAGCGGCCGTGCTTGGGGCAAACGTAAATGGCAACCTAAAGCGACTGTTCCCAAATATATTCAAGCTGACTCAGCACATGCCGCCCGTAACTTTGGTGATGGTGTAACCATAGGCTTTTTAGATACTGGTTTAGATCAGTTACAAGGCACTTCTTCAGGCTTAGGTTTATCCACAGACTTATATGGTCGAGATAAATTCTGGGGAACTTATGACGCGATAAATAACAGCCTGAGTAATTATAGTAACGAAGAAAGTGGTCATGGTACTCATGTTGCCAGTATTGCTGGTAATGCCGATTATGACGTTTACGGTAATGTTTATGGCGTAGCGCCAAATGCAGCACTAGTTGGCATTAAAGCTTTTGATGCCGAAGGTAAGGCTACCTATGCTGATGTTATCCGTGGCATTGACTGGGCATTGCAAGTAAAAGACCAAATTAACCTCAGAGTACTGAATATGTCATTCAGTGGCCCTGCCCGCTCATACTACTGGGAAGATCCTTTAAACCAAGCGGTAATGAAAGCATGGCAAGCAGGCATTGTTGTGGTAGCTTCCGCTGGTAATACTGGACCTGATCCAATGACTATTGGTGTTCCGGGTAATGTCCCTTATGTAATCACTGTTGGCGCAATGACAGATAATTACACAGAATCGGATGCAGGCGACGACAAGATAGCTACATTTAGTGCTGCAGGGCCTACCTTTGAAGGCTTTGTTAAACCAGAGATTGTCGCTCCAGGTGGACATTTATCTGGCCTGATGGCTTATGATACTCAAATAGTTCAAGAACATCCTGAGTTTCATGATGGTGGTAAATATTTTGAAATGTCAGGTACATCACAAGCAGCTGGTGTTGTTTCAGGTGTCGCTGCCTTAATTTTGTCACAAGACCCCTCTTTAACACCTGATGAGGTTAAATGTCGCCTAATGGATAGTGCTCATGCAGCCTTTAATGATAAAGCTGAGCTTGCCTACAGTGTTTTTCAACAGGGCTCAGGGGTAGTGAATGCAAAAAGCGCCTTAGCAAGCACCGCTAGCGCGTGTGCTAACCAAGCATTAGATATTGCAAAGGATTTAAGTAGTGATGAGCACTTCTTTGGACCTGCAAATATTAATGATGCTGGCAACTTTTATGTTGAAGGTTTAGGTGATGAATATGTGTGGGAATTAAATGATAGTAACCTTGATGGGGATACTATCATTTGGCGAATGAATTTTGATAGAAATACTCTAGATTGGAGAAATACTGCATCAACCGACACCATAATTTGGAGAATGAATGTCGAAACTGACACCATAATTTGGAGAATGAATGTTGAGTCAGATACAATTATTTGGAGGATGAGTATAGATAATCCTAGTACAACCAATATTAACGTTAATAACTGGGTTGAACAGCAATAATTTAATTCACACTAGCCACTGATACTTCAGTGGCTTTCTTTTATTCAAACATTAAACACCCTATCTACCACTACTTTATCCGAGCTGTTTTGTGAAAAAAATACTCCTTACATTATTATTCATCCTAAATTTCACTGCGCAAGCGCAAGAAGTAAAGCTATTTAAAAACTTTGGCATTGATAATCCAATGTCTTACAACTTTGTGCGAACTATTGCTCAAGATGAAGATGGTTTTATGTGGTTTGGTTCATCTGAGGGATTAGATCGTTTTGATGGGCACCAAACGCTAAGTTTCCAGCATGATAGCTCTCAGGCTAATTCATTAAGTTCTAGTGTAATCAGTCGTATCCTTATCGATAAGCAACAAAGGTTATGGGTGGGTACTTTCGGGGGGGGCTTAAATTTATATAGAGAGAATAGTCAAGATTTTCTTCATTTTACCACTAAAACAAAAGATGCATCACTGACAAATGATAGCGTAAATGCGTTATTTGAGGATAGTAAAGGTAAACTTTGGATTGCTACAGAAAATGGTCTAAATGTTCTCAGCTCTCATGAAGGTAAATGGTTGATTCAACATATTTCTCAAGTGCTAGGAAACCCTAATAGCCTTACCCACAATACTGTACTATCAATTATTGAAACTCAAAATAAAGAAATTTGGATTGGAACAAATGGCGGCGGAATTTCGGTATTTGATCTTCAAGGAAGTTTTATTAAGTCTATTAAATACGGCGACCAAAATAGTGCTACTTATGTTAATAAGTTTGTCAGTAGTATGTATCTAGATATTAACGGAGATATTTGGATAGGCACTGTAGATAACGGTTTATTAAAGTATACACCTACTACAGAAAAATTTATTTACTATCAAAATAATGTAGATGATCAATCAACAATTAGCAGTAATGCAATAAGTAATATTTATCAGGATTCTGAAAAAAACATTTGGATTGCCACTGATAATGGTTTGTCTATATATAATTATAAAACAAATAATTTCAGCCGATACAATTATTCCCCTAACAACCCATACAGTATAAGCAATGATTTTGTTCTTACTTTTTTTGAAGATAATCACAAGATGATGTGGGTAGGAACTTTTTCTGGAGTAAATCGTTGGGATCCTAATATGGCAACCTTTCGACAATATAGTACTCAAACTAATCCTGTTTTAAAGAATCACAATATCACTAGTTTTGCTCAATTCGATAAAGATTACTTATATTTTAGCACCTATAGCGCTGGAATTTATCGGTTGTCTCAATATGATAAGTCAATTTCAACTGTCGATTTTAATGCTTCGTTTTCTGAGTATAGAATTATGACAATGTTTGCTGATGGAAACACTTTATGGGTGGGCACACGAGCTTCAGGATTATATTCAATAGATTTAGAAACGAACAAAGTTATTGCCTATAAGCATGATATTGAAAACAATAATTCGATTTCCGCTAATAGCGTTACTGATATTATTAAAGATATGGATGGCAATATTTGGGTCTCTACCTTCCATCAAGGAATTAATTTATTTAATAAAGATTCAGGTACTTTTAAACGCTTTATAAAAAACAAGTCACACAAAGAAAAAGAACCCGGCAGTAATCATGTTGTTCAAATGCTAGAGGATGACCAAGGCTTTATTTGGTTAGCTACTTTTGGTGGTGGGATAAGTCGTTTTGACGCTAAGAATGAAACGTTTACTCATTTTCGATATGAAGAGAATAACCCTACCAGCATCTCTGATGATTTTTCATGGATCATGTTACTGGATAATAACAAGAACCTTTGGTTTGGCACTCAATCTTCAGGTTTAAGTATATTGAGCCGCGAAAATCGTCATAGTAACAATTTTTCATTTACTCACCTTGATACTAAAGATGGCATGAAAAGCTTGACTGTATATGGTATTACTCAAGATGTTTATGATGATATTTGGTTTAGTACCAATAAAGGAATATCTCGTTATTCCATGAGTGATAAAAGTTTTAAACATTTCAATCTCACCCATGGCTTAGTTGATCTAGAATACACACATTCGGCAGTATTCCTTTCAATGGACAACACAATATATTTTGGTGCGGGCAAAGGCATGAACACTATCAAGCCTGAAAAAATTAATACCCGTATTTCTGCGCCAGAGGTACGATTAACAAATGTTTTAAAAATGAATGAACCCGTGATGCTAGGCAGTAAGCTTTCACACTTAACTGAACTAGAACTTGATCACAGTGAACAACTCATTTCATTCGAATATGTCGGCTTAAACTATGCAGCGCCAGAATCAACACGCTATAAATATCGCCTAAAAGGTTTTGATGAAGAGTGGATAGATGCCGGAAAATCACGTCGAGCGACTTATACCAACTTACCTTCAGGAAGTTATCAGTTGCAAATAATCGCAGGCAATAGCGATAATATTTGGAGTGAGCCAGGTCTAACACTTGATATTACAGTTAAGCCCGCACCTTGGAACACTTGGTGGGCGTATGTCCTCTATGCCGCATCAATCGCTTTATTATTACTCACTTATTCACGCTTTTTGAATCGTAAGTTACTTATTGAACAGCAGCATAAGACAAATTTAAAGCAACAAGTAAAAGAGAAAACTCAAGAGTTTCATCTTAAAAACATTGAACTAGAGCAGGCCAACCAGCAGTTAGAAGATGCAGCTACTGTTGATAAAGTAACAGGGGTTAAAAGTCGTCGTTACTTAGATATTTATATCGAGCAGGCAACCCAGCTGATGTCTCAAATTCATGAAAACATACTGCCTGTTCAGCGCAGCTTATTACCACGCTTGTATCTGGTGATGATCAAGTTAGAAAACATAGAGCAAGTAAGTAATAGCCAGTTAGTTAACCTTACAGAAATACTACTCTACAGCCGAAATAACGATGATTTAGTGATTCGCTGGGCAGAGGATAGCTTTGTTATTATTGGTTATGAAAAAGATGATAATACCCGTGAGCTTGTAACTCGCTTAACAGACCGCTTTGCCCAAGTATTAGGCCATAGCATCAAAGCTGATATGGCTTATTCTTTTTTCCCATTTAACTTTGAGCAACCGATGGCATTATCATGGGATCAAGTAAGTGTTATTACTGAGCATGCATTAAACCTTGCTCGCAATAATAATATGAGTTGGCTGGGTCTTTATGCGCCTAAAGTGCAACCATTTAATTACTTAGATGTTATTCAACAACAAGATATTGATGAGTTAAGTAAACAAGTCAAACTAAAGCAAGGCTAGTTAAATAGCGGCTGAATTATCTTGTATCGGCAGAATAACTGAGTGCAGCCCAAGTGCAACCCTAACTCAATATTTTATCTTTTAATCGATTGGCTGTACTTATCCCAAATAGTCTCTTCCTACCCCCTTGTTGACTTAGTGTACGGTTGCGTTCATTAAATAGCTATGATATTTTATCGCGATGAAACTAATGGATGAAATTCACGTGATAAACAGTAATCAAAAAAATATCGGACGTCCAATTGATAACAATCGAACTCAGATAATACTTCAAGCTGTTGGCGAACTGGTAATTGAGAAAAGTATTG